>Ga0187780_10000230_pt1 | contig 43396 bp, 37 predicted proteins | sample 1015_Q2_SP10_20__FD_132429 | JGI IMG/M metagenome (GOLD analysis project Ga0187780, IMG submission 132429) | Tropical peat soil microbial communities from peatlands in Department of Meta, Colombia - 1015_Q2_SP10_20_MG | ecosystem: Environmental > Terrestrial > Soil > Wetlands > Peat | place...
CAGGCGTCGAGCGTCTGGTCGGAACTGGGCGACTGACGGCTCACGCCGGCGAACGCGTCATGGCGGCAATGCGTAACGCGGCCTGCAACCCCAATTCACGCATGGCGACGCCGTGCGCACTGGAAATAGTTGCACGCTCTGCGTGTCGGAGAGACAGTACCTAACGGGCCTGTCGAACTGCGGGTTGGCGACGCGTGGCCCGCTTGAGCCGCGTGCATTGTGACGTACTGATCGTCGGATCTGGCCCAACAGGCCTAGTGCTCGCCCTCTGGCTAAGCGCTCTCGGCGTGCGCGTGCGCATCATCGACAAAGCTCCGCAGCCAGGCACGACGTCACGCGCCCTCGCCGTTCAGGCGCGCACCCTCGAACTCTATCGGCAGCTGGACCTTGCCGACGCCGTCGTAGAACGCGGGCACAAGGTCCCAGCGGCGAACTTCTGGGTCAAGGGTGCGCCAACTGCGCGCGTGTCCTTTGTCGACACGGGCGCCGAGATGACGCCTTACCCATTCGCAACGATCTTCCCGCGCCCGCAAGCACTGGATCGGTATTTCGAGGAGCGTCAGCTATTCGTATAGCTCGCCATTAGCGGCTTTTCGATCGGTTTCTGCGATCAATCAAGGCATCCAGCGACCAGGCGCCGCCTCCCTCGATCAGCAGATAGACGCACCCGAGCAGCATCAGCAGGTCCGCGCGCGCTTCATGCGCCGCGCTCCAGAACCCATACCGCGGCAGATTCTGAAGGTGGAACAGCCAAACATCGTGACCGACCAGGATCGGTAGCTTGGTCGAGATCAGCGCCACGATCATGATGATGATCAGCGGGATGGCAGCCAGGCGTGTCAGCAGGCCCACGATGATGAGTGCGCCACAGACAATCTCGACGGCCCCGACAAATGGTCCCATGAGCTCGGGATAGGGAATGCCAATGCGCACAAAGCGTCCGGCACCCAGTATTGCGGGAAACAGCAGTTTCTGAATTCCCTCGGGCACAAACACCACCAGGCCGACCATCAGTCGGATCAGCGCAGACCAGGCCGGGGCGCGAGTTTCGTGGAGCCGTCCCATGATCGTGAGCTCCGAAGGGCCAGCTCGGGCCACTATAGCAGCGCCACCGGTTGGTACCGTTGCGGCATCGCGGTCGGCGGCCGAAATTCACCGCCGACGCAGAATCCGTGTTAAATAGCCGGCGGGATCACGCCGGTGGCTAGGGTATGCCGAGATCCGTTCAGCCGAGCGGCTGACGATCTCGAACTAGCGAGTGACTCCAGGTGGCGCCACGGGACTTTTTGCGAACGGAGACTCTGCGCCTTGCCGCCCTGCGTGCTGGTGATCTGTTCAACACGCCACTCGAGACACGCTTCAACCGACTGGCGCGCCTTGTGCGGCGGGCGCTGAACACCCAAGCGTCGAGTATCAGCCTATTCGACGGTGACCGGGAATGGATCAAGGCCAGCGACGGCACGGACTGGCCGCAGCTGCAGCAGACGCCGACGCTCGGCGCTGTCCTCGCGCGAGGCGGGCTGCCGATCGTCGTGGACGACACTCACGAACAGGGAGCTACGCGCGAGCATCCGGTTGTCACGCAGTTCCCGAACATCCGGTTCTGCGCGGCGTTTCCCCTGCTGGGCCCAAACAACGAGCTTGCAGGCGTCGTCGCGGCCTACGACTGCACGCCGCGTCGCCCGGCAGACGAGTCGCTGCACGTGCTCGCGGACATCGGGCAGCTGGCTCAACGCGAGCTTTCAATCTCCGAGGGCGCGGGCGCGCAGGAGCAGCTCCTGCGCAAGCTCACGAGCGCGCGGCGCGAGGCGCTCATCGACGAGCTGACGCGCGTGTGGAACCGCAGGGGTGGCCTGCAGCTGCTGGAAGACGCGATAGCTGACTGTGCGACTCACGCCAAGGGCTTAGGTGTGTGTATCGCCGACTTGGACCGCTTCAAGGAGCTCAACGATCGGCACGGACACCAGGCTGGCGACGTGCTGCTCAGGAAGGCGGCGTCGATCCTCGTGGATTCGGTGCGACCTGCCGATGTGGTCGCGCGACTGGGTGGCGAGGAGTTTCTGCTCGTCATCCCCGATGTCCGCGCGGAAGAACTTTCGACCGTCATGGAACGCGTTCGACAACGGATCGGGGCTATGCCGCTACGTACGCGGACGGCGATGGCGCGCATGACGATCAGCGTCGGCGGCTGTCTGCACGCTCCTTCCGACTCCGCCACTGCGGACGATCTGCTGCGACGTGCCGACGATGCGCTCTACCGAGCCAAGGCGGCGGGCCGCGACGTCGTCGTACTGACCTGAGTCAAAGCAAAAACGTGTAATTCCGCGCACGCGGATTGGTAGCGACAGTTCGATCAGCCCGCGGGTCGGCGATCGGCCGCTGCAGAATTCGTGCTCAGCATCCGGCGCAGTAGCGCGAAGGCGAAATCGTAGGCACCGGGCGCCCCGCTGGCGCGCGGGCCGGCCACATTCAGTCGGCGGATGTCGTGTTCGATCACGAATCTGCGCGCTTCGTGCGCCGCTTGCTCGATGGTCGCCTGCGCGGCGTCGACCTTGAGCATCGGCCGTCCGAATTCCCTGCAGAACTCGATGGTGCGGGCCGTGCCGCCGGACGGTGGCCCGATCGTAACTACCAGCGTTCCGTCGCTATCGATGACGTTCTGCCGGGTGCGCCGCAGGTAGTCCGCGCCAGCCAGTTCGACCAGCGGATAGCGCGGGGGAATCGGTCCGTCTTCTGCCAGGCGCCCATCCGGGCACCAGCCACCGCAGGGAATGCCCAGGCTGAGCGCCGCGTCCAGCGCCGCGCGATCCACGCCGGTTTGACCGCCGGACACCACTGTGAGGTCGATCGCCATCGCTTGGGCCTCAATCACGGCCCACCAGGCGGGAATCGACTGGATACGGGAACGACGCGATGCAGTTGACCCGTCCGGCGTCCGGATGGCGGGGGTTGATCAGAACGTTGTAGGTCTCCGGCACCAGCACGCAGCGCACCGTGAGAACGAGCGAGCGCCGCTCCTGAAGCCAGCGATCGCCCCATGCCCGCGTCACCGACGGGTGCCGCGACCAATCCACGGGCAACCGAGCTTCGTCGACTTGTTGCTGAGCGACATCGTCGGGCACGCCGATCTTCAGAAACCGGTGATGCCCCAGCGCATCCGGATCGCGGACGCCACCGTTGACCAGTACCTCGAGCAGGGCCGTCGCAGGATTCGGAGCGCAGTAAAGAATCGCCGTACCCCGCGTATGCCAGCGTGCGGACGCCAGCAGTCCGCCGCGACCATCGAGCGCCTCATGCCTGGAGAAGCGCCAGACGACCACGTCAGTCGAACATGCCGTGTTCGATGCCGATCAGGATCTCTTCTACGGCGAGTGCACCCGACTCGCTGGCCAGCGCCTGCATAGCGGTACGCCCGCCGATGGCGGCATGTGGTGTTCGCAGCCACTCGGCAGCGTAGGCTGGCTTGGCATCAAAGACGTACTGTGCCCGGGCGGTAATCCGGGCGATGCGAACCACGCGGTCAGCCTCTTCCGGCGACAGCGTCTGCCGCAAAGCATCGCGGCGCTGCAACGTGCGGCGCGGGGCGATCAGGGTGTAGGTTTCTTCATCCGTCAGGCCCGCCCGGTCGCGCAGCGACTGCACTGCCGCTGCTGGCAGGCCTTTTTCCAGCCGCTCGATCAGGTCGACCTCGGATCGAACCGGCGACTTCAATCCCAGCAGCGCAGCAACTCGCTCGTAGACGGTGAGAGCGTCGGCGCCGTGCGCCTCGCGAGCCATTCGCGACTGTGGCCTCATGTCTGCACCCGCGACAGCCTGAGCATTTGCGCATATTTTATGCGCGACTGGCACGAGAGGCAAGCGATGAATAGTCGGCAGCCGCTGTACCCAGAGCGATAAAGTCGAATTACAACATAGGCTTATGGATTCCTAAATCAGGCAGCATACGCCTCGGCCGGGACCGCGCGTTATGAATGCGCTGAGGACGGGCGATCCCGAACAGGCGTCAGGAGGAGTGCGACTGCTCCGACAGCCGCGAACGCGGCCCCGTAATAGAACGTGGCCGCATGGCCGACGCGGTCCCAGAGCTGGCCCCCGACCAGACTGGCCACGAGCTGTACTACGCCGACCGTTGCGCTGTACCAGCCAATGCCGCTTGCCCTGAGCTCCTCGGGAACGCTATCCGCTGCCAGCGCCTTGCCGACGGCGCGAAACATTCCTTGAAACAACCCGTAGCCGACAAACAAGCCGGCGATAAGCAGCGCGTTCTCGGAGATTGCGAAGCCGAGATAACTCACGAAGAAAATCGCCAACGCTCCCAGCAGCACGTTGCGCCGGCCGACCCGATCAGATAGCACTCCGGCCGGATACGAAATGAACGCGGCCGCCAAGTTGAAAGCCGCGTAGATCAGAATCGTTCGGTCCAGCGCGATGCCCGAATCACGCGTACGCAATATGAGAAACGCGTTGCTGGAGTTTCCCAGTGTGAACAGGACTGTGACCCCCAGGTAGCGCCAGTAGCCGCGGGGAAAGCGCGCCGCACTCAGTCCGATGCCGGACCTGGCAGCGGCTGCCGACCCCTCCTTCACCGCGAGCGTGACCAGGAAGGCCAACAGACCAGGAATGACCGCGAGGTAGAAGATGGTCCGCAGGGCAACGTGCACAAAATTGACGAGCAGCAGCGAGATCACAGGCCCGAGGAACGCGCCCGCGTTGTCGCCCAAGCCCTCCAGCCCGAATGCGCGGCCGCGGTCGGCTTCGTCCACGGACGACGCGATCAAGGCATCCCGCGGCGCGGACCGGCTACCCGCGCCAACGCGGTCGAGCAGTCGCCCTCCGAGGAGAGCAGGCCAGCTGGGCGCAAGGCCCATGAGCGGCTTGGCCAGCGCCGACAGCAGGTACCCGGCCGCAGCGAGCGGCTTGCGCTTTCGAAGCCGGTCCGACACCGAACCGGAAACGCCCTGCACGACGTTCTGAACTGCCTGCGCAAGACCGTCGATGAGCCCGACGATGCTGCCGCTCGCTCTGAGAGTCTGCGTGAGGAACACCGGCAGAATCGGATACAGCATCTCGGTCGAGATGTCTGCGAACAGGCTGGTCGCCGCGAGCAGGACGGTATTCTTCGACAACCCGCGGGCGCGGTCAGCCACCGGACGATGAGCCGCAGTTGGACGGTGCCGCGCTGCGGCTAGGCCTCAAAGTCGCTCTGTCGGCGGCCTCGTTTAACCCGGCGCTCCGCCGGCGGCGTCGCCCGGGTAAGGCCCGAGCGCTCTGACGCCCTTCGCGGCCCTGCGCGCCGGTCCTTGTGATGCTTGTAGGTGCAGGTGCAGGCCGACCGCTGATTGCAATCTTTGAGCGGCAGCGGTGGCGCCTGGGACGACAGAAACCTTGTACCGCGCAGCGCGCGAGCCGCGGGACAGGACTGCGCCGAGGAGATCACGCTGATCGCGTGCCACGACTGGGCTGACCGTGGCGGAGTTTTGTCCATCAGAGCGCCCGCGCCGTGTACCCGGCGCGCTCCCTTCCCTAGTATCGGCACCTGAGCGAGGTCGTCGTTCAGCCCCCGTGCCGCACGCACATATACTACGCGGCGTCGGACTTCGATACACCGTTGGGCGTGGGAATCGATGCTGAGGCGCATTGCGGCGCGACGGCACGCCGTTGCCGCGTGGCAAGTTCTTGACCGTCTTGGTGTAATAGCGGTTCAACAGTTTTGCTGCGGTATGCAAAGGATTGTCATTTTTATTCGCTCCGGCGGACCCGGCTGCGATCAAAGCTTGGCCAGAGCTTCGCTGAATGAATCCGCGCTCCTCAATCGCCGGTAATATTGCGCTCTCCCCCGTGCACGGCCGGTCATGACCAGCAGCCTGTTTGCGGAGAACTTTAAAGCCGAGCCCTACTGGTGGGAGGACGCGCCGCGCCCCGCTTCCGCAGCGGGTGCGCTGGTCACGCGTTGCGATGTAGCGATCGTAGGCAGCGGCTATACCGGACTCGCCGCGGCGATCGAGCTCGCGCGTGGTGGTCGTCAGGTCGTGGTGTTCGACGCCGAGGACGCCGGCTGGGGCTGCTCCACCCGCAACGGCGGACAAGTGAGCACCTCCATCAAGCCTGCCTTCGCCGACCTTAAGGCCCAGCACGGCGATGACGTCGCCTACCGGATCTGCCGCGAGGGTCTCGACGCTTTGGACTGGATCGAAGAATTCGTACGGCGCGAGCGCATCGACTGCGAGTACGCAAGGGTTGGCCGCCTGCACGCAGCACATAACGACGCCGCATTCCGCCGGCTCGTTGCCGATCTCAGCCAGCGGCCGAAAGCCCTGGCGGTGGAGGCGCACGTGTTGCCACGCGCCGAGCAGCGCACCGAGATTGGTACCGACAGTTATCACGGTGGCGTCATATACCCTGCGCACGCGTCGCTCCATCCGGCCAAATACCATCAGGCGCTGCTCGACCGGGCCCGCGCCGCAGGCGCCACGGTTGTCGGGCGCTGTCCGGTGCAGTCCGTGGCGCCCGCCGCCGGCGGATTCCAAGTCGTAACGTCTCGCGGAGAAGTCAGTGCCCGGGACGTGCTGATAGCGACCAATGGCTACACCGGCGCATTGACGCCGTGGTTGCGCCGGCGCGTGATTCCGATCGGCAGCTACATCATCGCGACCGAGCCTCTCGCCCCCGATCTCGCCCCGCGCCTGATTCCCAAGTCCCGCGTCATCAGCGATACGCGTAAGCTGATTTTCTATTACCGTCTGTCAGGAGACGGGCGCCGCATGCTGTTTGGCGGACGCGTCGCGGTGAGTGAGACCGACCCCACCGTGAGCGCGCCGAGACTGCACCACTACATGACCCGAATCTTTCCCGAGCTCGCCACCAGCAGAATCACCCACAGCTGGCTTGGGTTCGTCGCCTATACATTCGACACGTTGCCGCACCTGGGCCGTCAGGCGGACGGTGTCTACTACTGCATGGGCTACTGCGGGTCCGGCGTTTCGCTGGCGTCGTACTTCGGCACTCGAATCGCACAGCAGATGCTCGGCAAGCCGGAGGGCCGGACGGCCTTGGACGGTCTGAAATTCCACACGCGCCCGATGTACGAGGGCAAACCGTGGTTCCTGCCGCTGGCGGTTGCCTACTACAAGCTCAGAGACCGGATCAACGTCTAGCGAACAAGCCCGCGCGCACGGCTAGAGCGACAGCAGCCCCCGCATGGTTTGGCCGGTGGAGATGAGGCGCCCGCTAGCCGCGCATCCGCTTCGCATCCGGGTCAAAGAGCGCATCGCGCTGCAGCCGCGCCGATCGACGGTCGCCCAGGATCTCTATGCTCCACCCGGTCGCCTGATCGGCCAGCGCCTTCTCCACATAACCGACGGCCACGGAAAGCGCCGAGGCGTGCGCGTAGCCCCCGGAAGTCACCCAGCCGCACACCTTGTCGCCATGAGAGATCGGCTCGTCGCCGATCACGTCCGCGCCGTCAGCGTCAACGACAAATACCCGCAACCGCAATTTGCCGCCGCTGCTCCGTTCGCGAGCGGCAGCATCCTTGCCGATGAAGTCGGCGCTCTTGTCGAGCGCGACGAACCGATCAAGTCCAGCCTCGAGCGGGCTGTAAATCGGACGGTACTCGCGCGCCCACGAACCGTACCCCTTCTCGAGTCGCAGTGAATTCAGCGCACGGGAGCCGAACAGGCGGATGCCGAATTCCTCACCGGCCGCCATCAGAGCGTCAAAGAGGTGAATCTGACTGGCGGGCTCGCACCAGATCTCGTATCCGAGGTCTCCGGTGTAACTCACCCGCCCGACTATGGCAGAGGCGAGTCCGACCGGGATGCGCCGGATGTCCATGAACCGGAACGCTTTGGAACTGACGTCGACGTTGGTGACCTTGGCGAGCACCTCGCGCGAGCGCGGGCCGGCAATGGCGAGCCCCACCAGCCCGGCTCCGTGAGCCCGGACTTCGACGGAGCGGTCATTCGGCAGGTGCTCGAGGAACCAGCGCATGTGGTAGTCCTCGGCGACTCCGGAACCGAGGATGAAGAATCCCTCTGCGCCCAGATCGGCGAGCGAGAAATCTCCGATCAGGCGCCCATCTTCCTTGAGCATCGGGGCCAGCGTCATGCGGCCTGGCGCAGGCAATTTGCAGGCCAGCATCCGATCGAGCCACGCGCGCGCTCCAGCGCCGGTAACGCTGTATTTCGCGAAGCTGGTGGTCTCGAGAAGCCCGACACGCTCGCGGACCGCGCGCACTTCGTCCGCGACCGTTGCAAAATCGTTGGAGCGCCGCCAGCTGAATTCGTCCGTGACTCCGGGCGGCGCATACCAGAGCGGCACCTCCAGTCCTGCCATGGCACCAAACTGGGCCCCGCGCGCTTTGAGTCGGTCGTAGAGCGGCGATGTCTTGAGCGGACGGGCGGCCGGCAGCTCTTCGTTCGGAAATCGGATTGAGAACCGGCGCGAGTAGTTCTCGCGCACCTTGGCGTTGGTATACGCCTTGCTCGCCCAGTCGCCGAATCGTGCGACGTCCATCGCCCACACGTCCCAGCCCGGGTCACCGTGGACGATCCAGTTGGCGAGCGCGAGTCCCACCCCGCCGCCCTGGCTGAAGCCGGCCATCACGCCGCAAGCGCACCAGTAGTTCTGAAGGCCGCGCACCGGACCGACCAGGGGGTTGCCGTCAGGAGCAAAGGTGAATGGCCCATTCACGATTTTCTTGATGCCCGCCTTCTGAAACGCGGGGAAGTGCTGAAACGCCACCTCCAGCGACGGCATGATCCGGTCGATGTCGGGTTCGAGCAGCTCGTGCCCGAAACTCCACGGCGTCTCGTGCTCGGACCATGGCTTGCAGGCCTTCTCGTACGTGCCGATGAGCATCCCGCCGCGTTCCTGGCGCAGATACAACTCGCCATCAAAGTCGACCGCGTGGAACACTTCCTTGCCGGTCGAGCGATTAATCTCCGCGACTTCCGGCATGTCATCGGTGATCAGGTACATGTGCTCCATCGCGAGCACGGGATGCTCAAAGCCCACCATGTGGCCCACTTCGCGCGCCCACAGACCGCCGGCGTTGACCACGTGCTCTGCCTGGATGTCGCCCTTGTTGGTGACGACGCGCCAGGTCTTGTCGGCGTTCTGAACCAGCGACTCGACCTTGGTAAAGCGCTCGATGCTCGCACCCAGCTTGCGCGCGGCTTTGGCGTACGCCTGGGTCGTGCCCGACGGGTCGAGGTGTCCATCGACTACTGTCTGCAGCGCGCCGACGAAACACGACGGGTCCAGGAGCGGCATGAGCTCGTGCGCCCGTTCTGACGTGATGATCTTCGCTTCGATGCCGAGATAGCGGCCTTTCGCTGCCAGACTCTTGAGCCAGTCGAACCGGGCCTCGGTTGCGGCCAGCATCACGCCGCCGGTCAGGTGTATCCCCGTCGGCTGCCCGGACAGCTCTTCGATCTCCCGGTACAGGTCGATCGTGTACTTCTGGAGCTTCGCGACGTTTGGATCACCGTTGATCGTATGCATGCCACCGGCGGCGTGCCAGGTCGAGCCTGAGGTCAGTTCATCACGCTCGAGAAGCACGATGTCGGTGCGGCCGAGCTTGGCCAGGTGATACAGGACAGAGCAGCCGACGACTCCTCCGCCGATGACTACAACTTGTGCGTGCGTGCGCATGGGCCCCTCTTCCGTGTCGTGCGACGATTGGCCGTCGACCGATCGCTCATATCTAAATTACGGCTCGCCGCTGCCGATCTCGGTGCGGCGCCGGGTGACGTACGCGTCCAGTTCCTCGCGCACCGCCTGATCCATGGCCGGCTGCTCATACTCGCCGAGTGCGCGTTTCCAGATCTCGGTGGCACGCTCGGTCGCGTCCTTGCCACCCGCCAGCTCCCAGTTCTCGAAATTCTGCCAGTTTGATACCAGCGGCTGGTAGAACGCGTGTTCGTAGCGTTCCATCGTGTGCGGCTCACCGAAGAAGTGGCCGCCGGTCTTCACGCCACGGATGGCGTCGAAGCCGAGCTCGGCGTCGTTGACCTCGATGGGCTTCAAAAACTCCATCATCAGCTGGAGCATCTCGACGTCCAGCACCAGCTTCTCGTAGGAGGCGGTCAGGCCGCCTTCCTGCCAGCCGGCCGCGTGGTAGATCAGGTTGCCGTGTCCGAGGATCGCGCCCCAGAGTGACATCTCGGTTTCGTACGCGCCCTGCGCGTCGGCCGCGTTCGATGCGCTGGCATTGGACGTCCGGTACGGCAAGCGGTAGCGGCGAGCCAGCTGACCGCTCGCGATGTTGGCCTTGGCATTCTCCGGTGTACCGAATGCCGGCGCGCCAGAACGCATGTCGACGTTGGACGTGAATGCCCCGTACATGACCGGCGTGCCTGCCCGCACCAGCTGGGACAGCACCACACCGAACAATGCTTCTGCGTTTTGCTGGGCGAGCGCTGCGGCGAGCGTCACGGGGGCCATCGCGCCCATGAGTGTGAATGGCGTGATCACGACCGGCTGGCCGTGGCTCGCCATCGCCATCAGCCCGTCGGTCATGGCCTCGTCGTAGCGACGCGGGCTGTTGACGGAAATAATCGTCATGACCCCAGGGCTCTCCGCCATTTGCTCCAAAGTCGCCTGGCGTGCAATGGCCATCATGCGAATGCCATCGACGGCCCGCCCCGCGCCGATCGCCGTGCAATGGTAGGCGAGGTCGGTGTAGGTCAGATTCGCCCGGTACGTGTCCAGATGCCGGGAATTCGCCGGCAGTTCGACCGGGGCACAGACCTGGTTGCCGATGATGTGGATCGCGTTGAAGTAGTGAGCGAGCTTCACCAGCTCGGTGTAATCGCGCAGATTTCCAGCCCGTCGTCCACGCTCGCGATCGTGGACGTTGGGGGGTCCCGCCACCAGGCTGAAGTTGATGTGCGCACCGCCAAAGGTGAGCGTCTTGGCCGGATTGCGCGAGCTGATCGTGAAACTCGAGGGCGCAGTTTTGAGTGCGTTTTCGACCAGACCACGGTCGAGCCGCACGGTGCCCGAATCCTCGACCTGCGCACCGGCCGCGGCCAGCACTGCCCGCCCGCGGGCGGACATGACTTCGATCCCGAGCTCCTCCAGGATGCGCAGCGAGGTGAGGTGGATCGCTTCCACCTGGTCGGCGGACAGCACTTCTAGCGGCGCAAACGGATTCACCACGTTGCGCCACGGCAGCTGGGCGAGGTGGCCGCCCAGCACGCGGCGACCACGGCCGCCCTCCCTGCGACGTCTCGGATCACTGCTCATGGAGAATCTTGGTGCCGGTTGCAGGCTCAGCGTCAGAACGGCGCCAGCCGGTCAACCGCCTGAATAGTGAGTGGCTCCTCGCTGGTCCGGGTCTTGGTCCCCTCCGGCAGTCCGTCGGCACTGGAGGTGCGAATCGACACCAGGCCGTTCGGGTACAGCACGACCTCGTTATCGCCCGCGCCGTGCATGCTCGGCAGGCTGTACTGCTTGCCGCTCTTGCTGCCGACGTACGGCAGGTAGTGGAAACCGGTCCGGTAGAGCGGCTCTTTCGTCGTGCCGCCGTCGATGCATGCGCGGTTCATCGACGCATCGCCCGCCTTGATCAGCGCACAGTGGGCGGTGAGCGCGTCCTGGGTCAGTTGACGGTTCAAGAGCTGCTGTCCGTGATAGGCACCCGCGTTCTGATATAGCAGGGCGATCTTCGCCAGATCATCCAGCGTCGGGTAGTAACCCGCGTTGTACCAGATGACGCCGTCCTTGCCGCCAGCCTCGCGCGTGCGCACGGCGGGCGCGTGCGCAATTCCGATCGGCCGCAACACTTCCTTCTGCAGCCACTCCCAGATGTCGGCGTCCGGCCCGAGCTGCGACTTGATGAAGCCGTCGAGCGCGACGCCCAACAGATAGTAGTCCTGATCGCGATAGCGCATGACCATCCCTGGCTCCCAGGGATATGGCTTCAGGTTCTTGCGGATCTCGCGGATCTTGTCGGCGTTCGACCGCGCGGTGTACCAGGCGTCGTAATCTCCTCCCAAGTAGCCATCGAAGATGTCGTTCGGATTGGTCTTGGTGGTACCGGTGCCGCCGAAGCCGGTTGCCATGTTCGCGGCATCGATGAACCGGATGCGGTCGTACTTGGGATCGAGGCCTTTGACGTAGTCCCCAATCCTGAGAGTGAAGATCCATGGTCCGTACACCTGCGCGAGGCGCAGCATGGAGAGCCCGGGACCGACGCTCTTGGTGATCGAGCGCACGCCAAAGCGCATTTCCAGCGGATAGGGATACGGCCCGTACGGCGTCGCCACCTCTTTGTAGTAGAGCGTCCCGTCTTTAATGAGCGCCGCGCCCACCCGGTACGCGGGCACGAGATCGTCACCGAACCCGTCCAGCGTGCCTGGAGGCGCCTGCTTGACGAGTTCGCTCCAGGGCTTGGCCGGAAGGCGCTGCGCCAGTTCCTCGCGCGCCCGGGCCCGCTGCGCGTCCAGCGCGTCGGGCGTACCGGGGAGAAGCTCAAGCTTCGCCCCACCCCACGCCACCATGTGCGGCCTCACCAGCCACGGTGCCGTCTGCTGGACAAACTGGAACTTGAGCGCGCTGACCTTCCCGTCCCGGTAGACAAAGGTGGCGAGTCCCTGGTGCGCGGCATTTTCGGTGTCGTTGACCAGCATGATCGGGAAGGCGGCCCGAGACCAGCCGCGATCGGCACTCTCGCGCCAGACGCGGCCGAACTGTGGGATGACGCGCCAGTAGCTCGGGGTCGACACGGCCGCGGTCTCGCGTACCATCTCCCCGCGCTCGACCGGAACCAGCAGGTCGCCGTCGGTAAAGAACCCGAGCGTGACACTCGGAAACAGGCGCGCGTCGCGACCATCGACGATCGGTGATGGCAGCTCAGGCTTGGTCCGCATCGTCGACTGCGCGATTCGCAGCGTGCCGGAGAATGCGGGCGCGGACCGAACGCCAGCGCCGGGATAAAACGCCGCATTGTCCACCGGGGTCGCGAGCGCGGCGTCCTGCATCAGCGCATCGACCGGGATCAGCTGCGACGCCGGCGCCGCCCCACTGGGTGGCGCGGTGGTGAAGAACAGCAGGGCGAGTAGCAATGCACGTGGGCTCATGGACTGCCTCGATTCAGCGCGCCGCCATCCGCGGATGCGTGACTGCAAACCGAGCCTGGGTTGCCCGAGGATTCCATGTGGATGTGGCACCGGAACCGGACCGGCCGGTCTTGCAACGGGCGATGGTGCCTTCGTCAACGTTGAAGATATTGCGTGCAGGCGACGCGGAATTGCCTGCGTGCGACAGCTTGACCGAAACCGGACAGCAGCGCTATGTCGGTGGCGCCGGGGGCTGGGTCGCGGCGCCGTCGACGGCGGCGCGCCGCCTCAGGTGGCGACGTTCGTCGGAAGGTGTTCGGCCGAGCACGCGCTTGTAGGCATTACAGAAGTGCGAGGTCGAGGTGAACCCGCATTCCAGGGCCACCTCTCCGATAGGACGGGTGGTTTCCAGGATCAACGTACGCGCGCGCTCGAGCCGCAGTTGCAGGTAGAACGGTGCCGGGGCCTTGCCGATGTGCTGGTGAAACAGGCGCTGCATCTGCCGCGTCGAGAGCCCGGCACGGTCGGCGATTCGCTGCAGCGACATGGGATCCGCCAGAGATCCTTCCATCATCTCAATGACGCTCACGAGGCGCGGATTGGCTACCTGATAGCGGGCGTGGCGCTCCATGCGCTGCCGGTCTTTCTGGGGACGAATCTGCGGGTGGATGAACTGCTCGGCGACCGCGAGTGCCAGGTCCGCTCCGTACTGCTCGCCGACGAAATAGAGCATCAGATCCATGGCCGCGGTTCCGCCGGAACACGTGAACACGTCGCGGTCGACGACATAGAGATCCTGGCTGACCTCGAGCGTCGGGTAACGCATGCGGAACAGGTCCAGATACTGCCAATGCACGGTTGCGCGCCGGCCGCTGAGCAGCCCGGCCTCCGCGAGCACGAACGAGCCACCGCTGATCGCGCCGATCCGACACCCGTGTCGAGCGAGCGCGCGCAGTGGATGCAGCAGCCGCCGGTCGGCGGCGTAGGCCAGCGGTTCCAATCCGACGCACACGACCAGCATGTCCGGGCCGTTGAGAGATTCCAGCGACGTCGATACCGCGACCGAGATGCCGTTGCTCGCGACGACCGGCTGGCCATCGAGCGAAACCAGCTGCCACTCGTAGAGTGTCGTGCCTCTGACGAGATTCGCGGATCGCAGCGGCTCGATGGCCGCTGAAAATCCCATCAGCGAGAACTGCGGCACGAGCAGGAATGCCACTCGAACCGGCTCGCCTGGCGCGCGCGCAGCGTCTCCCTCAATGGAACCCGGGAACCGCTGTACGCCGCGCCGCGTGATGTTTGGCGTTTGCTGCATTGCGGAGCGTCGCTGCAGTGGGCGTCGACTTTACACCCGGATGCCGGCCAGGAGGATTCACTTTGCCGGACTTAACGGAAATTCGCTCGCTGCCTACGCCGGCGCGGACTCGAGCGCACCCAGCGCGACATTGCGGGTCTCGGGCGCCCACCGGAAGCAGACCGTCGCACCGAGGACCAGGAATCCGACGCAGACGGCAAGCGCCGTGCGCACCCCAAAGTCACCCACCACGATGGGAAGCAGGAAGGTGCTCACGGCGGAACCGATGCGACTCGCGGCGATCGCCAGGCCGATGCCGGAGGCTCGCAGATCGGTCGGGAACAGTTCCGGCAGGTACACGTACACAAGATTGGAAGCCGCGGAAATCGTGCCCGCGAAAACCGCGAACAACCCGACGATTCCGATCGGGATCATCGACGTCCACACGCACAGCGCCAACATCGACAGTGCAGCCACCAGGAAGCTGCCGATCAGGAATCCGCGGCGCGAGATCCGGTCGACGATAATGACGCCGAGCACGGCACCAAACAGCAGCGCGAGATTGTAGATGACCCCGCCGGCGTATCCCGCGTGTACGTTCATCGCGATCAGCACCTGTGCCACGAACGTGCCGACCGCGAAATACGGAATCACCTGGCAGGTGAAGAATATGCAGCCGACCAGCGTGCGACGCCGCCAGGTTGCGCTGAACAGCTGGCGCCAGCGTCCCGGTCGATGGCGAGGCAGCGGTCGCGATGCCGGCAGTGTCACGTGCGCGCCAAACAGGTCGCGCACCACCTTGAGTGCCTGCGGCCGGCGATCGTGATCGGCGAGCCATAGCGGTGACTCGGGCAGCGTCACGCGCAGCGGCAGCACCAGCACGCACGGCGCCGCACTCGACAGCAGCATCCAGCGCCACGCTTCCGGGCCGAGCGCCAGGAGGACGAAGCCCGCGATATATGCACTGGCGTACCCACCGGCCCATGCCACCGACAGCAGGCTCAGGATACGGCCGCGATAGGCGCGCGGCGCGAACTCCGCCAGCAGCGACTTGCTGACCGCGTAGTCCGTGCCGAGCAGGAATCCGATCGCGAGCCTGAGCACCAGGAGCTCCGCGCGCGAGCTCACCAGGAACTGGAGCAGGGAACAGCCCGCCAGGAACGCCATGTTTGACGCAAAGATCAGGCGCCGGCCGAAGTGATCCGCCGCGACGCCTGCGACCAGCGCACCGAGGAACAAGCCGGCCAGGGATGCACCGCCCAGGAGTCCGAGCCAGAGCGCGTTGAGCTTGAGCGCTGGTGTCGCCAGCCCGAGCGAAACACCGATGATTCCGAGGCCGTAGCCGTCGCTGAATACGCCGCCGATGCTCGCGATGGCAACGCGAACGTGAAAGCCGCGCAGCGGCACGTCCTCATATGCCACGGCCGGCTCCGCCGCAGTTTCGGCCGGCCGCGTATGCGCGCTACGCTCCGTCACGCCGCGAAGCGTCGCCGAGGCACGCGGCCATCCGCCGAACGTCGCCTCGCATGCTCACCGATCATCCGGCGTCGTGCTCGCAGAAAGGCAGTGCTTGTCGCGAGTTCGCGTCGAGCAGTCGTTCACCGCACTCGGTCCGGTTGCTGCCGAACACGCCCATGAATTCGCGGTTGCCGGCCGCAGATGATTCGCGTCGCAGCACCATCTTGAACATCGTCTGCCAGCCGTTCTTGGTCTGGGTCTCGGCCCACACCTCGTAGGCATCGTCGGCGACCGGCGTCCAGCGCGTGCGGAGCGTCGTCACGCCGCTGTCATTGACGAATTCGCTCGCCGGGAACACCAGGACGCTACCCTGGCTTTGCACGGTGCCATGGCCGAATCCGCCGGCATTCTCGATGTACAGATATTCGACGGCGTGCGCGCGCGCGTCCCAGTAGTAGGTCGTCTCGCCGACGTAATCGGGCTTGCCGAGCGCATGCACGTGGTGCGTATCGCGCAGCATCCGGCCGCCATAGAGCCACTCGAAGCAATGCTCATCACTCTGCCGGCCATCGGGAAAGTCTCCGCGCCAGCAGTGCCCGGCGAGGAACGCCATCGGCTGCAGCGGAGCGATGGGCTGTGCGCCCGTCGCCGGTGCTGTGAGCAATCCGAGCACGAACAATAGCCGCATGATCGATCGCCCTCCTCTGCTGCGCGATTCGTCCCGGTTTACCGGAAGTAGTGCATCCGGCTCCGGTGCTGGCTGCAGTCCGTGGCGGCGGCGCCGCTGCTCGGCCCGGTCGCACGTCGCCCTGGCGTCAGTTACCCGAGGCTGCCGCCGGCACCGGGGCCGCCGCCGGCAGCACGATCTCGACTTCGACGCCCGCCGGATCCGGGACGTTCCGCGCATGAATCGAACCGTTCATGCTTAGCACGGTCTGGCGCGCCTTGAATAGCCCCTGCCCCAAATGCTCAATGTCGTCCCTGCGAGTCGAGAACCCAAGGTCAAAAAGTCTTGACAGCGCCGGCCCGTCGATGGGTGGGCCGCTATTGAAGACGCGCACCGCCACGTCACGTCCCTGGGACGCGACGCGAATGCGCACCAGCGAATTGGGCGGATCGCGGAAGTCCTCGGCGTTGCCCACGACGTGACCGAGCAGATCCTCGAGATGCTCCTCGCTCGCCAGAGCGAACAGTCCCCGCGCGGTCCCCTCGTACAGGACCGGTCGCCCCTCGAGCCGCGACCAGGTGTCCACGAGCGTACGCACGAACGCCGCCACGTCGAGCGCGCGCAGCGTACGGTGGCTGACGGAGTCCGCCCCCTCGCGGATCGCATCGATCGCATGTTCCACGCGACCGATTTGCCGCAGCGCACCGGGATTGCCGGCACTGGCCGCGCGCAGCGACCGTAGCGGCGAGCGAACTTCGTGGCTGATCATCGCGGCCACGAGCTGATCGTTGCGCTCGAGCTGGGCGTGCAGCTGTCGCAGCAGCTGCTCGTTCGCGAGCAGCTGCGCCTCGAGCGAGGCTCGCTCGGCGGCGTTTTCGCGCAGCAGCCGGGCGATGGACGCGGCGAGATAGCCCAATTCGTCGCTGCCGAAGTCTCCTGCGCCGGCGAGCGTGCCACCGGGCAGCTTGAGCGCGGCACGGGTTCCGGCGGACAGCGCACGAATCCGCCTCGAAATCCTGAGCACACCGAAATAATAAAGAAGCGATAGTGTCGCGACCGCGATGGCGAGCGCGGCGCCCAAGTTTCGAGCCTGGCGCCAGGCGCTGTCGAGTACCGGCGCGGTAGGCTGTGCAAGCTCGATAGCGAGACCAAGCCCCGGCTCGCGCCCGTCGACGGGAACGCTGAGTGAGACCGACGCGGCGGTCAACCGCACGCCGGGTCGATCCGGCGCGCGGCGCTTCAGGATCGACAGAGCCCAGCGGTCAAATGCGGCGCGAACGGCCGATCCGGCCCGGAGTTCGGTCGCGGGACCGTTGGTCAGCCGATACGTGAGCACGCGCTCGGGCATGAGCCAGACGTCCAGGTTGGCACTTTTGAGTCCCAGAGCACGAAACGCGTGGTCGAGTTCGGCTCGCTCCGGCGAGTCGGAGGATCCGCTCGCGACATCGCCTGCCGCCGTCAGCACCGGCAGCGCGGAGGCGCCGGGATGATGCAACCAGCCCATGGCCAGGCGCGTGCCAAACAGAGATTCGGGCGCCGTGATATCGAGAAGCTCCAGGGGGATCCGCGCCATGAGCGCGGATCCGACCCCGCGCGCGTCACGGGTGACAGCGCCCTGGACGGAGGGCAGTGGTCCGATCACGGAACTCTCGTCTTCCCAGCGCGTCACCGCGAACGCCACCAGTGGCCGCGATGAATTCGCGAGGTGAGTGCTGCGATCGCTGCCTGCGCTTGCGGCCGTCAATACCAACCGACGCGTGCTCGAGCCGGCCGGCAGCAGCACGCGCAGCTCATCGGAGCCTTGAGCCAATGCGGCGGGTTTAGCGCGGCTGAGCCAGTTCTCGTTAACGACGGCGATGAGATACAGGTAACGCGGTCCGGTCTCGGCGACCGGACCCAGCCCGGCGCCGAATGCCACGCGGCTGCGATCCTGCGGATCCCGGCAGGCACCGGTCGCGCAGCGTTCGACGAGCAGGCGGGCGACGCTCGGATCCGCGAGATCAGGCCCGGCTGCCAGATCGAGGTCGTGGCTCAACTGACTGATGGGTACTGCGGTGGCATAGGCGTACAGCCGCGGCGCGACGCTCGGCAGCAGTGCCGCGACTTTGCGTTCGTCTTCCCCCAGCGAGCGCACGGATTCCGACAGTGCGGCGCGCAGCCCGGTCACGAAGGTCATAGAGACACCGACAACCGCAGCCGCGAGGCACAGAGCTATCAGCGTCTGCGACCAGAGCAGGAGTCGACGCGCGCGCGTCCAGCGGCGCGCGGTGGCCATGGCTTTGAGCGCAACGCGTCTCACGGCTGTCACTCGTTCTTCCAGCGGTAGCCGACCCCGGAAATCGCCTGGATCGAGTCGAATGCCGGATCGACCGCTTCGAAATCAGCGCGCAGGGTCCTGATGTGTACGCGCAGTGCCTGCTCCCTGCCGTAGTTCATGAGTTTGTAGAGCTCTTCGCGGCGCACCGCCTGTCCGGCGTGCGCGACCAGGTGATTGAGCAGCTTCCAGGCGGTGAGCGGCAGGTGCAGGCGCCGTTCCTTCCAGAACACATTGCGCGGATTCAGCCGGTCGATCAGCAGCGCTCCATGCCGGATGGACGCCGGCGCCTGGTCCATCAGGTCGCGCTTGAGCCGCAGCAACCGGCGGCACGCGGACACCAGTTCGTTGGCGCCGGTGTCACTCTTCTCCAGGTAGTCCCAGACTCCGAGCTGCGAGGTGATGTCCTTGTAGGTCTTGGCGTCCAGGTGCGAGACCACCAGGATCGGCACATCGCAGCCTTGAGTGGCGAGGCTGTGGATGATGCCGAGCCCGGCGTTTTGCTCGAAATTGAGTTCGATATCGAGCACCACCAGAGCGAAATTGCCCGCCGGGATGCCCGACTGCGCGGCATCGCGCTCAAAATACGGCACCACCTCGTAGCCAGCCTGCTCGAGGTAGCCCTTGAACTGCTGACTGATTGGCGGGTCGTCCTCGACCAGCGCAATCCGGTCTTTGTTCGCCATCGCGCTACCCCTCAGCCCATGACCACAGTAGCGCTGCGCAGCAGCCGTTGAAACGGCTACGGATGAGCGATTCTTAATAATCGTGAGGGCGTAGTCCCCATGGCTGTAGCGCTACGGCCGTCGCGCTCAGCCCAATCACCGCCCGTGGTGGGAGGCTGAATCCGCGGTGCCGAGGTGCCGGAACTGCCAGCCCAACCGGACGTGCGTGACAGTGAACGCAGATCTGACCGGACCTGACGCGGGCCTGAGCGCTGCCACCCGGCACCGCACTCACTACCGCCTAGGAGCCGACGATGAATGCCAAAACCACACTGCTGACTGGCTCGTGCCTGGCCTGCCTGCTTGCCGGCGGAATCGTCCGCGCCGAGGAGGTGGATTCCGAGCAGCGCTCGATCGCCGTGCGCTACAAGAACGGCGACGTGGAGCATTACTTGATCTCATGGACCGCCGACATGGGTGTCGAACTGCGTGAGGACGGCGCCGTCGCCCAGCCGGGCCAGGGTCGCTTTGTCGACGATCGGCGCTGTCATTGGTCGGTATCGGGCAGCATCACCCGCCAGGTTTTTCTTCTGGACCACGCCGGCGACCAGTACAGCTCCGCAGAGCTGGTCCGGGTTTATGCCAAGGCCAAGCGTGACCAGGGCTCGGCGTTCGTGGTGACCACGCTGACTCCCGACAACTGTGGCGCGGCCACCGCGCGCCGCGACGGCGACTACATGGACGTCAAGCGCAGGCTGCTCACTGATTTTCCGGCCACGGTCGAGGCGGACGTAGTCGCGCTGCGCCTCGAGCTCAAGGCACGACCGGACGTGACGCGGGTGATGGCGGACCCGGACTTTCGCGCGGTGCGGGCAATCAAGCTCGCCGACAAGACGGATTGAGCGTCGGCCGCCGGAGCGCAGCGCTCCGGCGGCGCCTTGCGCGGGTTATGGGTCGAGCAGCGACAGGTCGTTACCGCCCAATACCGTGATGACATCCGCGGCTGAATCGGCGGGCTTCTTCTCTGCCGGCACCCACTGCGTGCGCGCGATGCCGAGCGTCGGGGTCTGCCCGGGCGGCGGCGCTTTTGGCGGCTTGACTGCTGCAGGCGCCGGAGCGACCGGTACTGCCGCGGCCGGCGCGTTCACCGGCGCGAGGGCCGGCAGGGCATCGGCTGCCTTTTTCGGCGGTTCTTTCTCAACCATCACCGCCTCGGCTTGGGCGGACCGTTCGCGTTCGCGCAGACTGACCGGCACCACCGACGAGACCTTGAAGTCGGAGCGCGCGTACTGGGCGACCAAGCGCGCCGACAGGCCGTCGCGGAAAAAGCCGAGACGCAGTCCGTACCAGCGGCGGCCCTCGCGGGTCGTCTGCACTTCGTACAGGCGATACCCGGAGAAAATGGCGAGCTTCGCCACCTTCCGGCGATCGACCGGGCGTGGTGACCAGACGAGCTGGACGGCGTAGTACTGGGCACCGCGCTTCTCGCGAGGCGCCGCGACAGGCGCCGGCGCAGGTGCCGCGACTGGCGCGACCGGTGCCACCGGCGCCACTGCTGCGGCCGCTCTGGGACTTATCGGTGGTGGCGGCGGCTCCGCCGACGGTGCCGGCCGTGGAACTGGCTTGCGCGCCAGCACCAGCGCCGGGGGCACGGCGGGCGCACTCGCGGCGGTGGTTTGTGCCGGCGGCTCCGGGTCCTCGGCAACGACCGGCCTCAGCACCCGGAACTTAGCAACGCTGGTGTCATCCAGCGAGCCCATTCCGGTCTTGGGCGCGAGTCCGACCCAGGCCTGCGGAAACTGCTGGCGGACCACTGACAGCGCGCGGTTCGCGGCGGCCTCTGACTCAAAGTAGCCCAGGTGCAGGCGGAATCGCTCCTGCCGGTCCTGCACCTGGCGCGAGCGGAACACGACCAGGCCCTGCAGCTCGCGCGATTTGAGCGCCTCGAGCGCAACCGGCGTTCCGGACGATTTCAGCGTAATGATGTAGAGCTCGCTGCCCACCGACGGCAGCCGGCTGGCCGCCTCGGACGATCCGCTGCGAGGTCCTTTTCCTGTCGCGGCCGGGCCGCGAGATCTCGGCGTTACCTGACGCATACACTGCCCCCGCGGCTTGTGCCGCCTAAACCGCCGGTCCCACGGGGTGTCGTCGTCAGCTGGAGCGCGATTCTGTGCCGCGCGTCTGTCAGGTCACGCTGTGAGCGGCCTTGCGTCGGGAGACGACCCTGGCCTTCACCGCGGCAACCCCGCTGTCGTCAGGTACACCCTTCGGACCGGAAGCTTTGCGTCCCCGCCTCGCGGCGGGTTTGCCATTCACACGCTGCCACTATGCGGCGCAATGCCTGACAAAGCAATGACAAAGCCCGGGGAATTGCGAGGCTGCGAGAGCTTGATATTGCAGGGGTTTAACTTATTTTTCGCGTCGAAACGACGGTTGCAGACCGCAGCACGGAATACACGCGACGCCCAAGAACCGTGCCTGCGCAGGCTCGCGCAACTATGTCCCATTGCGAGCAACTGACGTCGCATCCGCGGCCGGTCGGGCGCGATTGCATTGCTACGATTAAGTTACGTGGCGCGGACTTCAGTTGGTTCTGCCCGATGACGCCTACTTGCTCCACACCGCGCTCGACCCGGCACAGGGACGCCGCAGCCCATGTCACGTGAGGCCGCTTCCATCGCCCGTCGACAGAGGGAGGCGCGCATCGCCCAGGCGCTGCCCGCGGTCGGTAAGGCCGTGCTGCTCGAGTACCCGGTCGCGCGTCTTGAGCAGGAGCCCAAAGCCCGGCCGTGGTCCCGGACCATGCTCGAGGCGGCGCCGACGGCCGCCAACGGCGCGTCGGTCAGGGACGACCCGAACTTGCCATCCCCCGACCCCTAGTGTGAACTGCCGCACGGTGTCACCAGGGAACGGCGCCCGACGCGGAGTGCTCGCATGATTGATCACATGAGCTCCTATGCGACTGACTTTTCCGCGACCCGGGCCTTCTACGCCGCGGTCCTGCCCGGTCTTGGTTACCCGCTCGCGATGGAGATGACTGCGACCTGGGACAGCGAGTTCCCGACGCGTCGCATGTGTGCCTTTGGACCACCCAAGAAACCGTGTTTCTGGGTGATCGAGGTCAAGCGGCCGGCGACGCCGCGTCATGTCGCCTTCACGGCCGCCAGTCGCGCGGCCGTTGACGCCTTCCATGCCGCCGCGCTCAAGCACGGAGCGCGCGATCACGGCGCGCCCGGACCGCGGCCGCACTATCACGCCAACTACTACGGTGCGTTCGTGCTCGATCCCGACGGCAACAACGTCGAGGCGGTCTGCCACCAGAGCGCGGCGTAGCCGCGGCTGTTCCTCGCGCGGGACCTCTACGCGGCGCCGGTGTATCGCGTCCGGGCGGCCGCCCGGGCGTTGCGGACTTTCAGGAGCTGGCGCTGGCGGATGCGGGCCGCGTCCATCAGCATGCGCCCGGCCCAGCGATGGACGTTCTTCTCCTGCACGGTCTGGCGCATGAGCCGCATGCGCTGCCTGCGTTCGTCGCGCGGCATGTTGATGGCGACCGCGATCGCCTCGGCGGTTTCCGTGACATCGAACGGGTTCACCGGGAGCGCCTCGACCAGCTCGCGCGATGCCCCGGCGAACGTGCTCAGGATCAGTACTCCGTCTTCGTCGTCGCGGGACGCGACGAACTCCTTGGCAACCAGGTTCATCCCATCGTGCAGGCTGTTCACCAGACAGAAGTCGGCGGCCCGGTACAGCTCGAATACCCGGTCGCCCTCCTGGTGCTCCGCGACCAGCACGATGGGCTGCCAGTGGTCCGTGGCAAAGCGGGCGTTGACCCGTTCGACCTCCGCCATCGTCTCGCGCTGCAGCGCCTGGTACGCCGGCAATTTGCTGCGCGACGGCGCCGCGATCTGCAGAAATGTCACCTGCCCGCGCGACTTGGGGTAGCGCTCGAAGAACACCTCGAGCGCGTGAAAGCGCTCGATGATGCCTTTGGTGAAATCCCAGCGCTCGACCCCGACACCGACGTGGATCGGGCCGGTCAGACCGTAGCGTGCCATGACGCTGGCGCGGGCGGTAGCGACATCGGGGGCCTGCGCGAGCCAGCGCGGCGGCCATTCGATCGAGATCGGGTACGGCACGATGTTGCAGACGTGACCCTGCAGAGTCACCGTCATGTGCTCGTGGTCGATCTGGCACTCGACGAACCGGTCGGCCGTCGCGAGGAAGTTCTGGCAGTGATAGCGGGTGTGAAATCCCAGGATGTCTGCGCGGAGCATGTGCTCGAGTAGTTCGCGCTTCCACGGGCAGACACCGAAGGTCTCGGCGTTCGGCCACGGCACGTGCCAGAACAGCGCGATCGTCGCCTGCGGCAGCCGCTCGCGGATCATCAGCGGCAGCAACGCGAAGTGGAAGTCCTGCACCAGCACCACCGGGCTGGGCGAAGTGGCCTCGCTGACCACGGCCTCTGCAAACCGGGCGTTGACCTCGTTGTACGTCAGCCAGTCGGCTTCGCGAAATGCCGGGCGGACGTAGGCCAGGTGACAGAGCGGCCAGAGACCCTCGTTGGAGAAGCCATAGTAATAACCTTCTTCCTCCGCGGGCGTCAGCCAGACGCGGCGTAGCGAATAGCTGGAATTCCCGGGCGGCACGCTGATGCGGTCATAGCGGTCGACCACCTGGCGGTCGGCGGAGCCGCTGCCGTGCGCGATCCACACGCCGGCGCAGGCGCGCATAATGGGCTCGAGCGCGGTCACCATGCCGCTCGCCGGAATCTGTACCGTGACCTGACCTGAGGCGGACAGCACGTGGCTGTACGGCTGGCGGTTCGACACGGCGATGATCTGGCTTCCCTGCAGGTGCTCCTTGACGACTTGCTGCAGGGCCTGCGGTGTCCAGTTTTCCCGGAAATCGATTTCCAGCCGCTGGGTAGCCTCGACCTCGCGCAGCACCCGTCGCACGTGCGACAGGAGCGGCAGCGAGAAGCGCGGCGAGTGGGCGTCATCCAGAAACCGGCCACCGCGGATATCGCCGATCAGCACCGTTGCCCAGCGACGCAGCAGCCACCAGGCCGCCAGCGCCACCAGCGCCGCGATCAGCAGGGTCGACACGCCGGCAAAAGCCAGCACGTAGTCGCGAGCCGCCGTGCGCTGTCGCTCCGCGAAGCTCAGGTCGTCGGCGATGAGCACGCGCAGGCCGGCGCCATCCGCCAGGCGCAGGTCATAACGGGAGATGCTGATCGCCCCGCTGGGGATCTGGGCGATCCTGCTCATGACACGGCCGGCCTGCGCGTCGGGTTCGCAGGCGACAGCGGCCGGTGTGTCGTCGGTGGCGAGCACCTGTGTTCCGTCCGGCCGGCAGATGACGATACCCAGCAAACGTTCCTGGGCGCGCACGCGGGCCACGATGCGCGCCATGCCGACCGTGTCCGATCGTTCGGCGAGCGGTGTCAGCTGCGATTCGAGCCGATCCATGACCGCCCGGCTGTGGGACTCGACATCGGCGCGAAACCAGGCCGCGAGCAGGCGGTCGATGTAGGGCGTGCCGAGGTAGGCGACGGCGGCGGCGGCCAGCGTGACCGACGCTGCGAGCTTGACGATGAGTGAGCGAAACATGGCGGTCTGCTCCGAGCGATCCCCCCGCTACAGAACTTCCTCCCAGGCACGGCTCAGACGCAGCGCGGCGGAGATGATGCCGACCATGCAGTAGGTCTGGGGATAGTTGCCCCACTGCTCCCCGCTCTGCGGGTCGATGTGCTCGGACATGAGTCCGAGCGGATTGCGGCGCGCCAGCACCATTTCGAACAGATCGCGAGCCTCGGATTCGCGGCCCGCGGCCGCGAGAGCATTGACGTACCAGAACGAACACGGAGTGAACGCATTGACCGGAACGCCAAAGTCATCGGCATGTCGGTAGCGGCGCAAGAGATCGCCAGTGCGAAGGTCGCGACCGATCACGTCCAGTGTCGAGAGGAAGCGCGGGTCGTTCGCCGGCAGAAACTTAAGTGCCGGCAGCAGCAGCGCGGTCGCGTCGAGATCAGTGCCGCCGAACTGACCGACGAAAGTGCCGGTGCTCGCGTCCCAGGCTTGTTCCAGCACGTCACGGCAGATGACCTGCGCGTGCTTGCGCCAGTAACCGGCGCGCTCGGCCAGGCCCTGCACTGCGGCGATATTGGCGAGCCGGTCGCAGGCACACCAGCACATGACGGCCGAGAACGTGTGCCGGCTCTCGCTGCCGCGCAGTTCCCAAGGGCCGGCGTCCGGCTCGGCGTAGCGCGCCACGGCCTGCTCGCCCAGCTGCTCGAGTTCGTGGAACAGCGCCTCATCGCCAAGCACCGCCAGGCGCGCGTCGAAGTAGCGCTGGCTCGCTGCCAATACGATCGCGCCATACACGTCATGCTGGCGCTGCCGATAGGCCTCATTGCCGACCCGCACCGGTCCCATGCCGCGATATCCGGACAGCGTCGCGATTTCTCGCTCATCCAGGTTCGCATCGCCGGCGATGCTGTACACCGGCTGCAGCTGCCCCTGCGGCGAGCGCGCGACGATGTTGCGGATGTACTGCAGGTAGCCTTCCATGGTGCGGGTCGCACCCAGGCGGTTAAGCGCCTGGACCACGAAGTAGCTGTCGCGCAGCCAGCAGTACCGGTAATCCCAGTTGCGACCGGTGTTCGCGGCCTCTGGAATCGAGGTCGTAAGTGCCGCCAGCACGGCACCGGTGTCCTCGAAGCTGCACAGCTTGAGGGTGATCGCCGCGCGGATCACTGCCTCCTGCCAGTCGAGCGGCACCGCGAGACTGCGCACCCAGTCGCGCCAGTAATGCTCCGTGTCGAGCAGCAGCGCGCGCGCCAGCATCAATGGCGACTGCTCCACGGTCTCGTCCGGGCCGAGGATAAAAGCGTACGGCTGGTCGAGTATCAGGTCACGCTGCTCGAGCACGGCGGTCAGAGAGGCATCGGTGGTCACACGGTAGTGCACGTCGCCGGCCCAGAAACGCAGATGGTGGCTGCCAAACGATGGGCTCGCCGGCTCGCGCCCGTAGTCACGCGCCGGCCGCAGCCGGAAACGAACCCGGGCATGACCGGTGACCGGCTCGACGATGCGCACGAACATCACCGGGTGGAAGCTGCGGCCGCGGCGCCGGAACCGCGGGCAGAAGTCGGTGATGGCAATTTCGTGACCGGCACTGTCGCGAACCGCCGTGCGGATCACGGCGGTGTTGCGCACGTAGCTCTGCGAGCTCGCTGCCGCATCGACCACGTCCACTGCGAACAGCCCGTACTCGGCGTTGCTGCCCTCGCGATCCAGCAACGCACAGAACACCGGCTCACCATCCGGACGCGGAAGGCACGCCCAGACCAGGCGCCCCATGACGTCGATCAGCCCGGCGACCTGGCAGTTGCCGATGACTCCCAGATTCAAATCGGCGGTCATGCGACTCAGTCCGGCGCCGCCGCCGCGAGGCCGGCCAACCAGCGCCGCACGGCGCGGGGATTAGCCAGCCGCCAGCGCGTGGTCACCCGGTCGCCCACGGCGACCGCGAGGCCGCCGTGGCGCAGCACCGCCATGAACCCGTCGCGATCGGTGATGTCGTCGCCGACAAAGATCGGCATGCGCGTGCGAAACGGTACCTCGCGCATGAACGCGTCCACCGCCGCAGCTTTGTTCCAGCCTCCGGGCTTGAGCTCGAGCACCATCGCCCCTTCCTGGACGTGGAAACCGGTCCCGACCGCAGCGGCGGCCGCGCGCACGACGGCGCGCGCGCCGGATTCGTGATCGGGCGCGAGACGATAGTGCATCGCGAGCGCAACGCCTTTGTCCTCGACCAGTACACCGTCGTGCTGCTCCGCGAACGCCTGCAGCAGCCGGCGCGCAGGATCCAGAGTTTCCCGCGGCAGCTCGCAGCGTGTGGTATGTCCGGCGACATTGCGTCGCTCGAGACCATGGACGCCGGCGGCGGGCAGCTGCAGCGGTCGAAACAGCGCGTCTAGGTCCTCGAGCGAACGCCCGCTGACGATCGCTAGCGCACCGCCCAGGGCGCGCGCTGCGCGTGCGAGCAGCGTGCGCAGCTCGTCCGAGACCACGACGCGATCCGGAGTCTGCTCCAGATCAACCAGCGTGCCGTCCACGTCGAGAAACACGCACCAGCGCGCCACCGGCCCGCGTTTGCGCGCCGCGCGCCAGACTTCCTCGGCCGACGCCGGTCGACGATCGCCCAAGTCCTGGGCCGCGCAGCTAAGAGGCGCGGGAGCATGAGCCTGGTGCATTGAAGAAAGCCCCCTTCCCAGCAATCGGGCACCTATAGCACAGGGGGTTTCATCCGGGCTGTCGGCACGGCGCCGCAGCGTTCCGGAAACGGCAGCGGATGCATCACGCGTCACGCATCGTCGCCGATCGGCGACGGTTCCGTTCAAAAATGACAACCGCCAGCCTGTCGTCGCAGCCTGCTTGCGGCGCGGACTGCGCGATCAGCGGCCGGTCTTGATGCGCGTCCAGGTGCGCGTACGCAGCCGCTCGGTAACGGCAGTGCCCATGTGCGCCTGGTACAGGCGGCCCTGAACCTCGGCGCTCGGGTACAGCGCGGGGTTGGCCAGGATCGCCGGATCGACGTACTGCATCGCTGCTGCGTTGTCGTTCGGGTAGTAGAGCTCGTTGGTGATTGCGGCGACCACCTTCGGCTCCAGCATGTAGTTCAGAAACGCATGTGCCTGCCGCTTGCGTGGCGCGTCGGCGGGAATCATCATCGCGTCATAGATGATGTTGGTGCCCTCCTTCGGCACCGTGAACGCGAGATTGACGCGCACGCCGCCGGCGCGTGCGCGCGCCATGGAAATCGCGTAATCGCCCGACCAGGACATGGCAATGCACAGCTCGCCGTTCGCGAGCTCATTGATCTGCCCGACCGAATCGAAGGACCGGATGAACGGACGCACCGACAGCAGCAGCTGCTCGGCGGCCGCGAAATCCTCCGGCCTCTGCGAGCTGGGATCGAGGTGCAGATAGTTGAGAGCCAGTGCCAATACGTCCTGCGCGGTATCAATGAATGAAACCCCGCAGTCGGCGAAGCGCGCGATGACCTTGGGCGCGAACAGCATGTCCAGGCTGTCAACCGGCGCATCCGGCATGCGCTTTCGAATCATGTCCACGTTGTAGATGAAGCCGGTGATCGAATGCAGGTAGGGCACCGCGAACTGATTCCCCGGGTCGATGCGCGCATAGACCGCGAGCAGCTGCGGGTCGAGGTTCTTCCAGTTCGGCAGCAACGACTTGTCGAGCGGCGCGTAGACGTGTGCCTTGAGTTGGCGCCCGACGTAGTCCATCGATGGAAATACGATGTCGTACCCGGAGTCGCCGGCCAGCAACTTGGCCTCCAGGGTCATCTCCGCGTCGTAGGTGTCATAGACGACGGCGATGCCGGTGGCGCGCTGGAAATCCCGGATGGTGTTCTGGCCGATGAAATCAGCCCAGTTGTAGACCGCGAGCACATCACCGGCGGGTGCCGCAGCCGGCGCGGCGGCCGGTGCGGGCGTCTCGTGCTTAGCGCAACCGCAGACCGCGATCGCTACAAGCACCGAAGCAAGCGCGCCGCAGCCTATGCGCGGCGGAGCGGGCGTGCGCAGCGCAGCCCGGAACATCGTGACGGGAGTTGCGGCCCACGGCCAGGTCAGGATCCGCATGTTGCGGTGCGATCTTTTTAGCGACACCGGGCCCGCGCACGGTACCGGAGTGAGATGCGTTGCGCACGGAGCGCACGGTACATGGCGGCATAATGACGGGCAGGCGCCCGCGCCGTCCACGACGAGGTTGATGTTGACATGGCGAACGTAGATGCAGGGACTACCGGCGCCAACGGCTCGGTCGATGTCGTCGTCGTCCCGCGCACGCATGATCTAGGAGGCGGGTTCACTGTCCGGCGTGCGCTGCCGGCGGTCGAGCGACGCGCGGTCGGCCCGTTCGTGTTCCTTGACCAGATGGGCCCGACGGTGCTGGCGAGCAACCAGGGTCTGGACGTGCGCCCCCATCCGCACATTGGACTCGCGACCATCACTTACCTGTTCGCGGGCCGCATCGTCCACCGCGACAGCCTCGGCACGGTCCAGACAATCGAGCCGGGCGACGTCAACTGGATGACCGCAGGTCGCGGCATCGTGCACTCCGAGCGTTCCGCGCCCGAAGACCGGGGCACCGAACGCGCGCTGTCGGGCATACAGATGTGGGTTGCATTGCCATTGCGCGCGGAGCAGACCGCGCCCACCTTCGCCCATCATCCCGCGATGTCGCTGCCGACCGTCGAGGAGCACGGCGTGTCGGTGCGCGTGATTGCAGGCACGCTGTACGGCAAGCGCTCGCCGGTCGTGACGAGTTCGCAGCTCGTCTACGCCGAGGCTGCCATGGGCCCGGATGGCATCCTGTCGATACCTGCGGAGCACGAGGAGCGCGCCGCATACGTCGTCAATGGCCACGTCATGGGCGACGGGCGCCTGTTCGACGCCGGCCGTCTGCTGGTTCTGGCGCCCGGGCGAGTGTGTGTGCTGCGCGCGTTGTCACCCAGTCGTGTGCTGATTCTCGGCGGCGATGCGCTCGATGCGCCGCGGCACGTCTGGTGGAACTTCGTATCGAGTTCGCGCGAGCGGATCGAAGCTGCCAAAGTGGAATGGCGCGAGCGCCGCTTCGGCGTCACCGTGCCGGGCGACGAGCAGGACTTCATCCCGCTGCCGCCCTAGCCGCGCGGCGCGCTGCCGACCGCGCCCGCTCGTCGCAACAGCGTCAACCGCTGCCTGGTCGGGCTTCCTAGTGACGCTCGGGGCGACCGCCGCCGGATTCGTGCGGCGAGCCCTCATGCGGCGCGCCCGAGCCGTGCGGATACGATCCGGGATTGTGGTATGCGGGCGGCGCGCCGTAGGTACCCTGCGGCCGATAGCCGGGCGCCGGGTGGTACGCGGACGACGGCATCGCGCTGTGAGTGGGCGCGTTGTACGCGTGGCTCTGGACGCTGTGGGCCGACACACCCGCCACCACACCGTGCCCGGAGAACACGCTTGGCCTCGGTGTCGCAGCGATCGAAGGCACACCGTGGTTCATGGCCGCGCGCAGGGACGGGTTCGACTCCGCCATGTGCTGGTGATCAAGCTGGGCCGGAGTCGACTCAGTGTGCCGCTCGTTGCCAGCGGCCATCTCAGCCGCCGTCGGCTGCGTCGTGATGCCGCCGACGCCACCGTTATAGCTGACGCGATTGACCGTCACGTTGTTGACGACCGTGCGGTTGTAGACGTTGGTGACGTTCGTCGTGCTGACGTTCGCGACCGCGCGGTTGTAATAAAAGGAACCGCCGCGCCATTCGCCGCCGGCGAAGCCGACGCCGGCGTAGCCGAAACCGTAGTTCACGCCACCGTAGAAACCGACGTGCGGGCCCCAGTATCCGCCGTGCCATATGTAGGTTCCGCCCACCCAGCCCCAGTAGCCGGGGGTCCACAGCACGCCTGGCGCTGGCGGCAGTACCCATGTGCCGGGAACCCAGTAATAACCGTAGGGGCCGTAGGCCCAGAAACCGGGCGTCCACATGTAGCCCGGTGCAGGCAGAGGCGGCTGCACGTACACCGGCAGGACGGGTGGAGCAATCGCAACCGATACACCAAAAACCACGCCGGCCTGCGCGAGCGGAGCGGCTGTCGCGGCCAGCAGGCCGAGGGTGACAAGCCAGGGTCGCAGGGCGTGGCGGATGCGCATGAAAGGTCCTCGCGTTGGAAATGACGCCGGTGCCCTTCCACCGACGGCTAAGGTAGCAACGCGTAGACAGGGGGGGCGTTGACCCGGTTCACGGGGGGTCACGCCCACCACCATTAAGAAGTCTTCATGGCGCGGCGCTTGCCACGCGCGGGCCGCCTGCCGCAACCGATCGGCGCCGAGCGGTCCAGGTGGCCGCAAACAAAACCAGTGCGGCTCCCAACATGACCATCGGAATGATGTACATCGCCTGATGTAGACCAACGGCCTTGAACGGCTCGAGTGTGGTCCCGTGGGCCGCGACCATGGCACGGCGGCTGAGACTGTCGCTCAGCGCGCCGGTGAGCACCGGTCCCATCGCGGCGCCAGCGAGGTACATGGCGAAGAAGTACACGGCGACGGCGGTCGCGCGCAGGTCCGGGGCAATGACATCCTGGATCGCCGCATAGACGGTCGCGTAGTAAACGAACGCGAACCCGAAGCCCGTGCCCATAAGCAGCGTGTAGGCACCGATCGAGCCCGGTGGCTGCCGCAGCGCGAGCGTGACACACGGAACGGCGAGCAGCATGCAGATGGCGGCAATCAGCAGCCTGCCACCGGCGCGGCGCGTGCCCACGCGATCACCCAGCCAGCCGCCAACCAGCATGCCGATCACACCGACCGCGCCTAGCGACGTGGCCGACACGTTGCTCGCCGCGTGCAGGGACAGCCCGTGGTAGCGCTGCAGCAGCGCGTTCTGCCAGCCATTGATGGCGTACATGTTGAAGTTGTGTAGCGCGCCGGAGGCGACGATCCAGAGCATCACCGGGTTGGACAGGACGCGCATGAAGGCGGCGCGCGTGGTCAGCGGTGGCTCACCGGCGGTGCCGCCGCGCGCCTCGCTCGCGCCACGCGGAGGATCGTGGATAAAGAGCGCGAATCCGCTGAGCACGAGCCCAGGTACAGCGGCGATCAGAAATGCCTTGCGCCACCCGTACGCGCTGCCGACGACGCCGCCGAAATAAAACGCGAGCCAGATCCCCAAAGGCAGTCCCAGCATGAATATGGCGAGGGCACGTGCGCGCTGCTCGCGCGGGAACAGATCACCGATCAGCGATTGGCCGGTCGGTGCGCAGGCCGCCTCGCCCAGGCCGACGCCAATCCGCGAGACGTACAGTGACAACGAGCTCCAGGCCAGACCGGTCGCCGCGGTGAGCAGGCTCCACAGCCCGACGCCCATCGCGAGCAGCCGGTTGCGCCGCCAGCGATCCGCCAGCCGCCCTACCGGCAGACCGACCGCCGCATAGCACAGGACGAACACCGTGCCGAGCCAGCCAAGCGCGGTATCGCTCAGGCCGAATTCGTGGCGGATAGGCTCCGCGAACGCGCCTGGTAGGCCGCGGTCGAAGAAATTTAGGAGATTGATCGCGAGCAGTATCCCCACGGCATACCGGGCCTGCGCGCTCCGCGCCGGTCCCTGTACGCCCAGACCAGCCTTGATCGCCCCCGCCCGTTCGCTCATACGCCCCCCGGCAAGCACCCGGCATTCCGGCTCACGTCGGCACGATAACGCAAGTCCGGCCCTCGGAAATCGCGGCCGGCGGCGGACGGCTGTCAACAGGCCTGTTCAATGCCCGCCCTGGACGAACAGGCCGGCGGCGCGCAAGGCCTCGGCCAGTTCACCCTCGATACGCTCCGCCTCGGAGCGCGCGATGCCCTGCAGGTGCGCAACCGGTCCATGCAGCACTTCGAGTCCTCGGCGCAGTACGCTCCCTGCCGCGCGAATGCCGGCCTTGTGCTGGTCAAAGCGCGACGCCGGCGGGTAGTGGGTCATGCCAACGTAAACGCCGTACGGATCGGCACGGCTGTCCTGGTAGTCGAGCAGCACCAGGTAAAGGTTGCTGCGGCCGCGCCGATTCGCCCGACACCGTGCACTGACGTCGTAGGCAGTCGGCAGCCACTCGATGTAGTGCATCGGCAGCCACTCGGGGATGTCGTCGGCCGCCTGCTTCCAGAGCAGCTCGAGCATGCGCTCGATGCGGACTGCCATCTCGCCGCGCATCCAAAGTTCGTGAATGCAATGGGCCCCGGCGCAGCCGTCTCGAGCCGCCAGCGCATCCTTGAGCTGGGTCTCAAGCTGCACGCGCGAGCAGCGAGCGAGTGGGCGGTCGCCGGGCCGTGCAGCGGCCGCGGCCATCGCCAGTCCCTGTTTCGCGCGCCCGGCCATCAGCTGACAACCGTCTGAGCCACCGGTCATATCCTGGCTACCGACCTAATGGTACGGAAGCCTACGGGGCGAGGCGGGTCGCGGGAAGCGCAGTGCTTCGGCCAACGCGAGCGATCCAATTACCGGCAGTGGCCCGAGTCACTGCTCGCTCGTACACTACCTAGGCCAAAGCCGTGTCTGGGCTCAACCGTACGAGTACAACCATGGCCCGCCGCAGCAAGTTACTCTCTCTAGTCCTGATCGGCGCCGGCGTGCTCGGCGCGTTGGCCACCCAGGCGGAACCTCTCTGGCAGACGCTCCCGCCGACGCCCAGTCTGCCGCCGCATGGAAACAGTCAATACGCAACGGTCAATGGCGTTCGACTTTGGTACGAGCGCTGGGGGAAGGCGTCCGATCCGCCCGTGCTGCTGTTGCATGGCGGTTTGGCGAACTCGAACTACTTCGGCCTGCTGATTCCCGCGCTGCTCGGGCGCCACTACCAGGTCATCGCCGTCGACAGCCGCGGTCACGGACGCAGTACCCGGGATGCCGCGCCGTTCACCTACGAGCTGATGGCACAGGACGTGCTGGTTCTGCTCGATCACGTGGGGCTTAAACGCGTCACGATCGTAGGCTGGAGCGATGGTGGCATCGTCGGCCTCGTGCTCGCGATCAATCACGCCGAGCGACTGGAGCGGCTGTACGCCTTCGGCGCCAATGCCGACACCTCGGGGTCCATAGATAACTGCGACAAGACTCCGGTCTTCACCGCTTACTTCGCACGTACCGAGCAGGAGTATGCGCAACTGTCACCGACACCCGACCAGTGGCAGGAGTTTGCGGAAGCCATCGGCAAAATGTGGGAGACACAGCCCTCGCTCAGCCGCGAGCAACTGAATTCGATTCAGTTGCCGGTGGCCATCGCCGACGGCGAGTACGACGAATGCGTGAAGCCCGAGCACACGCGCTACATGGCTTCGACGATCCCGGGCGCGCAGCTCATTATCCTGAGCGGCTTGAGTCATTTCGCGTTCCTGCAGGATCCAAAGGCAGCCGCAACCTCTGTCCTGTCATTCCTGCGATAAATCCATGCCAGTGACGACAGGTGGCCAGGGGCCGGTCACCGATGTACGGCAGGTGTACAGCGGCGAAATGCGACCGGACGCCGAGGTCGAGGCGTTCGAGCATGCGAGCCGGCTGCTTCCGGTGCGTCCTGTGCATCGCGGTGGCCCGGTCCGGGAGCTCCCCGCGAGCGCGCGCCGACTGGACAATGTCGTCTTCTCGGTGGGTGCGCAGCGCTACGACCTGTTTGACTATCTCGCACTCAATCGAGTGGCAGGCCTGCTGGTGCTCAAGGACGGAGCGGTGGTACTCGAGGACTACGAGCTTGGCCACACAGCGAGCGCGTACTGGCCATCGTTCTCGATCGCGAAGTCGGTGGCGTCGACACTGGTCGGGGCGGCGATCCAGGATGGTCTGATCGCCGGCCTCGATGCGCTGCTGACGCGTTACCTGCCGAAGCTCGCGGGCGGAGGCTACGACGGCGTCACGGTCCGGCAGATCTTGCAGATGTGCTCCGGAGTGCGCTGGGACGAGACATACACCGACCCGCGCTCGGACCGACGCCAGGTGCTGGATCTGCAGATGAGCGGTCGGGCGGGCGCAGTCATGGAATACCTAGCCGCCGTGCGGCGTGCCGCCGCGCCGGGCACGGTGTGGAACTACAACACCGGGGAGATCTTTGTGGTCGGCGCACTGCTCGAAGCAGCCACGCAGCGACCGCTGGCGCAATATCTGACCGACAAAATATGGTCGCGCGCAGGCATGGAGGCCGATGCCAGCTGGTGGACTGAGACTCCAGATGGCATGGGCCTCGCGGGCACAGGGCTCAACGCCAAGCTGCGCGATTTCGGGCGCTTCGGCTTGTTCGTACTGGACGATGGCATGCTGCAGGGTCAGCGCGTCGTGCCGCCTGGCTGGTTCACGGAGGCCGGGTCAGCCAAGGTCGTTGGCGGCAATTCGGTCGACTACGGCTTCCTTTGGTGGCCGTTACCAAAAGGCGATCCTGTCCACGAAGGCGCATTCATGGCCGAAGGTATCTTCGGCCAGTACCTGTACCTGAACTCACGTGAGCGACTGGCGATCGTCGTCCGGAGCGCGCGACCCAAACCAACCGGCGCCAACATCATTCCCGACGCGGCGTTGTTCGCGGCCGTCGCCAAAGCGTTACAGTAGCCGCGAGATCGCGCGCTCGCTACGCGAGCGCTCAGCGCGGCGCGGCCGGCCGGCCGCCCAGCACCCGCGCGGGCAGCAGGATCAGTGCGCGAAGCAGCTCGAACACCCCCTCCACTACGATGCCCACCAGGCGGAACGGCAGCGTGAGCAGCCAGACGATCGGCCAGAGCAGGAGCGCGAGCAACGCGAGCGGCCAGCAGATCACCAGCAGCAGCAACCAGAGCAACCATTTGATCATGTGATCCTCCGCTCACGGGCGCGCGCGGATCGGGCCCTGCGACCGTGGGAGGCTGCGTCCAACACCTTGAGCAATGAGGCCGGAGCCGCAGTCGCGTAGCTCGTACGGATTAACGCATCAGCTTCCCGCCAGTCGACCGATCGCCGATCGAGGCGCAGACCCACCCAGCCGCGCGGACCAATGTACGCCGGCAAGTAGAACCGTTCGGGGTCCTGGCGAATCAGCTCTTCGTGCTGGCCGAGCGGGAGTCGGGCGCAGAGCGCGACGATGCCGTCCCCGTGGTGGTCGTCGAGGAAATAAGCAAAAACCTTCTTGCGCACCCGAAATGCCTCATGGCTGCCGCAGCGCTCACAGGTCGCCTCCGGGAGCGCCAGACAAAGCTTTTCGGTGCGGCGTCGCGCGATTTCGTGCTTAGCCACTCAGGCCTCACTTGGCTAAGTGACGGGGAATGAAAGCTCAACCGCCATGGTATTAAGTTTCGCGAACGGTGTCAGCGACATGCCGTGTCAAACGCTTGACGATGGGACGCCAGGTTTCCGGAGTTGGGTGTGGCTTCCGTGTCGCAACATCGAGCGCTCAATTCGCCGGCCGAGCGGGCCCGGCTGCGGGCGCTGACCGTTGCCTTCTTTCTCGTCGCAAGCCTGCCGGTCATTGCCAGCTGCAGCGCCAACCGCACCCGGCCATCGCCCGGTGAAACCACTGCCGATGTCCAATGGCTGAGCCGGGTGGCCTACTCGATTGATAGCGACACGCTGGCCCGTTATCGGCAACTCGGACGCGCCGGTTACCTGGATGAGCAGCTGCGCCACGACGAGCCGACGCTGCCAGCGCCCGTTGCGGCTGCGCTCAACGGCTCGGACATCGGTCACGCCGACGTCGCTGAGTTGCTCGCATCCGTGCAGGCGGAACACAAGCGCATTAATGCGCTCACCGACGCATCAGAGCGAGAGCAGGCACGACGGGCCCTCAACGACGCGGGCAACCGACTCGCCAACGAGGCAAAGAGCCGGGATATCCTTCGCGCCCTTTATTCGCGCGGGCAGCTGCGCGAACAAATGGTGTGGTTCTGGCTGAACCATTTCAACGTATATGAGCACAAAGCCGCGATCCGCTGGACGATCGCGGACTACGAGGAGCATGCGATTCGTCCGTACGTCTTCGGCCATTTCCGGGATCTCGTGCTCGCAACGCTCACACATCCGGCAATGCTCCAGTATCTCGACAACGCCCAGAATGCGGCCGGGCACGTCAATGAGAACTACGCCCGCGAGCTCATGGAGCTGCATACCCTCGGGGTCGGGACGGGTTACACGCAACAGGACGTTCAGGAGCTGGCGCGCGTGCTGACCGGCGCCGGCATCAATGCTGGTGGCCCATCACCGCGCCTGCGCCGGGAGTGGATCGCGCTTTACCGGCGCCAGGGCGCGTTCGAATTCAATCCTGCGCGCCATGACTTCGGACCCAAGGTGCTCCTGGGTCAGCCGATTCGCAGCCAGGGATTCCCCGAGATCGAGGAAGCGGTCACCCGTCTCACGCGCACACCGGCGTGCGCGAACCTGGTTGCTCGCAAGCTGGCGATCTACTTCGTCTCGGACGAGCCACCACCCTCGCTGGTCGCGCGCATGGCCGCGACGTTCCAGCGCACCGACGGCGACATCGAACAGGTGCTGCGCACCCTGTTCGCCGCACCGGAATTCACCGCCTCCTTGGGACAGAAGTTTCGCGATCCCGTGCACTTTGTTTATGGAACGCTACGGCTCGCTTACGACGGCCGGCAGATCACCAACACTCGCCCGGTCGTGAACTGGCTGAATGCGCTGGGCGAGCCGCTTTATGGCCATCAGACCCCGGACGGCTACGCGCTCACCGAGAGCGCCTGGGCGAGCTCGGGCCAGATGAGTCGCCGATTCGAGATCGCTCGCGCGATCGGCGCGGGGCACGCGCCGTTGTTCGAACCGGAAGGCGGCGGCACACCGCCCGGCACCGGATTCCCGAAGCTTGCGAGCCGTCTCTACTACGATGAGCTGGAACCGCTGCTGTCCGCACAGACGCGAGCGACTCTCGACAAGGCGGCCTCCCAGCAGGAGTGGAACACGCTCTTGCTGGCATCGCCAGAACTGAATTACCGCTAAGGACTACTTATGATCGGCCGGCGGAGTGTCCTAAAGGGCAGCGTTGCCGTTGCCGCGGGAATGCTCTCGGGCGTCCGGCTCTATGCCGCCCCGGCGACAAGCCCGCGCTTCCTGCTCGTGTTTCTGCGCGGTGGCTACGACTGCGCGAATGTTCTCATTCCGTACGCGAGCGATTTCTATTACCAGGCGCGACCGAATCTCGCGATCGCGCGGCCGGACCCGACGCAGGAGAGCGGAGCGCTGGCGCTGGACGGCAACTGGGCGCTGACGCCGGTGCTGCGGCCGACCCTGGGCGCGCTGTATTCGGCGCGCCAGGCAGCGTTCGTCCCGTTCGCGGGGACGGACGACCTCTCACGCAGTCATTTCGAGACCCAGGACAGCATCGAACTCGGACAAGGGACGCAGAGCGCCCGGGACTACGGCTCGGGATTCCTTGCGCGCCTGAGCGGAGTGCTCACCGGCGCACCACCGATAGCGTTTACGGATGCTTTGCCGGTCGCCTTCCGCGGCAAGAACGATGTGTCGAACATTTCTCTCAAAGGCGTTGCCAGGGCGCCCTTCGACACGCGGCAAGCTGCCGAGCTCAACAGAATGTACGAGGGTCACCACCTGCAAACCGCGGTGCAGGACGGGCTCCAGCTGCGCGAGACGGTCGCCGAGGAATTCGCCGAGGAGATGGTAGCTGCCAACCGCGGTGCGGTGACGACGCGCGGCTTTCAGCTCGAGGCCGGACGCATTGCCAGGCTGCTGCGCGACCAGTACCGGCTCGGATTCGTAGACATCGGCGGCTGGGACACTCACGTCAATGAAGGCGCGGCGCAGGGTGCGCTCGCCAACAATCTCGATAATTTGGGCCGCGGTTTGGCAGCGCTTGCCGACGGCATGGGGCCCGACTGGGCGAATACCGTCGTGGTCGTGATATCGGAATTCGGCCGGACGTTCCGTGAAAACGGTAACCGCGGAACCGACCACGGACACGGGTCCGTGTACTGGGTGCTGGGGGGCGCCATCGCCGGTGGGCAGGTCGCGGGGCGACAGGTGCGCGTGGAGCGCGCGACGCTGTTTCAGGATCGCGACTACCCGGTACTCAACAATTACCGGGCGCTACTCGGCGGTCTGTTCCGGCGCCTGTGGAGCCTGTCGCCCACCGAACTCGAGCGTGTGTTCCCCGGCGCGGAGCCGATTGACTATCACTTAGTCTAGCCGCGTCGCTCGTTACCGCTCGTTCTCACGCTCGGGCCTCTCGCGTTCGCCGCCGCGCGCCGGTTCAGAGGCGTGAGGCTTTTCCTGCCCGGGAGGCGTTGCCGCGTGGGTCGGGCCGGAGTGGTACTCCTTGGCGGCCTCACCCTGCGGGCGCGGAGGTTCGCCCGCTGGATGCGCCGCAGCGCTGCCGGCGTACGGCTGGTAGCCGCCGTTACCGTGCGGCGCCTGCGCTGGGTGCGGCTGGTAGGTGGAAGCGACCGGGCGCGCGGCCGTGGCACCGGCAGCGCTGAACTCACCGGGGCGCGGCGTCGCCGCGACCGGCGGGTGGCCCTGGTTGCGCGCCAGCGCGAGTTCCGGATTGGCGCGCGCGGCCGTCTCGTGCTGTATCTGCACTGGTGTCGCAGCGACGTGCGCTTCGCGGCCCGCCGCAACCTCAGCGACCGTCGGCTGCATGCGCGTGCCGGGACCGCCGGCATAGCTCACGCGATTGACCGTCGTGTTGTTGATCGTGACGTTGTTGATGACCGTTTCGTTGTAGGTGTTGTGAACGTTGGTGACATTCACGTTGGTCACGGCAGTGTTGTACTGGATCGAATTGTTGACCCAGCGTGCGCCGTGATAGCCCTCGCCGACGTAGCCGTTGCCGTAGTTCACTCCGCCGTAGAAGCCGACGTGGGGGCCCCAGTAGCCCGCATGAAAGACGAACACGGCGCCGGCGAGCGCCCAGTATCCAGGCGTCCACAGCAGTCCGACTGCCGGCGGCGCGACCCAGGTTCCTGGGACCCAGAAGTAACCTGCGGGGCCGAAGCGCCAATACCCTGGCGTCCAGATATACCCAACCTGCGGGCACGGCGGCTGATCGTAGGCCGGCAGCGGAGGCGGCGCCTCGGTGACCTGCGCGTCGTTGTTGTACGCGACGGGCGCGGGTGCCGGAGCCGGTGGCGGCGGCGGTGGCCGATAGCCGACCGGAGTGACGACACAGCCGGTCAGCGCGGCACACAGCAGCGCTGCAATTGCTTGCGATCCGAGTCGATTGGTCATGAGCGAGCTCCTCACACGATCAACGTCGCCAAATTCGGCACGCGACCCTAAGAGATCAGGGGCCCCGCCAGTAGGCGAGGCCCCTGTGACAGTGCGGGCGATCCCTTACTGCCCAATCTGCCTGCTGACCTTGTTCTCCTGCTGGTTCAGCGTCTTCTGCTCCTGCTTGGTGATGTGCCCGCCATTCTGGCTGGCCATCAGCTTCTCTTCCTTGCGAATGTTCTTGTCTTCCTGGTGCAGCTTCGCGGCCTGACCCTTCGACATCTCGCCTTCCTTCACCTCGTTTTTGATCCGATTGTTCTGGTTGGCGAGACGGTTATTCACCTGCTCGCGGCGCGGGTGATCCTTCTCCCACTGCGTGTCGGCAAGCGCCGTCGCAGCGACACCAGCAAGCGCGGCGGTAAGAGCGGCCGCCGTCAACATCTTCCGAGTCCTGGTCAACATGGTCTAAATCTCCCGTGGTTGAAGAGGCGCGTCTTCGCGGCGTAGTGGGCCCGAATGACGCTCTGTCGACTGCGCACAACGTCTCAACGAACGCGGCGCGTACCTTCGTTAAGCAAAGTTAATGGGCGCGCGCTGCCGGCAGCGCGCGGGCCCGTGCGCATCACGCGTGCCGGGCCATGCAACTGATCACCACTTTTTGACGGGGACTCTGTGGCTCGGCGCCGTGGCTCACCTTTGATTGGGGTGCGCCGTCGGCGCGACACCATCAACTAGTGCTACGCAGGTCACATATCGCCAGTCGGCGCGCGATGCGCGGCGGCCAGCGCTGTCGCCGGATGCAGACATAACGCGGGTCGATTGCCATTGCCGCACCGCGGCGCGCGAGTCCGTGTCAACCGTTCGCTGCGCACCGCGCTTGGCCATGTCATCGAGCCGGGCTTCGCCGGTTCGTAGCAAAGACTGCGTCTCGCCACATCGAGGGAAGCGACATGCGATCAAAAGTAATCTGGTGCGCCGTGAGCGGCGCGCTGCTCGGAAGCCTCGCCGCGTGCGGGGGCGGCGGCGGGTACAGCTCCGGGACCATGCCTACCAATCCGGCGCCGCAGTCCGTCAGCGTGCCGATGGTGATCAGCGACGACTCAAGCCAGGACTGGGCCACCATCGGCGTCAAGATCCTGTCGATTGCGCTGATCCCGCAGGGCGGCGGCAGCAACATCATCGTGTACACGGCGCCGAGTCCGGTACCGGTCACCAACCTCGTCGACCTCGACCAGATTGGCGATCTGCTGGCGACGGCGATGATCCCGCCGGGAACCTATACCGGCGCGGTGCTCACCGTCAGCGCCAATCCGGGTGACGTGCAGCTCGTGGCATCGGCGGATCCCGAAGTCGGGTTTGCCGCCGCTCCCGGAGCAGTCATTCCGGCCAGCCAGATCCAGATTCAGCACACGACCGGCACGGCGCCCAATCTGACGGTGCCGGTGAAGGTCAATTTCTCCTCAGCGCTGAGCTTCGCGAGTGGCCAGGCGGCCATGCCGGTCGACATCGAATTCGACCTGGCGCACCCGGCGTTCATCGTCGGCCATACGCCACCGGCTACCAACGGAAATCCAGCGGTAACGATCTGGGCCGTAAATTTCGACGGGCCGGTCCGTCATCACCCGATCCGTGACATCGCGGCACTCGTGCTCCGCCACATGTATGGCAACGTCACCCAGGTCGCGCAGGACAACAGTTCGATCACCATCAACCGCGACTTCGCGACGCTGCCCGTGATCAACCCGGAGATGCCGGTGTCGTCGGGTGTTTCCGTGCAGATACTCGCGGATGCGACTAACGGCACGCTGTACTACGACCTGGACAACCCGGCGAACAACGCCACCATCAAAAACTTCTCCAGCGAGGCGATGACAATCGTTGGCAAGTACGTCCGGGTAGCTGCGCGCTATCAGGAGAACGGCACGCTGGTAGCGGTGCGCGTCTACGCGAGCGCCAGCTTCAACACCGTGTGGTTGAGCCCCGAAGGCCACGTCCTGCATGTCGATGCGGCGAACGCCCTGGTGGTCGTTGAGAATGAATCGGGCGTTGGCGTACCGGTGACGATCGGTCCCAACACCGACTTCTACTTCCGCACCCCCGAGAACGCGATCGCGGATGCGACGCCGATCGGAACGGGGCCCGGCTTCCTGGCCCAGCAGAACCTCGTGCGCGGCTTCAAGGTGCACGTGAACGCCAGCGACCCGCTGCAGACGCCGCTGGTGGCAACGTCCATCGATATCGAGACGGCCGCATACGGTGGCGCGATTTCCAACGCCGATCAGACGGGCTTCCTGTATACGGCCAAGTTCCGAACCAAAACCGACGACTACGCGTTCAACGATCTATACATCTCGAACTCGACGCCGAACGGCAAGGACGCCAACAAGAACACGATCTACGGGTTCCAGTGGTGGAACTTTGCATACCCCACGCTGGCGGATACCGGCATAGGCGCGGTAGGCGACTTCGAGCAGACAGTGGATACCGGCACGAACTTCGGCGGGTCCGTCGGTCTGGTTCCCGCCTATGGTGTGAGCGGTAACCGCTGGGGTGACCCAGCGAATCCGCAGGGCTGGGCTGCCCGCTACTCGATCCTGCTGCCCTCGCCGCTGCCGCTCGCTGTGGTGGCCTCGCCGTTCGACTCGAGTTCCGACAGCTTCACGCTTGAAGTGCCGGGCGGAACGCTGATGCCAACCGTCGACATCAGCACGGCGACCGGGTCCGCGACACTGGTGTACCAGGTCGATCGCACTGGCGACATCGTCACCGTGAGCCGCATCGACGTCACCACGCCGGAGGGCATCACCGCGCTGACCGATGGCTTGGTCGCCGGCGCACCTGTGAAGGTGTACGGAGTGCCCACGGTTGGTGGGGCCATGCGGGCTTACGTGATCGCGTATTACACAGGGGATTCGCCGGCGAGCTAGTCGAGACGCGGGCTCGCCGCGATTCGGCACGGGGCCTCATGGCCCCGTGCCGTTACGCGTTCTGGGGCCCGGCACGCGTAGCGGCCGGCGAGCCTTGCGAGCGGTTCCAGCGCCTGCACCTGAGCACTGCCGACAAGCGATCGGCGGCGCGCAAGTCACCCCTTTGGCGGCAGCCGCTCTTGTGACCCGGGGTCACGATAGGGTACCGTGGCGGCCCGGCGGGGGTGGGGCCGGATGTTTTGTCCGCCTCGACCCGCCCCCGGTTGCCTACCGA
>Ga0187780_10000232_pt1 | contig 43313 bp, 67 predicted proteins | sample 1015_Q2_SP10_20__FD_132429 | JGI IMG/M metagenome (GOLD analysis project Ga0187780, IMG submission 132429) | Tropical peat soil microbial communities from peatlands in Department of Meta, Colombia - 1015_Q2_SP10_20_MG | ecosystem: Environmental > Terrestrial > Soil > Wetlands > Peat | place...
AAAAAGGTTAACAAACGTTTGAAAGAGCCCTACCATTTGGTAAGGCTCTTTTTATTCATACTGCTTTATCCAGTCGTATACTTCCTGAGATACAACAGTTTTATCTCCTCTTGATTTACCATATAGGTACGAAATAAAAGCTCCCCATGACAGCGTATAAGGACAATGCTTATTAATAAACACCAACATTTCTCTTAATTCTATAACTCTACTGTAATTAAGATTTGAGGTAACGTGTTTCTTTATATAATCGCTTATAAAATTTGTATGTTTGATCGTTACATCTATAAGAATAGCAGCGGCCTTAGATGGTGTTATATCCATCGAAAAGGCTAAAGCTTTTAGTTCTTCATTAAACTCGTTTGTAAATTTAATTGTAATCCTCTCGTTAGAAGCACTCAATTTTACTTTTTGTAAGGATGATCTATCGAGGTCTCCTAAAATTAAAGTGGATCTGTGCCAGTAATCTCTTCTGAAATATTGAGATAATAATTCGATAATTTCATTTGACGAAATACCTTCCATACAAATGTATTCTCCAATACTTTTTACTGGTTGGTTAGTAATAGATGATAATTGATACAAACCAGATTTAATACTTGTCGGAATCGTTGGTTTTATATCTATTTTCTTATCTTTTCTTACCTTTCTCTCCTCTTTTAGCAACAGATTTAGCCTCCTCTTTGGTACCTAACATTTAGGACACTGTCCCTTTGTCCTAAATTTATGTGACAGGGAGGAGGTTTATGTATATAAAATTCATAATTTGGACAAAATTAAAATAAGGAGATTAAGAGAGGAGAATTCATATGAAAATGACAAAAGAACAAGCTATATTAATTGGAAAAGAGATATATGAACATTCTATTAAACATGGATTTCCAGTTATAGAAAAAACGAAGAAGGGTAATAAAAATACTATATCAAAAACAAAAAAGAAAGTTAGATTATATAATATTTAAATAAGGTCCAATACAAAAGGTATTAGCATGAATGAGCCTAAATAACATCGTTTTCAAGGGTTTGAAATATATATCTAGTTGGGGTTTGGAACAAATAGAAATATAACAAAAAGATTAATAATATCAATCGGTTAGAACTATTTTAAGCGATGGTTTAGACCATCAGTAGCGGACCATCATTTTAACAGATGGTCCGCTATGAATAATGGCATATCTGATGTTTTTTGGATTGGTCAAACTATAAGTATATTAATATAAAAAATCATTAGCAGCGGTTGCTAATGATTTTTTACTGATCAATCTTCCATCATTCTTGCAAAGTCTTCTGCTTCTTGCATAGATGCCTGGCATACTTCACACTCTAAAACGTGTAATCTTAATTCATTTTGAGTATCTTCACTATATTTGTGAGGGTTTGCAATTAAAGCTTCTTTAACATACATGTTTTTTTCACAGAATTTTGTAAACATAATAGCCTCCTGATTATTCAATATCAACTAAATTATCAAAATCGGAAAAGTCTTCTTCAATTATATCATTATTTGCAATTTGTTTATTCATTTGATTAACAGTAATTGTAGTACTACCACCAATAATCATTGTAATAAAAGCAGCTATAGACTTTTGAGTGATAGGATCTTCTAGAAATTTTCGTTCTTCGTTTGAAAGTTTATATTCTAAGTCTACATTTATACTGTTATTATCTATTCTGTTATTTCTTTTAGCTGCAGATTCGATTAGATTTAACATTTCATTGTTTCTTTTTTCTAATCCATTTAAATAACTTAGTGTTTCTTCTGGTATATCAACGGGAAGTTTTACCGAAAATGTTTTACCGGGCTCTAATGGTTTTTTATTTGCCACGATTTATACACCAACTTTTTCAATAGTTAGTTCAATTCCTCTTTTTTTCGCAACGATATACAAGATTTTGAAATAAGCTTTTGCAATGCTCCAAATACTTTCATCTGCATCTAAGAAATGCATTACATAACCTTTACCTTCAGTATTAAGAATCTCTAACTGTTCACGAATTAAAGCAGCGGAACCACCAACATTGTAAATTTCATCAATGTCTCCTACATTGTCCCAAGTATTTATAATATCGTTGTATTGTAATTGAGCAAATGTATTTAAATGTTTATCAACTGTAGATTTAATTGATACTGGCTTACCGTCTGGCTTAATGATGTATGGGTCTTTTTCACGAACGATATTTTCTACTAATTGACGACGTGATTTAAAAATTGTTTTTCTATATTCACGATCTAAGTCTTTGTTAATTAAGTCTAAGTATCTACCGATACCTGCGATATCTCCCTCAGAGCTTTCGTTGTCGATTTTACCATTTCTAATTATTGCTTTATCTCGTGTATTTCCGCCGATATCATTAATTAATAGATTCTTAGTTAATAAATTTTGATTTTTCTTTTTGAAACTATCATCCATTGTTAGGTTGATCATTGCAGCATATCCTTCAATACTTACGATAACATCCTCAAACTGAATACGGACAATCTTTCCTTTTAGGCCACCTGGTGTTTGTTCGAATTTAACTTCATGCATACTTTCCATTAATTTCTTCTTGAAGTTAGCACGTGCGTTTTCGTCATCTTTTACTTCATCCAGTGGAAGACCTGTACTTAGTATATAAGTTACATTAATTACTTCTTTATCTGAATTTTTAGCAGCATCTAAAGCAAGTGCAGTTAATAGAAGAATTATTGTTTGTTCAGAGTCTCCTTTTTTAATTCGATTAGATACAACATCGTTATTTACTTCTTTAGCAGCTAAATTCCCAACTGCATATGTAGCTGACTCTTTTAAAGCACTGGAAGTGATACGAACGTGTAATTCTTCGATAGGATCGTTGTCATCAGAAAGCATAGAACGACTATCCATTCTTTTTACTACATTCGGTATATAAACACGGTGTTCTTCGGACAAACCACCAATAAAACCTTTTAAACTATCATTTCCGCCATCTAATGAAGCAGCCTTGATTCCCATTAACAATCATCTCCTAAATTGGATTATTTTACCTTGCAAATATATGGTAACACTTTTATAACACCTTCGCAATATTTTTATAACACTTTGGTGTTACTTTCATTAAAAATAGAATAATAGTATAAATTATTGATAGTATTTATAAGATGGTTAACTATGCTTTTTAAAAAGGCGGTTGATGAAGCGGGTAAAAAATGATTGTGAAGCGGTGGTTATAGCGAGTTTATCTGCTTGTATTTCACGAATCGATTCTAACAGAGCGGTATCACGGGCCTTTATACTCTGCTCTATATAACGATTTTGTTCATCTAGACGGTTTAATAGTTCCTGGTTAAACTTCATTTGTTGTGTAGCGAACTCCTTTAAAAACGCTATAGTGTCCTCATAGCGGTCTTTTGTATGTGTTTCTTCAGTCTCTACTGTAGCGGCTATCGCGCTTTCTGAGGATGAATACCATGCTACTACAGCAATAGCGGCGCTTTCCAATGTCATATCTTCCTGTCGTGAATAATCTATTAATTTTCTAAACGCTATAGCGTCATGATCAAAATAGCCTCGGTGTCCTAGATCGTTCTTATGAAACTTATAGTTTTTCTTTTCCAGTATGTCGGCATACTTTCTAAGTGTAGAAGGGTTAATATCTAAAATAGTGGCTAATTCCTTTGGAGAGTATACCCGTTGTGATTCCTTCATATCACACCTCGCTACGGTTTAATTTAAGTAAATAATTCTATACTGTATATAAAAGTCCTTCTAGATAGAATAAAGCGTTGTAGGGCATTTTATAAAGATATACGCATGTACTTTGAAGTGATAGATAAAGTTTACTTGATGAAATAATTTCACGTACCGTAATAGTTTATAAAAAATAGATACAAAAATAACTATAAGGATTTCTATTTATGAAAGCCACGCTATAGCGGTGGTGGATAATAGTTCTATTCTGGAAAAAACAATAAAAAAAGACTTTCCTAATTTAATAGAAAAGTCAATTAACGTTCTTACTCAAAATATGCAGTTTTTGTGGTTGATTTTAGCTGCGATAAGATACCAGGATACACATTATAATCATCAGCAACACGGTAGAAATTGCTCGGATCAAAATTTTCTATGTTCATACCATTAATTGTGTCTTTGGTCCACGTAACGGATACGCCATTTTGAGTACTTTCTCCGCCTTTAATATCTGTCATTGGCACTATAGCGTTAACCGTAACCATTTTAACATCGCTTCGTTTAAGTAATTTATACATTAACTTGTAATTATCATCAGCAGTATTCGCAACAACGCTATTCTCGTCCCAGTAAGTCTTGTCTTTAGAAATATTAATTGTCACTGCTCCGTTTATATCCATAACCTCAGATGCATCACTATTATAGTCTTTAATTACACTTAATGACTTGGATTTGTCAGTTAATGGTACAGTTTCCAATTTTAGCGGTATTTTTTTAACTTTTGGTTTATCTGCTTTAGGTTTATCAACTTTAGATACAGTTGTTGTTACTGTTTCTTTTGAATTTTCAGCTTGGTTAGATGAAGAATCATCTGCTAAATTACCAATAATAATGCATAATGTTATAAATCCATAAAAGCTAGATAGTAAGATTCTAACGATCTTAGGAAAATGCTTATTTTTCCACATGAAAAATATACCAAGTGGGTAAAAGAGAATTAAAAATAACAAGGTTATTCGTCTTCGATTCATCCTTATATACTCCTAACATAATAAAATTACTTAAATTATATCATTTTGTCATTTTTTGGAATATATCTTATTTTTTCTTAACTCTGCCATATGTATTCTATTTTTTTTCTTCCAGCCAATTATAAAATGGTATACCCATAGGTTGATACTCTTCTTTAGATTCATTATGTTTGTCTTCTTCTGCAGCTTTTCTTAACTTACGCTCATAACGTTCTTTATCAATCTGAATATATTTATTATTTAAACTAGTAAACAAGTATTCTTGTAGATCAGTTATCTGACCTTTACTATATTTATTCATTACTTTTCTAATTACTGAATTGATAGATTTTAATGCTAAATGTTCTTTGAATTGTAAAGTAAGTTTCTCAACAATATATTTTACATCTTGTTCGTTAAGAGTGTCCTTCTGAAAAGAAGGCTTATCATCATCAATCTCTCTTACCATATCAAAAGGTAAACTTTCTTCTACATCAAAACCAAGTTCAAGAGAATATTCTTTTTCGGTTTGTTTTTCGTTAATTTGTTTTTCGTTAGTATAGTATTTATTATCTGCTGATTTTGAACTGTCCAATTTGGACTTCCCAAAATCGGAAGTAGAAATTTTTTTGGACTTCTGATTTTCGGAAGTAGAAAGTTTTAATCCAAATATCTCACCGTATTCTTGCTTTGCTTCATCATAAATAGCTTTGATTTCTTCTTCTGTGAAAGGTAGTAAGCGAACATAATATATGTATTCCCATTGCTTACCGTTACGATATTTATACTCGATGATGTAGTTTGCATCTACTAATGAATCCCATGCGTTAGAAACAGAAGTTTTTTTATTCTTTTTAAAACGCTTGTACAATTCTGTTTTATGTATAACCCAGCTACCTGAGTAATGACATATGTTTATTAATAGTCCTAAAGATTCTAAAGGGATCTCCGTCTCTGGATGTTTACAAGTCTCGTTTGGTACTCGTAAAAAATTGTTTGGTAGTTCCATTACTTTTACTAAAGCCATAAAAAATACCCCCATTTTATAGAAAAAGGAGATTAAATAAGAGGAATATTTTCTTGTAAAAATACACATAAATATGTTAAAATCAAATAAACATTTATATATGTACAAGAAAATTCTTAATGGAGCTTCTAATCCTGGTGGTGGCCAAACCTTTACAGGACTAGAAGCTTTTCCTTTTTCTGTTAAATTTAGTTTAATTAATTAGAATTATAGATTTAATACGCGCGAAATGCAATATAAAAATACCAACTATCTAAAAAGATAGTTGGTATTTTTATTTATACTTTATTATATCTTCTATATTAAATTTTCTGTTGATTCCTTGTTCTTCTGCTATTTCCTCAAGCGCAATTAATATTTTTTCAAGAATTTTAGTATTTAATCTTTGAAATTTATTATTTATGATATAATATACAGTATCAGAACGGATGTTCGTCTTTTTGATTAGGTAGTAAGGCGTAACTCCAAGTAGATCTAGAGTTTTATCAAGTGTTGACGTAACTTTTTTCAATTCACTACCCTCCAAAAATATAAATATAAATATATATAAATATATCACATTTATACATAATTTTTAATTATTTTTAGAATATTAGAATATTATGTAAATAAATGTTGGTTTATGCACTTTCAACGTGTATAATTTTGTGTAATACTATACACATTAAACGTGCATAATCTTCTGCATTTATTAATGTTCGAGGTGAATAAATGAAAAAGTTAATGAGTGAAATTAAGGATGATGCCAAAAATAAAAAAATAAAAAATATATATATAGCAAACCTTTTAAATGTTAATCGCTCTCAAATTACACATTATTACAATGGGACAAATCAAATGAGTTTTCTAAACTTCTTAGAGTTACTAGATATTGTTTATTCTAATGAACAGGAAAAAAGAGAAAAAATATTAAGATTTTGCAAATGTGATTCTAGGCCAGAGAGTATAAGAGAGTGTTTTGAATGGTGTTCACATAACGGTAATGAAGAATTAATGGATTTTTTATTTGAAATACATGAAAAAAGTGAAAAAATCGAAAAAAAGTTAATTGATATGTACTCTTTATTGAGAAAAAGAAATAAAAAATTAGTTACATCGGAAGAATATTATGATCAAGTCGATGAGATTAAATTAAGAGGAACTAATCATATAGAGACTTCAATTTTAATAAAAATCATAACTTTGTATGCTTATTTCGACTTTAATAGTTACGATCTAGTATTAAATGTCTCCAAAAGTATCCATGAACAAATTAGGCAATTATCAAACGGGTATTTGAAAGAAGCATTTAGATTAAGATTAGCAGAAATAATCATTATATCTAAAATGAGAAAAAATGAATTAACATTTGTAGAAAGTTTTATTAACAATGAATTAAACGAGATAAATTATGAAAAATTCCCGATTGTTTATATAACAATGCTTTGTGTCATGAGTGAAATTAAAGCTTTTAGTGATTATCAATGTAGTATGAAGTATATAAATTTAGCAATGGAAGCTCTAAAAAAATTAAAATTAAGTGCTATTTACTTAAGGAAAAAAAGTATTATAGAATCAACATCTGATTTTATTAACATTACTAATAATAAATTTGATGGTCTGTACTTAACAGATAAATCCGAACGAGCTCATTACTATGCTAAACTTGACGAAGATTCTAAAAAAAAATCTGTAATTTTATTAAATGAGATCGAAGCTGAACGTGGTTTTTTATCAACTTTTCAAATGTACTATAAATCACTAGCACTTAATGATAAAGATTTGTTTAATAGCGCTATAGTTCAATTTATAAAAAATGGAAATCTTTTTTATGCAAATAATTTAAGTGATCATTTAATAGAATTTTAAAAATATACCTTCTACTTTATTGCATGGAATATTTTGTATGTTATAATAAAAATACGCGCGAAATGAATGGAAAGTAGGAGTTTATATGTTGCAGAAAATCGTTTTGTCAGCAATTATAGCATTAAGTCTAGCAGGAACATCTAGCAAAGTTGGTGAACCTGTAGGAGAAAAACACATCAAAGACACAGCTTCTATTCAGACTTATAGCGATCCAGGTGGCGGAGGATTTGTTAAACAAAATCTAAGCTCAAGTGATGTTGCTTTGGTTGGTACAAACAACATACAACCATATCGTGTTGATCCAGGTGGCGGAGGTTTCTGATTCGTCAGTATTATAAAAAGACATCATCTACTTAGATGATGTCTTTACTCATTTTTAGGGATGTTTAGTAAAATTTAAAAATAAAAAATACTAAATTTTTAAAGGGGTAATGATCGATGCAAACTGCAGTAGAAGTTGTAAAAAGTAATGATATTTTAGACAAAGTAATTATGTTAGCAAGAAAAATTAACATCAACGTAAATAACTATGTCAAAGACTCAAAAATTGAGGTTGATAGATTGCTTATTGATCTATCAGAAAATTTATCGATTTCAAAAGAAGCTCAAACTAAAATCCAACAATTATTACATAAATAAAAAAAGAACAATTCCACTCAGTGAGGGGGTTGTTCTTTAAACCTCTTGATTTAATATTAAGTTCAACGCTTCATCCAATATTTTATATTGATCAGTTGTTAAAGGTTGACCGTTTATTGTTAAAGTTTTATTTTTTAAAACATCTTTTACATCTGAACTTGCTAACATTTTATCGTCTGTTTTTCCAGTTAGATAGTCTGTAGTAGTATTTAAGATTTCTGCTAACTTTACAAGTCTTTCGTGTTTAGGTGTTCTTCTCCCTTGAATATAACCATCGTAAGTACTTCTTTGTATATCAACATAATCTAAAATCGTTGGAACCGGAATTTTTTGAGCTTTTCTCCGTTCCTTTATTCTGGTAGATAATATTTTTTTAAAGTCTTCCATACAGACACTCCTTAGTAAGTGTTTTGTTTATGCTAACAGTTTACTAAACACATAATATATAGTAAATTATCCTCAAAAACTATGCAATATGCAAGTTTTTTTCTTGTTAAATTATTATAACATGTTGAAATACACGCCAAACGCGTGTATTATTTATTTATAAAGGTTTTTGCAATTGTGAAATTAAGGGGTTGTAAAAGAATGTCTAAAGATAAAAGAAAGAGGCTAGAGATCATTGGAATTAGAAGGAAAAGAGGCCTAACGCAAGAAGAGGTAGCTGAATATCTAAATATTAGTTCTAGTTTTTACTCGCAAATAGAAACTGGAATAAGAAATCCAGGTAGAGAAACAGCTATTAAATTATGTGATTTTTATGGAATGGATATAAGGAAAATATAATTTTTTTTGGAGTTAATACGCGCGAAAAGAATGTATTTTATGAGAGGTGAATGTATTTGAACTTTAAAAATGCTTCTATTCAACAACTCTATCAAATTATCAAAAACGAAAACTGCAAATCTAACATCAAAGAAGCTGCATATCTCGAATTACATAATAGGTACATGGAGGTTATGGGATGAAGAACGGAAAGAAACCAACAAAAAAACAGCTGATCACAATGAAAGATGCTGGATTAAATCCGTCAGACTGGCTGATTTCTAAGAACTTACCAGGAGAACTACATCTTATACATAGATACAACAATCAAACAAAGACGTTGTGGGTGTAAACATGGAAGTTAAAAAAGTATGGACTGAAAATTATATCGCGTTAGAAAACTATGATTTTCTTTGGAGTGAAGATGATCTAAGAGAATTTAGAGATATGTGGAAGAAAGATGAACCAATTAATGTGATTTGTAAACGACTAGAAAGAAAAGAAATTGAAATCGCAATTATCATATTGGACCAAGCTCAAAAAGGAATCATTAAAAAACGGAAAATAGGATTAGGAATTGAGGGTTTTGTAAATTGATTTTGAGAGAAGCGGCGGAAAAGGTTGAAGTAATTAAAAAAGCAAGAGCAAAGCGGAAACGGAAACTTATTAAACTACTAATCAATAATAAGGTATACGAACACCAGGACGGACGACAACTATACGAAATGTCATCAATGGAGCTGCAGCAATTATTACAAGCAAAGGAATGATTACAATGCACCACGGAAACAGAGGTATGGCCTTTGAAAATTTAATAAACATGGCCAATATTCAATATGAAAATGGTGGAGTGGCAATGATAAACAAAAGCCCAACCCCAGTAAAAGTTTTAAAATCGAATGGACATAAAGTAATTAACGGAGTGTATGAATCAAAAAGCACAGTTGATTATGACGGAGTATATAAAGGTAGAGCGATTTATTTTGAAGCAAAGACAGTAAAAGGTAGAAGATTTGATTTGAAAAACATTCACGATCATCAAATTAAACATTTAGAAAAAGCTCATAAACTAGGAGCGGTTTGTTTCTTACTGATTGAATTTTCAGATTCAAGAACAATTTACTATGTTCCTTTCACAGTGATGAAACACTACATAGACAATTCAAAAGTAAAAGATGCAAAGAAAGGGAGCAAAAGCATACCGCAAGATGACTTTGATGTTTATGCATATGGAGTGAAAGGTTCAGCTAGATGTCTATTAGACTATTTAGTTTGGGTGGATGAGCTATACGGAATCGAGGCGAAAGCTAATTGATTAATAAAGTTGTTTTAGTAGGTCGCTTAACTAAGGAGCCAGATTTGAAATATACACCAAACGGAGTAGCTGTTGCTACTTTTACTATTGCAGTAAATCGTACTTTTTCAAATCAGCAAGGTGATCGTGATGCCGACTTTATCAATTGTGTAGTTTGGAGAAAGCCTGCGGAAAACGCTGCTAACTATTTAAGAAAAGGATCCTTAGCTGGAGTAGAAGGACGTATTCAATCAAGAAGTTATGAAGGACAAGATGGAAAGAAAGTTTACGTTACGGAAGTTGTAGCAGACGCAGTGCAATTCTTAGAAACACGTGGACAAACTGAACAGCAACAGCCAACTTATTACGAGAATCCATTTGATCCGAAACAACAGAAAGAATACTTCCCAAAACAGAAGCAGAATTTCGATGATAAAGGACCTTATTAGGAGGTAAAAGAACCAATGAAAATGATTAGAAAAGCAGTTAAGGGTGCTTGTGAAAATATAGCTAAATTCGTTAGAGAAATAAAGTTTAAATCAGAAGTAAGTAAAAAAAATCAAGATATTAATTTCTCTCTTACTACAGATAAGTTGTTTGAAGATGATCCGCAATTAGGAAGTGAAAGTATATATATCGATTGGAGCAGCGGTATTAGTGGTAAAGTTTCTCAAGTTAAATTTAATCGAAAGCTCTACTGGAGAAAGAAAATGTCACAACGAAAAAGAGGATTACGTTAATGGAAGTTTGTACATATCCCGGTTGTGGTTATAGAGCGGATTTCATTTCAAAATCCCACTGTAGTATTCATCACGATATGAAACGTGAAGAAGTTTTTGCTAAGTATGGTAAACCAGAAAAGAAAAAGTTTAATGGATTGGATTATGTAATCGGAAAGTCTGACAAAGAAAAGGAATGGGTAAGGAGCGGAATAAGATGAATAAACAAAACACTACAGAAATCAGCCTAGATGAAAATAAAATCTATGTAGTAAAAGACCAAAAAATAACAGAAATCAGCGCTCCTGATACTGGATTTGGTAAACAAGAGTTTACGTGGCACGGCGGTAAAGTAACAGATATCATGACTCAATCAAAAACTAGATTATAGGAGTTATAGAATGAGTAAAACAGATCGTGAAATGTTTATAGAATGGTTGTCAATTTGGACAGGTTATACAAAGGATTACTGGGAGAAACAAAGCGATAAAATACTCGAATTAAATTATCACAAGTATTTAAATGAACATGGCAATTAAGGAGGACTCATGAAAAATCAAATAAATGATTTAAAAGCAAAAAAAGAGTACGAAGACCAAATTGCATGGCAAAGGGAAGTGCTTCGTGCTGAGTCGTCGGAAATTAATATTAGGAGAGATCATAGTGAGCCAGCTAAATTGTATAGAAAAAGAACAGCAAAACCAAAAGTCTCCAACAGATAAATTTATAAATATGAAAATACTTCATTGTTGTTGGTCCTGTAATAAAGAACAAGAATTACCTAAAGACCAACATGCTAATAAAAATGGAATTGAATGTGAATGTGGTGGATATTTAGTTACTCCTTCCGGAAAGGTTCAATTAAAAGTAGTTCCTATCGTCCAGGTATTTCAACTAAATGATTGTGAAGCAATAGCAGCGGAGTCGTTGGAACAAGCAATCAAATTTTATTTTACTGAAATCACTGTTTACGACGAGGATAAAATTGATAATCCGCATGTTGTTCCTATGGATTATATGATTTTTGATGATGAAGCTAGAACTACTCAAATATCTATTAGTGATTTAATTGAAAGTCAATGGAAGGGGAACCCATTTTATGCTTTTGCCACTGAATATTGAGGAGAGTTCATATGAAGAGTCTATCTGACTATTCAAATCATTATTTTAGAGAATTGTTGTTAATTGGACAGTTGACATTAAATATAAACAAAAAGCAAATGAGTGAGCTTTTAGGTATTACCCAAACAACGTACTCGCAATTTTTACATAAAAGATATCCAGCAAATAAAAAGAAACAAATTTACTATAGAAGATTGATAGAAGCAGAGATATGTAGAAAGTTAATGCATTAGAACGGAGGAAGTAACTTGGATATAAAAAAAGAGTTACAAACAGAGGTTTTGGCATTATCGAGTTTATGGATAGGTATGGAGCGGAATGTAGTATTCAAAAATCTTCTTTAGCTACAGAAAATGCAATATGGTTTGGTGTAGATGACGCGGACCCTAAGATAATGGCTTCTAAAACAAAAGAAGGTGGTACTGGTTGGATTTCTTATTACATTCCAGAAGATGTATTACTTTCAACAAGAATGCATTTGACACAAATGCAAGTTCAGGAGTTATTGCCAATCTTACAAACATTTGCAGAAACAGGTGAATTACCAGATGAATGAAAAACCGGACTGGATTGAAACTCATCTTAAACAAATCCGTATGTACCAGCAACAATTAAATGAGCTACCAGAAGAAGGAATTGTGGAGCGGATGGAGCGCATAGAAATACTTTCTAAAATGTTAGTTTTCATTGGGAAGTTAGCTGGCGAACTATCTGAAGAATACAAGATGTTTTATGCAAAACGGAAAAGAATACATGCAGAAACATATTTAAAAGCAAAGAAAAATAAAGCAGTAGAAGCTGAACTTGCAGTTACAAAAATAAGAGAAGAAGAAGCACAAGCATATGGGAACATGCAAAGATGGAGAAATGCGTTTGAGAGCACTAAAGAAGAGATTAATGCTTTGAAATACAAACTTAGGATTAGTTTTGAGGATGGTTCGAGTAGATAAATTAAGTGCAATAAGAGGTGGAAAGTTTGATAAAGATACTTGAATTATTTGGTGGAATTGGAGCTCCTCGTAAAGCTTTAGAAAACTTAGGGGTTGAACATAAATCTATTGATTACGTTGAGTGGAATGAAAAAGCTGTTCGTACTTACAACGCAATGTTTGATAATCGCTACAAACCGGAGTCAGTAATAGGATATAACTTACAACCAGATATATTAGTACATGGCTCGCCTTGTCAGGACTTTAGTATCGCTGGAAAACAATATGGCGGAAATGTAGAAGATGGTACAAGAAGTTCACTAATGTTTGAAACGATTAAGATTATTGAGAATCTAGGTATATGGAAACCTAAAGTTGTTATATGGGAAAATGTTAAGAATGCCATTTCAAAAAGAATGGTCTCAGCTTTTAATCACTATTTATCAGATATGGAGGTTCTAGGGTATACCAATTCATATCAAGTTTTAGACGCTCGTAATTTCGGGATCCCACAAGCGAGAGAAAGATTATTTACAGTCTCAATATTAGGACATGAACATTTTGATTTTGGAAAACTTCATAAAAGACCTATGCGATCGATAAATGAGTTTTTAGAAACTAATGTAGACGATAAGTACATTATCAAGCAACCAAGTATGGTAAGTAAATTACCAGGTAAACCAATTGTTCCAGGCAATTATGGTGGGAGAATGTTAGAAGAAATTAAAGATTATGTATATACGATTACTACAAAACAAATGCGTTGTCCTAATAGTGGAGTTGTTAAATTACCAGATGGACGTTATCGGTACCTAACAGAGAGGGAATGTTGGAAATTGATGGGTTTTGACGATGAAGACTACGAAGCAGCTTTAAAAGAACATCCTTCAAGAGAAGGTTGTTTGAATGGGACATTGTACCATCAAGCAGGTAACAGTATTGTAGTACAAGTACTAGAATCAATATTTGATGTGATTCTACGATCAGATTACGCAACTGAATTAGCAGAAAATAGATACGAGCAACTACAACTTGTTTAATGTGCGGTAAAAAGGAGGAGCAGTTATTATGATCACAAAAGAATTGTCAAGACATAGACAATTAGAGAGCGGATCCTATGTTAGATTAACAAAAGAAGTAACTAACAATACGATCAAGTTAAAACCATTAGATGAAGGAAAAATTGTCTATGCTAAAAATCAAGTAGAAGCTGATATATGGTTTTATAACGAAAGAGGTTCCGACAATGCTATAGGACTGGATACAAGCTTCAATATGAACGGAAGATTTGAAGGAATTGTTTTAAATGTTAAAGGTAATAGCTTTTCAGTAAAGTTTGATTTTGAAAAACATGTATCTATTGTTATTGAAGAAGAAGATGCTTTGCAAATTCCATTCTTCCAAAAATGGGACGATAAAAGGATTGCTATGAATTATTGGAAGAATGAAATTCAACAATTCGAATATTACCTTAACGATATTATTGAGTACATAGAAGATGCTTTTGAAAATTGGATAGATAAAGAATTAGAAACTAGACAAGTAACTGAGCAAGAAAAAGAAAATGGCGATTATCCAGAAGAATTTGATTATGTATTTACAAATGAATCACAAACGAAATTAAATGATAAGCAACAAGAACTGGAGTTAAAGTTCGCTCAAATTACAGGATTTTATTATCATTTCTTAGGTGGAACGACAGAAGCCTAATTTTAAAAGGAGTGGGTAGTGTACTATGAAACTCTTAAAAAGATTTTTTAGAAAAAAGGAAACGAACATACAAAATTTATCAGTAGGTGAATGGAATATGCTTGAGGCAACTAAATTATTGAGCGGAGGCGTTTGTAAATATGAAAGTGGAACAAATCACGAATGAAGATTGGGAATATGAAATAAATAGAGCAAAAGAAATGTTAGAGGTTTATAAATCTATTCCAACTGGTTTGTTTGGAGCTACTATTATCTCACAATCAATTGAGAGATATGAAAATGGTGAACGAACAGAAGATTTATATGAAAATCTAAAAAATATCAATTAAGTACATATAAAGTCAGACCAGAAAACTGGACGACACAATCAAGGTAGCACGAATGCTGCCATTGAATTGTAGTCGTTTTTTATTTTGGCTAAAAAGGATGGTAAACGTGAAAAAGAAAATGATATATCGCATTAGATGGTCAGTGCATCCACATAGAGCGGATAAAAGAACTGGAGTAATCGGAGAACAACCAAAACGAAGTCCATATGTACAAATGCTAATGGATGAAATCGAAAACCAATTTAAAAAGAAACAGTAAGTAATCAGTAAGTAAACCAGGAGCGGTTAAATATAAACATTATAGATCAGGGGGAGTCTAATAATGAACGTAGTACAACTTAAATTATCTAATGATGAATCAAATGAAAGAAGAGAATCTAGAAATGTAGTGAAAAAGAATAATAGTAAATTATTAGATAGAGCAATAAGAGAAGAGGTAATAAAGGAACTGGAACGTTATAAAGGTTTAATTATCCAAATGAAAAATAAAGAGGAACGTGAAACATATGGAGTTGATGATTTATTTGTTATTCTTACTGACAATTCATTAGAAAATAGAATAAGAGTTAATCAAATAAATAGAGCTCTAGAAAGTTTGGATGAAGAATCTAGAAAAATCATTGAACTTGGATACCTAGACACTAAAAATCATACAGACACTTATATATATGTCGACTTGCTGAAATTAAAAAAGAAAAAGTATTACATTAAAAAGGGTAAAGCATTAAAACATATTGCTGTATGTTTAGGGATGATTTGATAAGAGCGGATGGGAGAATATGGAACAAAACGGATACTTTTTGGGCCCCTTTTTGGGTACCGATTTAAAATTAAAATCACGGTACGATTATCTTAAGAAGTTTTTATCACTTCTTGGGAGATGCGCCCTATCCCTTATCAATGGCGAGCTCGGTTGTATCGAATGATGTTGATAGTTACTCAGCTATACAGGGGGAAGTAACAGGAGTCTAGCGTTTATCGCGTACGATTATCACGGGGACGTAATGGTGAAATTCCATTACCATAAACTGTAGACTTACAGTGGTTGTCTCTAAATCCTAGCTATTCCTCCTGGGTGATTAACTGAGACAATTTGTAATTTGTAAACGACATCGTGCTTTTAAAAGATTCCTCCAAAAATCTTATGTAGTTTGACTAACTTTTAAAGCACACCCCCTTTAAATGTTCTCATAAATATAGCACGGTGTCGTTTAGAGGCTATAAAGAATAGTAAACTAAATTATCATATTTTATGTGCAGCGGATGCCTTCTGATAAGGCGTCCTTTTTTATTTTAAAAATATGCGGAGGTGGTGTGATGAGGACTCATGGCAAAAGAGAGAGATCCCCGTAGAGACCAGGCGTTCGAAATTTGGAAAAATAGTTCTGGTCAAAAGAAATTAAACGAAATCGCTAGTGAACTTGGTATTTCTGACGGTACTGTTCGAGGCTGGAAGAACAAGGATAGCTGGGAAGCAAAATTAAACGGAACGTTCCGAAACGCTCCGAAAAAGAAGACAAAAAAGAAAACGGAACGTTCCGTAAAAAAAGCAGAACGTTCTGAAAGAAAATTCGAGGTTGAGATAACAGACATTGACGAAAGTGAACTAACTGAAAAGCAACGGCTTTTTTGTCTTTATTACGTTAAATCCTTTAATGGAACACAATCAGCAATTAAAGCTGGATATTCTCCAGATCGAGCTCATGTTACAGCGAGTGAACTCGTAAGGAATAGTAAGATTTCAGCAGAAATTAAAAGGATTAAAGGAACAATGATGAATGAGCTGTTTTTAGATGCTATGGACGTGCTAAATGTTTATGTGAAAATTGCTTTTGCTGATGTATCTGATTATTTGTCATTTGGGCAACGAGAAGAACAGGTTATGACTATGTATGGTCCGTTGTATGAAGATAAGGACAAAAAGAAACCTATTATGCATAAAGTTAATTTTGTTGATTTCAATAATTCAACAGAAGTAGATGGAACGATAATATCCGAAGTGAAACAAGGTCGAGAAGGAGTCTCTATCAAATTAGCGGATAAAATGAAAGCCTTAGAGAAACTTTCACTTTACTTCGATTTATTCCCTGATAACTTCAAACGTAAAGTTGAAGATGAGAAATTACGTATTATGGGAGAGAAATGGGAAAAAGACAAAGAAAAGACAAATTTAAGTGAACAACCAATAGAGATTGTCATTAAGAAGAAAACATAATTGTCTAATTCTAGTCCACATTACAGAATGTTCGCTTTCCGTGTGGCGTGAGTGAAAGTTCCAAAAACGAATGTTTAAAGTATTAATTATAGTCATTTTATAAACTACCGAGTAATCAACCTTTCGTTAGTTTCAAAACTCAATTCCAAAAACAAAATACCTATTTACAAAAATTACCCTTTTTGGTACTATTTAACCAAGGGGGAATTTAAAATGTCAAAGAAGGTTTATGGATACGCTCGTGTAAGTACGCAAGATCAGTCATTAGATTTACAATTGGATGCACTTAAAAAACACGGAGTTGCAGACGAAGATATATTTCAAGAAAAAATGACAGGAAAAAGAAAAGACAGACCTGAGTTAGAAAAATTGTTAGATAAAAACAATTTAAGGGAGGGCGACACGATTGTTGTATATAAACTAGATCGTATCAGTCGTTCTACCAAGCACTTAATTGAACTAGTAGAAGAGTTTGAATTACGCGGTGTGAATTTTGTTTCTATTAATGATCAAATCGATACAACAACGCCGATGGGTAAATTCTTTTTTAGAATGATGGCTAGTATAGCTGAACTTGAACGTGACATTATAAGTGATCGTACAAAAGCTGGACTAGAAGCAGCAAGAGCAAGAGGAAGAGTTGGTGGCAGACCATCTAAGAAAAAAGAAAAAATAGAAACTGCGTTTAAAATGTATGATAGTAAAGATTTCAGCATAGAACAAATACTTGAAGCAACAGGATTAAGTAGAACAACTTTATACAGATATTTAAATAATAGACAGTCGACTAATGAATGAGTCGGCTTTTTTGTTTGGGTGTGAGTAATTATGCAGATAGAAAAAGAAGTAAATCCTCATTTCGAGGACTTTCTTTTTGATTGGAGCACTAAATTTCAGTTCTTAGTAGGTGGGTATGGTTCTAGTAAGAGTTACCACGTTGCATTCAAAGTAATTCTTAAACTACTTTCTGAGAAACGAACAGCTTTAGTTGTCCGTGAAGTCTACGATACTCATAGGGATTCAACCTATTCATTATTAGAAGAGATTATCATCGATTTGGGACTAGATGACCGAATTAGATGTGTATCCTCACCAATGCAAATCCGGTTTCCTAATGGTTCTAAAATTATTTTTAAAGGGATGGATAAACCTCAGAAGTTAAAGTCAATTAATAATATCTCACTTATTTGGCTAGAAGAATGTTCAGAAATTAAATATGAAGGATTTAAAGAATTACTAGGACGTTTACGACATCCGATATTAAAACTTCATATGATTTTATCTACTAATCCAGTTGGCCAGAACAATTGGACATTTAAACACTTTTTTAAAAACGCCCAAATAAATCGATTGATTTTAGATGATGCTGAACTATACGAAAAACGAACCGTTATTTTAAACGATACGTACTATCATCACTCTACTGCAGATGATAATTTGTTTTTACCAGAAAGTTATATCGCTCAGTTGGAAGAAATAAAAGAATATGATCCAGACCTTCACCGAATCGCGAGGAGAGGTCGATTTGGAATTAATGGTGTTCGTGTTTTACCACAATTCGAAGTAAAGAAACATGATGAAGTAATGGAAGACATAAAGAACATTCGAAATCCTCTTAAAAAGGCAGGTATGGACTTCGGGTTTGAAGAATCATACAACGCTTTAATTAGATTATCAGTTGATCATCAGAAAAAGATTCTATATATCTACTGGGAGTACTACAAAAACAAGATGACTGATGATAAAACTGCTATTGAAATAGCGGAATTCAAGGAAAAAAGAGAACTAATCAAAGCTGACTCTGCAGAGCCTAAAACAATTCAATATTATAAGCAATTAGGCTTTCGAATGGTTCCAGCTAAGAAGTTTCAAGGATCGCGTGCACAATATACTAAAAAGGTAAAACGATTTAAAAAAATTATTTGCTCCGATGCGTGTCCTAATGCAATTTATGAATTAAAAGACCTTACGTTCAAAGTAAATAAGAATGGTGAACTATTAGAGGATGAATTCAACATCGATCCGCACACATTAAGTGCTATATGGTATGCCTTAGATGATTATGAAGTAACTGATTTAAAAGATACGAAAGCTGTTCAAGTTGGAGGTAAAACAACAACCGCAGATATTGATTGGTAATATGCATTAAAAGTGGGAAATAATTTTATTTGCACTTATAAAACCGTTGATATGATTGTAATGTATAAAATACTGCATATTGCATTAAAAGTGGTAATTATAAACCGTTGATATATCTGTGTTTGTAAATTTAATAACTTCCCAAAATAATTATTATGTAAACTAAAAATGAATTTGAAATACACGAAATGAATAAAAGGTGGTGAAAAAATGAATAACGATGTTAAGCAACAATTACTAAGTCAAGTTGGTTCGCAATTGCAAACCACTTTTTTTATGTTCGATAACTCAATATTAAATCCTGAAACGGTACCCATTGAAGAGTTTGAGCGTATGGTAGAAACCGATGAGACAGTTGCTGTAGGTATTCAGTTTATTATCTCGTCTGTTCTTATGAAACTAGGAGAATATCAACATGAAAATGAAAAAATTACAGATTTTGTTAATCAAAATTTTGAAGAAATGCAAGGTAACTTACATACAGCTTGTGAAGACATTCTATCAGCTATATGGAATGGTTATAGCGGAACAGAGATAGTTTGGAAAGCTAGTGGAAGTAATATTGTTCTAAATAGACTTGCAACTTATCATCCTAAAACAATATATATCAATGTAGATCGCCAAACTGGAGAATATCAAGGATTCAAACAATGGAGATGGTTTGCTGGAAGTCCAATTGATATCCCTGTTGAAAAATCTATACTATACTCTCACAATGCTCGTTTTGGTAATCATTATGGTAAAAGTATCTTAAAACCTGCTCGAAAAAACTGGTTGTTAAAGGATCCTATATTAAAGATGTGGGCAAGAGCATTGGACCGATTTGGAACGCCACTTATGACTATTTTAACACCCGATGAATTGATAGATGATCCAGATAATCCTGGTAACCAAATCAATCAGATGGAGTGGGCCAAGAGACAATTAGATAATCTCCAAAGTAGAACTGGAATAGTTTTACGCAGTAGTGCTTCTAACGAAGGGGAAACAAAAGTAGAGGCAGTTACTAATGGTGGAAGTGGTATTGGAGAATCCTTCGAAAAGGCAATTCAGTACTTAAATAAAATGATTCTTAGATCGATGTTGGTCCCTTCATTAGTATTTGATGAAGGTGGAAGAAGTGGCAGTTATGCTCTAGGTCAAAGTCACTTTGGGATATTTAACTTAGGAGTAACTAACATTTATAACGGACTTACTGAAGCGCTTCTTGAACAACTGGTACGAAGATTAGTAGATATCAATTTTGGTCCACAAAATGATTATGGAAGCTTTATAGAGAATGAGATTGAAAGCGAAGATATAAGAATTTTATTTGAAGGATTTGTGCAATTAACAAATTCAGGTTATATGGATCCACAAGTACAAGAAGACTTTGATGCAGTTCGCTTGAAGATGGGATTGCCTCAACGAAAAGTGGTGACAAAAGATGAACAAATGGTTCAAGCAAAAGAAAACGCATATGCTCGCTACACATCGGGAGATATCGGAGACCCGTTTACACAAGAAAATGATGCGGGATCTAATGGGAATGGAGAAAATAACACTCAAACAGATTAATAGAGTGTTAGAAAGTTTTATACATCTACCATATATTACAACTCACGAACAAGTTGTTACTTGGCATCCCCATCAAGTTGGACAACTAGGTAAGATATTAAGAAATCATATATTAGAAGTTTATGCTGCTGGTCAAGCTTCTGGAGATGTACTGACTCAAAATATTAGAAAGAAGTTTGAAAAGATAAAGTTATCCGAGGATGATAATTCTGCTGATAATGGCCCGTTCCACGAAAAGTTTATCCATAAACCAGAAAAATTAGCAAAAGATTTATGGTTAGAGGATGAATGGTTCAAGCCACATAGAGCGATTAAAGCATTAGAAGCTAGAGAGTTAGTTTTAGCTGGTAATTGGGAATCAGATATTATTACAAGCATTAAGCAAGTTATTCTTCAAAGCTTAGAAGGTCGTAGTAATAGTGAAGTAAAGATGCTACTAAAAGCGATTTTGAAAACAAATCTAAATCGAGCTGAGTTGATTCTTACTACAGAAACAACTTACGCATATAATCGTGGCCGATTATCTTCGTTTAAAGAAAATGATGTTGATTACATTCGTTTCTCAGCTGTAATGGATGCTAGAACTTCTCAGGTTTGTCAAAGTAGGAACGGTTTAATTATGTCCATGAGTGATCCATCACTTTCAAGTAACACACCACCTCTACATGGTAGGTGCCGTTCGGTATTAACTCCATTGTATTCAAAGTATCAACCTGAATTAATACAAGAAGACAAAATGAATTGGGACAAAGTGAAACCAATACCTAAAGGATGGCGTACAGGTTAGTTTCAAAAATGGGTATTGGTTAGATAATTGATACTTTGATTTTGGAACTGCTTTCGGAACTGGTTGGATTTAGATTCTTACGTTAATCAAGCTCATTGTATTTTACTAGTAACAAAATTCACCGTTTTTGGAACTTGGAAGGAGGTGAAACAATTGGATAAGGGTACATTGAAGATTCCATTTTTTAGAATTGGCACATGGAAACATCCTTCTTATGGAAATATTGAGGGTAGTAAAGAAATGTTCAATAAGATGATCGATAATTTCAAAAGCAATGTTCTTGGTAAACCGCCATTTATTAGAATAGGTCATGACAAATCAAATGCTCCGACATTTGGAAGTGCAGAAGCACTTGGATGGGTCAAAGATATAGTTGAAGAAGATGGAGTGTTGTATGGATTAGCAGACCCTACTTCACCAGAAGTACAAGATATGATTCGTAATAAAAAATATCTGTTTGCTAGTGCCGAATATACTCCGAATTATACGGATAAAGAAAGTGGATTGCTTAAAGGCCCAGTATTAACAGCTATTTCACTGACAAACGAACCGTTTTTAACTAGATTGCCTCGAGCTGTTGTATTATCAGACCAAGAAGATACATTTTATATGGATTTCGTATTAGCGGATCAAGAAGGGAATGATGAAGATTTGGAAACAAAAGGTATTTTACAAAAACTGAGTGACATGGTTACGGGTTTTATGAAAAAAACTGAAGAAGTACAAACTGCTACAAATGTAAAACTTTCTGAGATGGAAAAGCAAATGAGTGAACAAGTGAAACTAGCTCAACAACAATCAGACATTTTTAAACAACAAGCTGCTGAAGCAGAAAGTGCTCGTCGTTTGGCCGAAGTAGATAAACAAGCTGCTGAAATGGTTGGTGTTGGTATTCCACCTGCTATGGTTGAACAATGGAAACAATTTGCTTTATCAGAACAAGCTAATGTATCTATAAAACTTTCAGAGGGATCAGAAATTAGTGCAGCTGATAACATGAAAAATATGTTGTTAGCATTACCACAAGAGCAACGTATTAAATTGGGCCAAAATGGTGCACAGACCCCAGTAAATGAAGATGAAAAAGTCGCATTAGCAGCAAGAGAAGATGTTATTGCTATCGGTGGTAAGGTAGACGAAAACGGAAAATTTATTATCTAAATTAATTTATCTAACAGGGGAGTGAATTAAAATGCCACAACCAGGAAGTTCAGATTTATTTACTTATACTCGTAAAGAGATTCGTGCAGTACTAAGAGACGACATTACTTTAGGTGCCGTATTAGCTCCTACTCAAACACCTTTAGATGTAGGAACTGTGTTAGGAATGGTTACAGCTTCAAACCAATTTATTCCGTATAAAAGTTCTAACACTGATGGTAGCCAATTAGCAAAAGTAATCTTAGCAGAATCAGTAGACCCTTCTACATTACCTCAAACTGTAAAGGTATATGCAGAGGGGATTTTTTATAAGGATCGCTTAATTGGTCTGGATACAGGAGCTATTACAAACTTAAACGCTCGTGAACCAGTTCCAAACATTCTAATCGTATCTTAATAACTATTATTTTAAGGAGAGTGAAAGTAAATGACATTACAATTTCCAACTACTGCAGAAATTACACATATCGTTCGAAATCGAGCGGTAGATCCAACTCAATTTATTGGACGTCAATTTTGTCCGATTGTTCCTGAATACGTGCTCGACATTCAATATGATATCTTAGCACCAAGCTTCGGTATGACTAAAGCTCATCAAATTGGTAGTGAACCAAAAACAGCTAATGTACCTAAAATGGATACTAAACGATTTGGTACAGCTTATTGGAAAGAAACGTTAAGAGTCAATGAACAAGAATTATTATATGCTCGTCAAGCAGGCTCTTATAATCAACGTGCTGGTAGAGATTTAATCGCTCAACGATCTATTCATATGGATACGCGCTTAGAAACGCGTTTAGAGTGGTTAACATGGCAGTCGGTGATAAATGGAACTCTAAATATTGATGAAAACGGCGTTAATTATACAGTGGATTATAAGGTGCCAGATGTTAACAAGCCTGATATTAGTACTGTATCTGGACAAAAATGGAGTGATCCAAAATCAGATCCTATTTCTGATATTAATACTTGGATACTCTTATATCGTGGAACAGGTGCTAAGCCTCGCAAAGCTTATTTTAATACTACTGTTGCAAAAGCACTTAGTACAAATGCAAACTTCCGCGAATTATTAAAACGTTACAATGTTCAATTGACTGGATTATCAAATGTAGCGGAAGGATTAAAAGTATTGATTCCTAACCTAGACTTTGTACTGTATGACGAAGGGTACCTTGATGAAACAATGTCTTTCCAACAATTCATTCCGGATGGTCAATTTGTCATTATTGGCGATTATCCAGGAGAAAAAATGATGGACTTTGTTTCAACGATCAGTTTACACAATGGAGGTATCGGAAATCCACAGCCCGGTAAATTTGCATTAGTTGAAGATGAGTCTCAATCTAATAAAAATCCTTATCTTGATTTAACCGTTGGAATCTATGGATTACCGCGCGTATTCCACCCGAACTGGATTGTATCAGCAAAGGTATTCTAATATGCAAGAACAGTTAATGTATTGCAATAGAGAAGATGTAGAAGGAATCAGTAAAGTTATTCAAACGTTAACAGAAGGTGAAGAGGATACTTATATTAATCCTTATATCATTAAGGCGACTGGAGATGTAAACAGTCGCCTTTGTTCTCGTTATCAAGTCCCTTTATGTGAACCGATTCCACAAGTAATTATTAATATAACTTCTGATTTGGCAGCAAGTTTTATATTAGAGGAACATACGACTGAGAGATTTAAAGATCAGACAACATACGGAGACGTTTTATATAAAAGGGCTATAAGGTCATTAGACCGAATCTTGGAATTTTGCGAACTTGATAATATTGTAAATTTATCAAAAGGCAGGGATTCTTCAAGTAATCGTCCATCGATGTTGTCAACTAATTATATGAGTAAGAGTTTAATAGACAGTGCTCTAGATAAATTCTAAAAGGTGGCGAAATAGTTGCAGATCATAATTGAATCAGCAGATATACAAAAAGTATCCACCCAAATAGAAGAAATGGTATTAAAATCAGTAAACACATTACCACTTATGGCAACCATTGGTACAATTCTACATCAAAGTATAGACAAGAATTTTGAGAATCAAGGTAGACCAAGTAAGTGGAAACCGTTATCTCCTTTTACAATTAAATTGTATGAAGGGCAAGCAATCGATAAAGCTCGTGCTACAAAAGCATGGCAAAAAGCTGGTGAAAGAGGAAGAGCAGGACAAGAGAGCCGAAGAATTGCAAAAGATGTACACGGTGGTAAGTTACTTGCTCAAAGTGGCCAATTAAAGAAAAGTATTACAATTGGAGAAATCACGAATACATCTGTTGAAATTGGTTCTTCTTTAGTCTATGCACGTATTCATCAATTAGGTGGAACGATTCTTCCTAGACGATTTGATGCGCTATATATACCTTTTGGCAAAGGTTATAAGAAAGTTCATAAAACTACTATTCCTGCTCGACCTTATCTTGTAATGCAAAATGAAGATGAAACGTTTATTTTAAGAGCAGTTGAGGCTTACTTAATGAAATAGGAGGTAGAGCATTGACTGATGTACTTAGTATTTTACATGATTATTTAAAAGCTCACCCTTCTTTATCTGATCTAAAAGACTGGAATAAAGCAAACGGATTTATATCACTTAAAGATAGTGGATTAAGTTTAGGGATTGAGAATGAACAATATGAAGATGAAAATCGAGATTATGATAAATGTACTACAAAGGTAAATATTTTCGTTTGGATAAAAAATAAAGACCAAGCAATAGGTGAACAAAAGGTTCGTGAATTGGCTCATGCAGTACGGTTAATCTTAAATCAAGATGATGTAAGAACGTTGAATGGTGAAGCAATTGGAGGATTTGTTAAGCACATACAGTATTTAACGACTGAAGCTCAACATAGTTTATTGCTTCATATAGCGGAAATAACTTATGAAGTTGAATATGAAGAATATCGATTATTCACTGAAGAAGTTAGTACAGTTCAAACTGTTAACAATGAATCTGAAATAGAGGAGTGAGAAAATGCCAGCTCAATATGTAGTTCCACGCGTTGACATTGATGAGAGTAACACAGGACCTAAACCGACTCCATCAGTAAGTTTAAGTAAAATTGGTGTTGTTGGATCATTTATGAAAGGTCCAGTAAACACAAGAATTCCAATTGGTTCTTCAGATCAGTTTGTTAATACATTGGGTACTTTTTCATTTGATTATACTGGACCAATTTCAGTTCTAGGTGCTATGAATCAAGGAGCAACTGATTTTGATATTGTTAGGATTGTCGGTGCCGGTGCGACTCCTGCTACGTTACCATTAAAAGATGCATCTAATCAAAACAGTGTAGTTGCTACAGCTACCTCACCAGGTGACTGGGCAAATGGTGTACAGGCTACGGGGGTAAACGTTGCTGTAACAGCGGGAACTAACCCAAATACAGTTAAACTGATTGTTATTGTCGGTACAATATCAAGAACTTACGATAATCAAACATTAACAACAATACCTTTGATTAATGATCCAGACGTTATCTTTACTGTTTCAAATGGCGCAACTACACTTCCTAAACCAATTTCATCAACTCCATTGGCTGGAGGTAGTGATGGTGCATCTCTAACAGATGCTGATTATATCGGAACAATAGATTCTTCAGGTAACAGAACAGGATTAAAAGTTTTAGAACCTTGTAATTGTGCCATTATTATAGCAGCTCAACAAACAAGTGCAGCTGTCCAAGCAGCTCTTATTACTCATACTGCTAACGCAGGATTAGAGGAAGGTTTAAGAAATGCAGTTTCAAGTTTACCTAAAGGAACATTACCAGCTAACGTAAGTGCTGTCACAAGTTCATTAGATACAGCAAGAGTAGAATTTCCTTATCTTTGGGTAGAACCTCAAGAATCGCCAGGTACACTTGTATCACCAGATGGTTATTTAGCTGGTAGATTAGCAGTAATAGGAGAGCATGAGAGCCCATCTAATAAAGAAATTAAGGGTATTTTATCCACTGAAAGACAATTAACAATGGCAGAGTTGCAATTAGTTACTAATGCAAAAGTTATGCCAATTACACCAGTAAATGGTAGAGGTTTTCGTATTCGCAATGGAGTGAATCTATCAAGTGACACTGCATGGAGTCAAGTAAGTACTCGTCGTATCTTCGATAAAATCGAAATGATGATTTATAATTCAACGCAATGGGCTATTTCAGAACCAAATACACCTGTTTTATGGTCAAAAGTAGCAACACAAATTGATATGATGTTAAGTGACTTAAAACGTAAAGGAGAAATTTACGATTACAAACCAACCGTTTGTGATAGCAGTAATAATACTCCTACAACAATTGCGAATCGTATTTTAAATACTCGTGTACGTGTTCGTCCAATTTATGCAGCGGATTTTATAGATCATGGTATTGAACGTCTATTAGGTAATGAGTAGGTGATGAAATGATTACCATTAATAAAGAATTATGTTCAGGGTGCGCTATTTGTTTAGATGCGTGCCCTATTGGTGTTTTAGAAATTAAAGATTCAAAAGCAATTGTTATTGATGGATGTATCGAATGTGACTTATGTATTCCATCTTGTCCAGTAGATATTATTACTAAGGTAACTAATATCGATAAGCAAGAAGTGACTGAAGTTAGTGAATTAAATGGAGTAAAAGAAGAAACTGAAGGAAAGACAGGTGATTTAAATGGCAGTGAAATCAACTCAAGCGATTCAAGGGTTTGATGTAACAGTTGGATTAGTTGCACCGGATGGTAAAGAAACATTTGCAGGAGAATTTCAAGAAGGTTCCTATAGTATTTCCCATGATATTGAAGAATATATGTCTACTAATTCTCGGATGCCAGACTTACTTGAAGGTGACATTAAGATTGAAGGATCGCTTAAAAGAGGTTGGTTTGGAGAGCAAATCGTTAAAACCATTTTCGGGCAATCCAAGATTGATGTTGGTACAGATCTTTCTGCTCAGCATCGTGTAACTTTGACATTTAAAACGAATAACGCTACTTCTGCAGGTGGTGCTTCGTCAACTTTAGCGACCCTTAAAGGACTTACACAAGAAGCGGGCGTAAAATTAACAGGTGTATTATTTACGAAGTTTGATATGTCTGTTAAAGGCGGAAAAGCAGTTGTTGATAATAGTATTTCTTTTAGAGCAACAGGAATTGAAGACGTTGACCAATCTTAATTATTAACAAAATAAAAATATAAAATATTGGAGGAAAATAACATGTCAAATCAAGTTTACGGACCATTAACATTAACAAGTGGAAAGGTAGTTACATTTAGAAAGCCATTAAGAGCGGATCGCACACAGGCAACGATTCAAACTGATTTTGAAGGTGTAGCATATGGGATTGCTATGATGCAAGTTGATGAGCTAATAAAAGCGAATTGTCTAGAAACAGTTGATGGTAATACACCACCTTTAAATCCTAGGGACCGATTTAACGATTGGGAAGATCAGGATGTAGAATTTTATGGTTTAGTTTTTGATAATATGTTTGGAATTACAAAAGAAGTTAAAGATAATGCAGAAAAACAGGCTGCTTTTTTGCTACAGAACTTGAACTCTACCAATGGGTCCAACTCGACGGTAGAGTAAGTTACGACCGATGGCTTACTTTATCTAAAATAGAAAAAGATGCAATTTGGCATTCGTTTGAGTGGATGTGCGAGCAAGAAAAAAATCAAAGTGAAGAGGACTAGTAATCTAGTTCTCTTTTCATTTTAGAAAGGAGGAAGAGAAAGATGGCAAAAGATTTTACAGTATCGTTATATCTAAAAGCTACTAACATGATGACTCCAGCAATTGAAAAAGTAAATCAGCAACTAAAAAATATGGGACAAACGATGAGATCAGTTGGCCAATCGTCTTCTAGTAAGAATCCTTTCGATAATTGGTCAAAAAGTGCAGATGCAGCATATAAAAAAGTTGAAGCTCTAGAGAAAAAAATGGACAAGATGGTGCACAGTGGATTTGGAAATGTTGCATATGGCGCAGCTCTTGGACTTCCGATTGAAAAAGCGATTGAAAAAGCTTCTGAACTTCAAACGAAATTAACCACTTTAAAGCTAGCTGGTATTAGTGATGGTGGATTAAAGGATCTTGAAAAAAGAGCTGAAAGCCTATCCCAAAAGACTATTTTTGGAAAAAGTCAGGTTATTGATATTGAGTTGGCTCTTTCTAAAGCTGGTCTTAATGAACAAAAAATAAAGAACGTACTCCAAACGTCTACATATTTAGCAGAATTAGAAAATCAGAGAACTGGAGCGGATGGAGTAACAACAGCTAAAGAATTTGCTCAAATGTCTGAACAATCTGGTTTAACTATGGTTACCGATGCAGACAGAAAGAAATACCATTTAGGAACAAAAGAACAAGAAAATAAGTTTATTACTGATCGATTAAATAAGTATGCTGAGACCGTTAATAAAGTGGCTACAGTTACAAGTGCTGATGTCGGGACGTTGTTTGAATCATCTAAGTACTTTAACTTAGTTGGTAGGCTACAAGGTGCAAAAACAGAAGATGTAATGATGACGCAAGGATTAGCTGCTCGATTTGGTTTAGAGGGTTCTGTAGGTGGTGTACATTTAAAAGACTTCTATTCTCGCTTAAATCCTTATGAATGGCTTGGACATGGTAAAACAGGTATTTCACAACAATTGTACGCAATGGATGAGTTAGGATTCTTGAAGAATGCTAAATGGTCTCTTACAAAGACAGGAAGAAGAAAATATGAATCTATTGATGGAGATGTATTCCATAATAAAGATGGAACAGTCAAAGATTCTACTGCCATATTTGGAAATCTCGCTAACGCATATGAAAAATATAAGGATAAACCACACGGTCTCCAGACCTTCGAATCTGCTTTAAAATCGATTTTCGGTGAGCAAGGTAGAGATATAGCTGCAGCCGTTTCTATCAACGCTGAAGCTATGAAGAATCTACAAAAAGATTCGAAAAAGGTTAAACCAATTGAAACAGGAATCGACGAGTATAGAAAAACATTCCATCAAAAGATGGCGGCCTTTGAATCTAATCTATCTAATTTAGGTGCTAAATTTGGTAAACCATTACTGGATGACGCAACTAAATTAATATCAGTTGTAAATCCATTGATTGCTAGTTTAGGTAAATGGTTAGATCAACACAAAACCTTAGTCATGTGGACAGGAAGAGTTATTGCTGGATTAGCAGCTTTTTCTATTGCAACAGGTATAACAAAAATTGCAGTAGGGGGTTTAGGGAAAGTCCTATTATCACCACTTAAAACAGTATTAGGAATTAATAAATTAGCAGCAAATGGGTCAAAAAGCATATGGGGAAAATTTAATAGAACTACTAAAGGGATTGAATCTCAGACATTGTCAAAGACAAATTCTATGTATATTAAAGCCTCAAATGTATTTTTGAAAGGGAATATTTTAGATAATACTAGTTTAGGTGATTTAGGAGAAGGAAAAAGGTACAAATTGAACAGAAGAGGTATTGCAGGAGAAGTTAGTACTGCAGAAGCCGAACTGGCAGAAACGGGTCGTCTTTCCAAGTTCGCCAAATTAGGGAATTTATTTAAATTAGGAAACTTAGGGAAGTTGGCTAAATTTGGAGGAAAAGCACTTGGTATAGCTGGAACAGTAGCTAGTGTTGGGTTTGCTGGATATGACATGTACCAAGAAGCCAAACATAGTAATTGGAAAAAAGCGTTAAGTAAAAATGGAGGTTCAACAGTAGGGAGTTTGTATGGTGGAGCTGTTGGTGGTATTCTTGGTTCTTTTGTTGGACCAGTAGGAACAATGGCAGGAGCTGCAGCAGGAAGTTGGCTGGGTAACAAAGCGGGAACTTGGCTTGACCATAAAGGTATTACAAAAAAAGTAATCGATAAATCTATTCAAGGTTGGAAAGGGATAAAAAAAAATCCTAAACAAGCTATAATAGGTGGTTTGCTCGGGACTTCTTTTGGACCGTTAGGAATGGCTGCTGGTGCATTGATTGGTGGGAATTTAAACGGTATTTCAAAATGGGGTAGTAAAACATTCGATTCAGTTAAGACAAAAGTGAAAAAAGGTATATCCAAAATAACAGATGAATTTAAAAATTTACCTAAAGATATAGGATATGGAATTGGTTATGCAATTGGTTATATATCAGAATTACCAGATAAGGCGAAAAAGTTTTTTTCTGATACATATGAATCTGCCAAGAAGTGGACGAGTAATACTGTAACAGATGTTACTAAATATTTTCAGGATTTACCTTCCAAAATTTCCAATTGGTGGAGTAATTTACCGGAGACTGCATCAAAATCATTTGATGGTTTATATAAGTCAGTAACAGATTGGGCAACTAAAACACTTGATAATGTGACTGGTACATTTTCTAAGATTCCTGATGCAATTTCGAACGCGATTGATAAAGGAAAGAAATTTTTTAAAAACACATGGGATGATGTGAAAAGTGGTTTTAGTTCTGGATTTAATGATTCTAAAAAAGGTAAAAAAGTTAATGGTTCTCATAAAACCGGATTGAGTTATGTTCCGTTCGACGGATATATTGCAGAATTACACAAAGGCGAACGCGTTTTAACAGCAAAAGAAAATACAGAATTAACCAAAGGTCGATCTACATCATTCATCCATAGAAGCAATAATAAAAATGGTAATAAAACAGTTCATATAGATAAAATAATCATTCAAGCAAATAGCGCTGATGAAGCTCAAAAAGGGATTGAAAGAGCGCTGAATCTTAAAGATAAATATATTCAATCTAGAGGTAGAAAACAAGCTGTATGGGAGGGATAAATATGAATACTGCATTTCCCCAATCCGGTATTATAACAAGCTTAGATACTACTAATAATGAGGCTGTGGTTGCAATACCTATTTTTAACATAGAAACTGAGTCTGCTCCAATAATAGTAAGTGACACGCCTCTAGAAGTTGGCGATGAAGTCATAATTTTATTTTTAAATGGAGATCTTCACAGACCTATAGTTATTGGCAAGATAGGTGGATAAATAAATGACATACGTTTGTAAATTAGGTACTTTTCAATTTCCAATCCCTCCAGAACAAGAAATAACTTCAAGTTTTAATCAAGAATTAGTGAAACTTGATATTCCTGGTGCTAAACCTAAATACCAAAACATGGGTCCAGGAGAAGATACTCTGTCTTTTAATGGCATTCTAACAGGAAAGAATGCAATGAAATATAAAGATGAGATAAAAAATATTGAGCGCTTAGGCAAACCAGTAACTTTCTCATTTGGTCCTATGAATGAATATGTGACTATTAGAAGCTTTTCTCCAGTTATAAGAAGATTTGATCATATAAGATATACACTTGAACTAGTAATAGAAGATAAACCAATTGTTAAAACAACAACTACTAAAAAAATAAATACTAAAACGATGGTTAAATCTACAGTAATTAAAAGTTCTTATGCGGGAAAATCCAAATATAGCGGTAAGACTTTTACAATTAAACCAGGATTCTATCTTATTCATATTCAAAAACTAACTGGTGTTCCTTGGCAAGAATTGGCACGGTATAACAAGATAAAAAACGTTAAAAAGATTCCTAATGGACAAAAGATTAAGATTCCATAGGAGGTATATATGGACTTCCCTAGAGCTCTTTTAGAAGTTTCGGGTGTTACAGTTAAATGGACAGACATTATTAGTATACGAGTTGAGAATACATTGTACATGGCAGCGGACTCGTTTGAAATCACCTTAGATAATATAAATTTGCTTTCAAATTGGTTCCGAAAAGAACAAGAAGTAAGAATTTATATTGGTTATGTGAAAGATCAAACCAAATGGAGTAAATCAGAATTACTTCATGTATTTACTGGAAAAATAGATGGAGTTAAACCAAGTTTTGGGAATCCAAATACAGTGCAGTTAATTGGACGAGACTACTCTGCAAGAATGATAGACACACAATCAACGATTTCGTTTAAAAATCAAAAGTCCGGTCAAATCGCCAAGTATTTTGCACAAAAATACAAGTTGAAATTCATTGGACAATTAGGAGAAACAGACATATCTAAAGAAATGATCACTGATAAAAAAGAATGGGATATACTACAGGCGCTCGCAGATCGTGAGGGCTTTGTTTGTTATGTAACCAAAAATAAAGAGTTGTATTTTGGACCTCGACAACAATCTGATGATAAAAATATTTTTACATTTAGTAGGAAAACAGGAAAGGTAAACTGCAAAATCGATTACGACGATAGTTCACTAGATGTCATAACAAAAGTTACGGTTAAACATTGGCATAAAAAAAAGCTAATTCAAGCTACTGCTGAAAATAAATCATTAACTAAGATTGTTGGACAAGTAAAAGAACGTGTTGTATATGATCCAAAAGCTACAACAATAGCTTTAGCCTCTTCAATTGCTAATAAGCATCTAAAAGAGTGGAGTAGGAATGTTGTAACTGCTACAGTAAATTCTTACTTACTTCCAACTTTAGAAGCTGAGAAAAAAGTTATGACAGAAGGTACTGGTCGATTTGATGGTACGTACTATATCGAACATGTCGTCCATGACTTTTCTAAATCAGGAGCTACAACTGACGTTCAAATTACAAATATTCGACCAGATACTGCAGAACAATATCGGGACGATTTATATCAAACAAATCAAACAAAAGTTAAGCTTAAACAAACCCTATAGGTGGTGATTCTATTGGATGATTGGGCAGGTACAGACCTTTTACTGAATAACGATATCCAGTCTGATAATACAGGGGATTACGGAATAATAAATGACAACGATAACGTTGATTTATCCGTAAAAAGAAGATTATCAACTCCTTTAGGTGATTTATTTTATGATGACACATACGGAAATGGAGCATTTGATATCTTAGGAGAACCTATGACAGATGATTGGGTCGAGACAGTAAAACAAAAAATATCGGATTGTTTATCATATGAAACAAGAATCACTGTAGTATCTATTGACGTTGAAGTCTTAAATGAACAAAGAAAAGCGATAATTCACATTGCATATCAGTACAATACTACAGATGAAAATTCAAATGTAATACAGGTGGTGGCAGATGATGGCGGAATATCAGTTTCCTGACGAAAATGGATGGATAGATTTTATAAAAACAGAATTAGAAAATTCAAATACACCTGTAACAGATTGGGAAGATGGTTCTGCTAATCGAACTTTCTGGGAAGTAGTTGCGAAATTAGCCGCAGAAGCCTCATATATGCAAGAACGATTAATGAACTTATTTTTTGCAGACAGCGAGGAATTAGTAGATACCTATTTAGATAGGAGAGCTTCAGAACGCGGTATTTTTCGAAAGGTTGGTAGTATCTCACAAGGTCAAATTACTATATCTCGTTCAACTCCTGCACCATTTGATATTACCGTTACAAACGGAACTACATTTTCGACTACTGATGGAACTGTCACAGTAATGACGATGAATGATGTAGTACTAGTTAAAGGTCAATTGAGTGTAACTGTTTCTGTTAATTCGATTGATATCGGTTCAAAAGGAAACCTAGTAGCAAATACATCTTTAATTCAAACAGGTGTTGCTGTTATGGGGATCGAATCGATTTCCGTATGTTCTCCTGGGTTAACAGATGGAACAGATAATGAAACAGATGATCAGTTATTAGCAAGATTTTTAGAATCTATTCAACATCCAGATAATGGAGGAAGTGTACGGGATTATATACGATGGGCAATGGAAGTGCCAGGAGTAATTGCAGCAAACTGTATAGAGTTATCAAGAGGACCAGGGACTGTAGACGTAATTATATTATCGGCTAATGGGTTACCGTCATCTGATCTAATTGCAGCTGTCCAAGATTATATTTTTACAAAAAGACCAACGTGTGCGGATGTAGAGGTTTCAGGACCAAATACAGTTCCAATAAATATTAATTTAACTTATTATTCTAATTCAGTATCAGATTTAAAACCGACTATAACAGATGCAGTTCAAAACTACATAAACAGCGTTGGAGTCGGAGGGGTTGTACGTATTTCCCAAATTACTAAAGTTGTTACAGAAGTCGACGAAGTTTTCGATGTTACATTGACTTTACCAACATCAAATATAACTTTAGATGTAAATCAGATAGCTGTTATTAACTCTATTAATATTACGAAAGGGTGACAATATTGGATAACTTACAAGGGGTATTCGATTATATTAGTACGTTATGGCCTAATTCACCTCAATATTTTGGAGATTTAACACAAGAAGGTAATTTAAGTATAAAACTAAAAATGATGTCACAGATTTTTAGCAAAATCGATGAACAAACAGAGCAAATGTTTGATGAAATCTTTATTGAATCTGCAAATAATGAACTGAATCGTTGGGAGCTATTAGTTGGGTTAAGCACACAAAATGGACAACCAATATCTAATAGGCAATCTCGTGTTTTAGGTAAGTATAGAGGATCAGGTACAACTACACCAAACCTAATAAAGTCAGTTGCTGAATCTTACAGCAATGGAGAAGTTCAAGTAATTGAGTTTCCTAAAGAATATAGATTCGTTGTTAAATTTATTGGAGCACGAGGTGTTCCTCCTAATATAGAAGATTTACAAAAAGTATTACACGAAATTAAACAAGCTCATTTAGTAATGGAATTCGCTTATTCTTATACTATGTGGCAAGAATTACAAGCAACTACTTGGGGAAATGTTAAGGGATTCACTTGGAACGATGTTAATACAAGGAGGTGGAGTTAATGTCTACCACTACAACTAATTTAAATTTAGTTAAACCTGCATTAAACGATAGTGCTGATATTTCAATTATCAATCAGAACATGGACATAATCGATAACACGATCACATCCATAAATACAGATTTAACTAATCATAAAAATGATAGTGTTAAACACATTACATCTGCAGAACGGTCAAATTGGAACAGTAAACAAGATGCTATTGGATATACACCAGTTAATAAAAACGGGGATATAATGACGAGTTTTTTAACTTTAAATGCGGATCCCGTAAATAGTTTACATGCTGCTACTAAGCAGTATGTAGATTCGGTTGTTTCTGGTCTAGAAATTAAACAGTCTGTTAAGGTTGCAACAACGACAAATATTACATTGAGCGGTATACAAACAATCGATGGTATAACTGTATCAATTAATGATCGAGTCCTAGTTAAAAATCAAACAACAGCATCACAGAATGGGATATATATTGTTCAGTCTGGTTCGTGGAACCGTTCTTCTGATAGTAATTCATCAACTAAGTTAACACCAGGTGCCTTTGTATTCGTTGAACAAGGAACGATTAATGCAGATACCGGATGGGTACTTTCAACTGATGGCGTAATTACTATAGACACAACCGCTATTACTTGGACACAATTTTCTAGCGCTGGTGTTATTACTGTCGATATAACTTTATCCAAAGTAGGAAATCAGATTGGATTGAAAGCAGGATTAGTTACACCAGGTACTTATCCAAAAGTTACAGTAGATACATATGGGAGAACAACATCTGGTGGACCTTTAACATCTACTGACTTACCGTCTGCTTCAACTGCACAACAAGGTGCAGTTCAATTAGAGGATGTAAATAATTCGATTAGTACAACAAAAGCTCCTACTAGTAACGCTCTAAAAGGAGTAAATGATAATTTAACTAATCATACAAGCGATAATGTAAAACACATAACTTCAGCAGAACGAACGACTTGGAACGGTAAGTTAGATGCGTCACAAAAAGGAACAGCTAATGGAGTAGCTTCTCTAGATAGTGGTGTTAAATTACCTTTGTCTCAGTTACCTACTCATACACATACTGTTGCGGATTTACCATCTGCCAGTACGTCTGCTAGTGGAGTTGTACAATTAGAAGATGTGTCCAACTCAACAAGTGTGGTTAAAGCTCCTACAAGTAACGCTTTAAAAGGGGTTAACGATAATCTAAATACTCATATTAATGATGGTGTCAAACACATCACTAGTGCCGAAAGAACAGCTTGGAATGGAAAATTAGATCCAAGTGGTGGGACAATGACAGGTTTTTTAAATCTAAATTCTGATCCAACAACACCGTTACAAGCTGCTACTAAACAATATGTTGATGCGGTAGCCAGTGGATTAGATGTAAAAAAATCTGTTAGGGTTGCAACAACAACGAATATCAGTTTAAGTGGAACACAAACTATTGATGGAATTTTGCTTGTAGTAGGAGATCGAGTACTAGTAAAAAATCAAACTACTGGATCACAAAATGGAATATACGATGTCCAAAGTGGAACTTGGACTCGTTCAACAGATAGTGATAACGGAACTAAGTTAAATTCAGGAGCATTTACTTTTGTAGAACAAGGTACAATACAGGCAGATACGGGATGGGTTTTATCAACTGACGGATCAATTACAGTTGGAACAACTTCATTAAGTTTTACTCAATTTTCAAGTGCAGGAGTAATTGGAGTAGATTCAACACTATCAAAGGCTGGAAATACCATAGGATTGGTTCAAGGGGTTGTTGCACCAGGGACATTTACTAAAGTTACTGTAGATCAGTATGGTCGTGTTGTCGGAAATGGGCAATTAACTGCATCTGATTCTCAGGTAGCTGACGCAGGAAATATTATAAATGCTACGGATGTTGAAGGTGCATTACAAGAAATTGTTACAAACAATAATGCACATTTGGCTGATAAAGCGGCAGTCGGTCACATTGGACATGTTAAGCCTGATGGAGTAACTACTACGGTTGATTCTAGCGGTACAATTAGCGCAATAATTCCAGCGCAAGTTGGCGCGACTTTATATCTTTATAACAATGCTTGGGGAGGTTTTTAAAATATGGCAGCAAATATAGCTCCTATTTATCCAAATGTACCAAAAATAAATTGGGGAACTGTTTTAACGGCCGATGCAACTGCTAGTAAAAATCATGACGGCACAACAACAAATGCTGTTTTAATTTATACGGCAGGACCAAATGGTTCTAGAATTGATGAAATAAAAGCTTTACCTCTTGGAACCAATGTAGCTAGTGCTTTAAGAATTTTTATAAATAATGGATCAGTAAGTACAACTGCAGTAAATAATACTTTGTATGCAGATGTAGCATTACCATCTACAACAATTTCAGAAGTTAACGGACAATCAGAAGTAATAGTTCGTCAACCTAATGATAATAGATCCTTAGTTCTACCTCCAGGATACAAACTATATGCAACAATAGGAACAACCGTTGCAGCAGGTTGGGAGGTTACAGCACAAGGGGGAGACTTCTAATGTCAGTGCAAGGATTTAATCGACCCGGAGATGGAGCAGGTGGTTTAAAAATAGTAGATAAACTAAAGTTAATTCCAGGTAATATTAAATACGGGGTTACCATTGGTGGAGTGACTGGGAATGTACCTGCATTTAGTGCAGGGAATTTACTCGCGATTAATAATAGTACTAGTGTCTCGAAAACGGGAACGACCGCAACCAAAGTAAAAGAAACTACTATTCAAACAGCGGGAATGTATCGGATTAGTTATCTTTTTCAAGGGAATGCAAACAATAACTATTATTATAGCCAGCTCTATATAAACGGAGTCCCACAGGGAACTGAACAACAATTACCCTATGCAACCTGTATTGCTGGTGTGACTTACACGCAGGATATTTACTTAAATGTAGGGGACGTCGTATCCGTATATGGTAGAGCTCAAACGGGGAACACAAACGTAGGATTCTCTGGAAGTAGTCTAACATTTGGAATATTGGCACCAACAGGAGTCAATACCACAGGATATTAAGGAGGGATGATTCATGCGAACCATTAAAGAATATTCAAATCCCGAGGAACGGGATCAATTTATACAAGAAAATGCGAACCTCACGTTAATTGAAGAACAAACCATCACTGAGGGGAACTTTCTTATTTTTTCAGATAATCCATCAGTGGACGCTAAACAGATTGTTTTTGGAAATATTCCACAAGATGAGTATGACAAACAAAAGAATGATCTAACGCTTTTACAAGACTCACTAAAAAGTGCAGATGATAAATATAAGGAATTAGATTTATCTATTGCTGACTTACAGACGGTTAAAGCTACTAAAATGTCTCAATTGGAAGAAGCGTGTAATCAAACTATCGCAAATGGATTTGACTTTACAATTAATTCAATATCATACAAATTTTCTTGTTCATTAGAAGCGCAGAGTAATTTTCAAGGTGTAGATACATTGTTTAGAGATGGACTTGTTACTGAAGCAGAATGGACAGTTACAAACAATGAAATAAATAAAATCGAGCGTATCGTGATTGATAAGACAACATTTAGTCAATTGAAATTACAAGTTTTCCAACATATAAACTCTCAAATTAGCAAATTAAGAAATACACTTCAACTACAAGTAGAAGTTGCAACAACGAATCAAGAAGTGGATGTCATTGTGTGGTAGGTGAAATATATGAAGAGATGGATATGGAATATATTAATTGCACTCGATCAATTAGGTAATGCACTTACTGGTGGAGATCCAGACGAAACGATTAGTAGTAGGATGGGAAAGCATTTAGCAAAGCATGATTGTCCGTTTTGTAACTTAATGTGTAAATTCTTGAATTTATTCCAAAAAGACCACTGTATTAAGTCAATTGAACGAGATAGAGGTCAACCAATGTAAACACCATAATAGGTGTATTTTTTATGTCGTTATGACAAAGTAGGACAAAACAGTGTAGTAAATAACAAGTAAGTTATGTGGAGATGAAGTAATGAATAATCATATGGCTGGCGAACAAATGTTATCTGAAATTATCGCTATGCTTTACGACACGATTCCAACTCTTAATGTAAATGGAACGAGAAACCAGTTATCTAGCATAATGACACAATATCACGTAACGAAAGTAGAACAAGATACGGTACATCCAGATTTACAACAAAAAATCGAACTATTTTTAGCTTCTAAAAAGTTGGAGGGCCTAAGTCCAATAACATTAGATGGTTATAAATTAGAATTAAATATATTTGCTGAAAAGGTTAAAAAGCGAACAAATGAAATTACGACTTCAGACATTCGCGTGTTTCTAGGAAACTACAATTATTTGAAATTAAGTTCTATTTCAAAGAAGTTATCTGTACTAAAGAGTTTCTTTAGTTGGTTAACTGCAGAAGAAATAATTCAACGTGATCCTTCATCAAAGATTAAGCCTCCCAAAAAAGAAAAAAGATTACCAAAAGCGTTGAGTATTGAAGAACTAGAATTATTACGTGAGTCTTGCAAAACCAATAGACAAAGAGCATTCTTAGAAGTATTATATGCAACTGGTTGTAGACTTTCTGAAATTCACGATTTGAATAGAAATGATATCAACTATCAATCAATGAGTTTTCATGTAATTGGCAAAGGTAATAAAGAAAGAGAAGTTTTTCTAAGTTTCAAGGCTATGTACCATTTGAAAAAGTATTTAATGAGTAGAAATGACGAAGAAGAAGCTTTGATGATCACAGAAAGAAAACCGTATCGTAGATTATCAAAACGTGGAATACAAAGAGAGATTGGAATTATTGCTAAAAATGCTAGACTAGAGAAACGAGTACATCCGCATGTTTTAAGACATACTTTTGCAACCTTGCTATTGAATAACGGAGCAGAACTAGCAGCTGTACAAGCATTACTAGGACATGAACAGGCTAGTACGACGCAAATATATGCTCAATTAAGCGAAGAGAAAAAACGTGAGCAACATAAGAAATATTTAGTCCAATAATACATTTTACGCCATCTAATTAGTTGGTGTATTTTTTATGTCTAAAAAAGGTAGAGGTGAGCGTAGTGACAATTGATGGAGGGTTAGTGATTGCAGCAGGCGGATTAGTGGTAAGTTGGTTTGCTTATCAATACAACAAACAAAAAGAAGTGAAAAATGATACACAACAGGATGCTCAGATTAAAGCAAGACTCGACTATATAAGTAAAGGTGTAGATGACATCAGGATTGACCAAAAGGCTAGTGAAAAGCTTCTATCAGCTCATGGTGAACGTATTACTAGGCTAGAAGAATCTACCAAACAGGCTCATAAACGAATTGATAATTTAGACAAAGAATTTAGCTAATAAACTTAAAAATACTGATTTAAGCACTAAAGATAAAAAATAAATTATTTGATTAATAGGAGGCTATTAAAATGGAAAAAATAAAATCTCGTAAGTTTTGGATGGCAGTTGTATCAGCGGTATTACTTGTATTAAACGAAGGATTAGGTTTGAAAGTTCCGTCCGATACAATACTAAGTTTTACTGGAGTTATTATGGCTTATCTTTTCGGTCAAAGTTACGTGGATGGTAAACAAAAATCTACGCAACAAGTAACTCAACACATTATCACTAACGCGCAACCAGAACCATTAGAAGATGATGCACTTGAAGGAAATACGGATTCAGAATCAATTACTGAAGATGAAACACAACAACAATCTGATAATAATGCATTAGCGCAACTTGAAGCTGAACGATTAGCAAAAATCGCAGAAATAGAAAAACAATTAGAAGAATTAAAAGCTGCTACTCCAACCGTTTAATAAATGAAATAATTAAGGGGGAATTATCGTGGATTTTATAAATAAAGTTGCTCCATATGCTCAAAAGGTTGCGAGGGATTACAATATCCTCGCTTCTTTAATTATTGCTCAAAGCTGCCTAGAAAGTCATTTTGCAGAAAGCGGATTAGCTTTGAAAGCTAATAATCTATTTGGTATTAAAGGATCGTATAATGGCCAATCAATCGTGATGCCGACAACAGAATATAAAGACGATGTCCCATATCACATTATGGCTCCATTTAGAAAATATCCATCCTTCTTGGAGTCATTACAAGACTTAGGAAAACTATATAAAAATGGTGTATCTTGGGACAGAAATAAATATAAATCTGTTTTAGGGGAAAAGAATTATAAAAAGGCTGCCCATGCAGTTAAGAACAGTGGTTATTGCACAGATCCGCATTATTCAGATAAATTGATAAGTTTAATAGATTCATTTAAACTTACTCGATTTGATACTGTAAACAAACCTACTTTTACTGGAACACTCAAGCTAGGTGATAGAGGTGGGCAAGTAAAACTAATACAACAAAAATTAGGTGTTACTGCAGATGGAATATTTGGCGTTAAAACAGCGGAAGCAGTTAAAAATTTTCAACGAAAAAATAATTTAGTTGTAGATTCAATTGTTGGCCCTAAAACGTGGAACAAATTATTCTAATTAAAGTAAAATCCCTTTTATCTATACATGGTAAAGGGGATTTCTTATTTCATTTAACTTTTAAAAAAATCATTATATTTTTTTGTATAAACACTTTACAATTGTAAAGTGTTTTAGTATAATTAGTATATAAGGAGGTGAGATAAGTGAAGGATATACTAGAAATAATAAAAACCATTCTAGAAATTATAGTTCTGATAAGTGCCCTACGAAGCAAAAAATCAGAAGAATAATTAGAATGGTTTGAGTAAAAAACGGATGTCGGCTAACGAAAGTTAGCTGATGTCTTAATAAAAATTATATCACATATCCTTCAGAATATACCATGAACAAAAAAATGTTAATTATTGTATTAATCGTCATGATTTTAGGAAATGTAGCATCATTATTAGACAGTACACCAGCTATTGTTGGCGCGATCATCATTGACCTAATAGCATTAGCTTACATCTTATTAAAAGCAAAATAACGAGGTGCATCTATGAAATATCAATTAAACAACAGAAAAGAGGTTGAGGACTTCATTTTTAATGAAGTTCTCACTACCTCAGAAGTATCGGAAATATTAGGAGTTACTCGACAAAGAATGTATCAACTTATCTCCAGTGGGAAGTTAAACCCTATAAAAAAATTACGAGGAGATAGTTTGTTTCTTCGTTTAGACGTCGAACAAAAGAAAATTGAATTAGAAGAACTCAGAAAAAAATACGGACCGAACAAATAATAATTTTACATACCGTATTAAATAAAGAAAATGGAGGAAGTAACCCAAAAAAAAGAGCAACCTAATACGGTTACTCAATGAATCTAGCAAATTCAGTATATTACATTTTGGGCGAAAAATAAATAATGAAGAAAATGGCTAATATTTTAATTTGTGCTTTTGTTGTGAAGTGTTTATATGCATTCCAGACGGAAACAGCAACAATAGCGGATGGAATTTTTTTAATAGCATCTGTACTTTATGTACTAGTATTTATTATTAAATTAAAGGTGCCAAGCCCAGGAACGGAGGAAAATTGAATCGTTTTATATTTTTAGTTGCTTTCGTATGTAGTATATATAATTTGTTTATTCATCCAGGTATATTAGATGTATTTTTTGCGGTAGCATTTACAATATGTTTTATCTATTTTAAAAAACAATATGAGAATAAAAATAAAAGTTAGTAACGGTAAATGAATTACAGGTAAA
>Ga0187780_10000235_pt1 | contig 42546 bp, 36 predicted proteins | sample 1015_Q2_SP10_20__FD_132429 | JGI IMG/M metagenome (GOLD analysis project Ga0187780, IMG submission 132429) | Tropical peat soil microbial communities from peatlands in Department of Meta, Colombia - 1015_Q2_SP10_20_MG | ecosystem: Environmental > Terrestrial > Soil > Wetlands > Peat | place...
CCCGTATGCGATCTTCCTCTACGGCGCCGACCTCCTGAGCGAGCAGCACAAGTATCATCACTCGCCGCTCAAGCGCCGCTCCGGCCGCGCGATCCTCGGCGGCGCGTCGACGCTGATCGCGATCAGCCGGTGGACCCGCGATCTCGCCCTGCGCATCCTCGGAGAGCTGGGCCTCGAAGGATTCGACGAACGCCTGCGTATCGTGCATCTCGGGACCGACCCCGACCGCTTCCGGCCGGGCCTCGATACGACGAGGCTGCGCGAGCGCCTCGACCTTCCGCGAGACAGACGCTGGCTCCTCACCGTCGCGCGGCTCGAGCCACACAAGGGAGTGGATACCGTGATCCGCGCGCTGCCGGCGATCGTCGAGCGCGCTCCCGATGTCGGGTATGCGATTGCGGGTGCGGGGCCCGACCGCGAGAAGCTCGAGCGGCTCGCCGAAAAGACGGGAGTGACTGATCGGGTGAGGTTCCTGGGTGAGATCGGCGATCGGGACCTCCCGATCCTCTATAACGCGGCCTCCGTCTACGTCGGCGCGTCGCGGCGCGGCGAAACGATCGGCGTCGAAGGGTTCGGCATCTCGCTCGTCGAAGCCTCGGCGTCCGGTCTCCCGGTGGTGGGGGGGGATTCGGGAGGCGTTCCCGATGCCGTGCGCGACGGGGAGACGGGTTTGCTCGTCCCGCCCGAGGACAGCGCGGTGCTCGCGGAGTCGGTGGGCAGGCTGCTCGCGGATCCCGAGCTCGCCGGTCGCATCGGCGCCGCGGGACGGCGCGCAGTGGAGACGCACTACAACTGGGACCGCGTCATCCGCGACCTGCGTGCGATCGAGAACGCGAGCGCCTGACGCACGACATTCGCTGGTTCGCGCCCAATCGCTTCTGTACCCTCGTCGTGCCACGACTCGAGCAGCGCGGGCTCACGATCGCGCTCGAGGGCGACGAGCCGGCGCGCCTCGCCATCTGCATGGACGCGCAGGTCGTGGCTCCCGCGTACCGGTTCGCGGCCCACCATCGTTGTCCCCTCATTCATTATGTCTGGGACCTGCCTCCCTGGCGCCTCGGCGCCGGCCGCCCCGATTGGATCTGGTTCGTCGGCGGTCAGTTCCTCCGCATCCCACGGCCCAACGGGTATCCCGAACGGCGCGGGTATTACAGCCGCCTGAGTTATGTGGCGCACCGGGCGCGCGAGGTCTGGGTGCCGAGCGCGGCGACGAGGCGGGAGGTGGAGCAGAGACTCGACATCACGCCTGTGCGCGTTCCCTACTGCTTCGATTCGGATCGCTTCGCGTCGCAGGTCGCGCCTCGCGCGCGAGGCACGACCCTCCTGTGTGTCTCCCGCCTCACACCCCAGAAACGCCACGCCGACGTGATTCGCGCGGCCGCGCGATTCGATCCCACGCTCCCCGTGCGCATCATTGGTACCGGCGAGGAGCGTGAGCGACTGCAGCAGCTGGCGGTGGAGCTGGGCGTGACGCTGCGCATCGAGGGCGGGCTGAGCGACGCGGACGTGCTCGATGCCTATCGTGAAGCGGGGGTCGTGGTGGCGCCGAGTATTTTCGAAGGGTTCGGGCTCACGCCGATGGAGGGGATCGCGTGCGGCCTGCCGGTCGTGGCGTCCGACATCCCGACGCATCGGGAGTTCCTGGGTGATGCGCCACACTACTTCCCGCCCCAAGACGTGGGCGGTCTTGTGGCGGCGATTGAGCGGGCGCGCGCAGCGGGACCGCCATCGTCCGACGGACTTCGAGAGCTGACGATCGATGCCGCCGCGGAACGGTTCTCCCAGCGGCTGCGAGGGCGCGCGGCGGGTCGGACCTAGCCTGTCGCGTTGGCCGTTTTCGGCAGCGCCGCCGGCCGCGCGCTGATCGCGTAGGTGGGGCAGTGCCGGATGAACCCGCCGTCCGCCGGTGACCACTCCTGCTCGGGCGTCGTGACGACCGCTTTCCCCTGGGCATCGAGCACGAACATTCCCGCGGGCGCCTGCACGAGGCACGCGCCGCACCCGATGCAGCGCTCGCGCTGGACGCGAACGGTCACCCGCCGCTTGGGATACACGCCTTCATCGCCGCGCCTCGGCCAGTCGTCGAGATGATCGAGCGCCGCGGCCGCGTCGCGATAGCCCTCCTCCACCAGCTCGCGCAGATGGTCGAACGAGAAGGGCGAGATATGCTCGACGCGCGGGTGCATGAAGTACACCGGCGGGCTCGTCCACGTTTGCAGGCGCAGCTCGAGCGCCGACTGCATCGCGATCTCCGTGGCGCGCGAGAAGACGGCGGCGAACCCTTCCTCCTGAACGTCCGCGCGGAACGCGCTCGACGCGGAGACGTCGACCGCGATGATCACGTCCACGTCGAGCGTGCGCGCGGTGGAGATCGGGAGGTTGTCGACCGTGGCGCCGTCCACGTAGTAGCGGCCGTGCATCTCGCGCGGCGGCAGGTAGCCCGGCATCGCGCACGACGCGAATACCGCGTCCGCGACGCGCACATCCTCCAGCCCGTCCAGGCCCCAGAAGACCTGCATGCCGGAGTTGACGTCGATCGTGTTCACGATGAGCGGGTAGCCGAGGTCGGCGAACGTGCGATCGCCGACGAGACGGCGCAGCAGGGTGTCGAGCGGCTCGCGCCGGAATAGCGCGGGGGAGCGCATGCGCTTGAACGCCATGTCGGCGTGCGCGACGACGAAGATGTCGCGGCGGCGCAACGCTATCGCGATCTCGCGCAGCGCGTCGGGGCTGTGACCGGCCGCCCACGCGGCGCCGACCAGCGCGCCGACGCTCGTGCCCACCACGCACGCAGGCTTGAGCCCTCGCTCGGCGAGGGCCTGGAGCACGCCGATGTGCGCCAGCCCCTTCATCCCCCCGCCACCGAGCACGAGAGTGAATCGCGTTTCGCTATTCACGACGACCGACCGCTTGCCCCGAAGGTGAGCCCCCGGGTAACGTAGTCTTGGCTCATATGATCGCGCCACTCGCTCGCTAGCGGCACGCTGTCAGTGACCGAGATCGCCTACCATCCGACGCGGCTCCGCGCCGTGCGGGACAGCTTCCGCGCGCTGCGCGCCACGGAATTCCCCTGGACCGCGGACACCGTTTACCTGAACAACGCCTCGGTCGGCCCGATCCCCGAGCGCACGCGCCGCGCCCTCGACGAATTCACCGCGCGTCGCACCGCGCCGCATCTGCTTCCCGATCGCGAGCGCCTGGACGACTTGCAGGCGGCGCGCGAAGCGATCGCGCGCCTGATCAACGCCGAGTCGGGCGAGATCGCGCTGGTGCAGAACACCAGCCTGGGGCTGAACGTCGCCGCTCGGGCGCTGCCGCTCAAGGCGCGTGACGTGGTCCTGCTGTCCGACCGCGAGTTTCCGGCGAACGTCTACCCGTGGCTCCTCCTCAAGAAGCAAGGGATCGAGGTGGAGCGGGCCCCGTGCACGGTCGAAGGCTGGCCCGACGAGGACTATCTCATCGAGCGGCTCGAGGACCCCCGTGTCCGCGTGCTCGCGATCTCGTTCGTCCAGTTCTCCAACGGGTACCGCGCGGACCTCGCCCGGCTGGGCGCGGCGTGCCGGGCCAACGGGACCTTCCTGGTCGTCGACGCCATTCAGGGGGTCGGGAACTCCGTGCTCGACGTGCGCGACACGCCGGTCGACGTCCTGGCGTGCGGCGGCCAGAAGTGGCTGCTGTCGCCGTGGGGCTCGGGCTTCCTGTACGTGCGCCGCGAGCTGGTGCGCGTGCTCGAGCCCGCGGTCGCGGGTTGGATGGCGTTCGAGGGCACCGACGACTTCTCGCGGCTCACGGAGTACAACCCGGCGTTCCGGAGCGACGCCCGCCGGTTCGAGATGGCGACGCTCCCGTACCAGGACTTCCACGGCATGCTCGAGTCGGTCCGATTGCTCACCGAGCTCGGGATCCGGGACATCAGCGAGCACACGCGCGCCCTCCACGAGCCCGTGTTCCAGTGGGCCGAGGCGAACGGGGCGCGCATCACGTCGTCGCGCGATGAGGCGCATCGTTCGGCCATCGTCTGCATCGCGCCGGAGCGCCCCGTCGAAGCGTTCCACGCGATCAAGCGCGCGCACATCGTCTGTTCGTTGCGGGAAGGCGCGATTCGCCTCGCCCCGCACTGCTTCAATACGATCGAGGAGATGGAGCGGGTGCTGGATGTGCTGGATGAGAGCAGGTGAACCCGTCGTAGCGTCGTAGCGTCTTAGCGTCGTACAACGTCTCTGTGCTTGTCTCCCCACCAAGCCCACACCACGAACAACCACCCGAAGGTGATGCCGCCGAATCCGATCGCCTGGATCGTCGGCGGTGGTCCTGAGAAGAGGGACGCGACGTAGGAGACTGCGAGCAGCGCGAGCAGCGTCCAGACGGCGTAGGTCCCGACTCGGTCTCTGGCCTTGGTGGCCTGGAAGTACATCGCGGCTCCAGCGGCGAACATGATGCCCTCCACCGCTACCGTTCCGCGTTCCGAGTTCCACATTCCGAGCCCGACGAGCGGCCCGCCCGGCCAGAGGGGCATGTCGGGACGGTGCACGACCCAGTCGAGCACCCAGTGACTCACGACGAGCAGCCCGACCACCAGCGCCCCTTTCGCAGACTGCGTGCGCCACGAGTAGAGCAACCCGACGAGCAGGCCCCAGCCGACGAGCGCGAGCAGACTGTGCGAGATCGGATAGGAATCGAAGGTCAGATTGAGAAATGGATCGGGGTTGGGTGTGAACGAGACCCGTTCCCAGCCGAGGAGAAGAAAAACGGGCCAGAGGAGATCCGCGAGTGTGGGAGCGAGGAAGAGGGTGCCGAGCGATGTCCGCGGCACGATGCGCTTCGCCGCGAGGCCGAGGGCGTAGTGGCCGATGAACATGGAGACCTCCTAGCCGGCGAGGAGCAGCGCGTAGTCCTTCTTTCCCTTGCGAAGCACGACATTGTTGCCATGGATCCAGTCATCACTGCCGAGCGGGCGGTCGTCCGCGGCGCGTTGCTGATTCACGTACACGCCGCCCTGCTCGATCGCCCTCCGTGCTTCGCTCTTCGACTTGACGAGCCCGGCCTCCGTGAGCGCCTCCACGAGCGACAGCTCTTTTCGGCTGGCCCGCGCGGTCGGAATCTCGTTCGCGAGCGTGCGGAAGACGTCGGGCGGTTGCTGACGGGGATCCAGGTTGTTGAACAGGATCGCGCTGACGGCGACCGCGCTCCGCGTTGCGTCGCGGCCGTGCACGAGCTCGCTCACGTCGTTCGCGAGCGCGTACTGCGCCTCGCGTTTTCCCGGGTCCTGCTTGTGCATCGCGACCAGCGCGTCAATGCCGTGTGACCCTTCCCGCGCCCGCTCGGTGAAGAGCCGCAGGTAAGCCTCGACGTCGCGATCATCCGCGTTGACCCAGAACTGGTAGAACTTGTAGGGTGTGGTGAGCACCGGATCGAGCCAGATTGCGCCCGCCTCACTCTTGCCGAACTTGGCACCCGACGCCGTCGTCACGAGCGGCGCGACCAGGCCGTGGGCCTCACCGCCCTCCACTCGGCGGATCAAGTCGACGCCCGCCGTGATGTTGCCCCACTGATCGCTGCCGCCCACCTGGAGCGTGCACCTGTGCGTCCGATATAGATGAAGGAAGTCGAACGCCTGGAGCAGCATGTAGCTGAACTCGGTATACGAGATACCGGCCTCCATGCGGCCCTGCACCGATTCCTTCTGCATCATCACGTTGACCGTGAAGTGCTTCCCGACGTCGCGCAGGAAGTCGATCAACGTCTCCTTGCCGAGCCAGTCCGCGTTGTTGAGCACGAGCGCCTGCGCCGGTCCCACGTCGAAGTCGAGGAAGCGCTGCATCTGGTCGCGCTGGTGATGCAGATGGGCGCGGATGTCGTCTTTGGAAAGCAGCGGGCGCTCGTTGCGCTTGCCGCTCGGGTCGCCGATCAACCCCGTCCCGCCGCCCATGAGGACGATCGGCTTGTGGCCCGCCCGCTGAAAGTGCCGCAGCAGCATGAGCGGCATCAGATTGCCGATCTGGAGACTGGGCGCCGTGGGGTCGAACCCGCAGTAGACCGTCAGCGGGCCCTTCGCGAGCTGCGCGTTGAGGCCGGGCGTGGCCTGCTGGACGAAGCCGCGCCACTCGAGCTCTGCGAATACGTCCGACATGGCGCGGAATCGTAAGAGCGGGTGGAACTGCTGGCAAGCCGCGAAACGCTCGACTAGGTTGTGGGTCGATGGCTTCCCTCTCGGCGCCGCTCGCGCCACGGCTCCCCCCGGTTCCCCCGCGAGGCCTGCTGCAGCACCCGAAGATGCGCGCCCGCCTGATCGGGGCGGCGGCGCTCGCCCTGGCGTACGGCATCGGCATGGGCTACGGCTCGTGGACGCGTGTCTGCGCCGCCGAGCGCTGCCCCAGTATCTCGCGGCTTGTGAGCGGGCCCGGGCCGCAGCAAACCTCGAAAGTCTACGCGGCGGACGGCCGCCTGATCACCGAGCTGGGCCTCGAGCGGCGCACCGTCCTCAAGCTCTCCGAAATTCCGCCCGCGATCCGCGAGGCGTTCATCGTCACCGAGGACAAGCGCTTCTATTCCCATCACGGGATCGACTACCTGCGCATCTTCGGCGCGATCAAGGCGGATCTCCTGTCTCTGAGCTGGGCCCAGGGGTTCTCGACGATCACCATGCAGCTCGCCCGCAACATCTTCCCCGAGGAGATCTCGCGCGAGAAGAAACTGACGCGGAAGCTCAAGGAAGCGCGCGTCGCGATGGAGATCGAGCAGACGTTCCCCAAGGACTCCATTCTCCAGCTCTACCTGAACCAGATCGACCTCGGCGCGGGCGCGCACGGCGTCGAAGCTGCTGCCCAGGTGTACTTCGGGAAGTCCGCCCGGGACCTGAACGTCGCCGAGGCGGCGACGCTGGCCGCGCTGCCCAAGGCGCCCGCGTTCTACAACCCGCGCACCCACCCCGACCGCGCCGTCCGGCGCCGCAACGCGGTCCTCAGTCTCATGCGGGATCAGGGCCAGCTCACGCCCGAGGACGCGGAGCTATGGAAGGCGTACCCGCTCGTCCTCACCAACAACCGCACCAACTACGGCGACGTCGCGCCGTACTTCGTCGAATGGCTGCGCCAGCAGCTCGATGCACGGTTCGGGCGGGACCTGTACGAAGGCGGCCTGCGCATCTACACGACGCTCGACCTCGACATGCAGGAGTCGGCCGAGCGCGCGCTGCAAACGCAGCTCGACGCGATCGAAGCGGGCGTGTACTCGAATGGCAAGGCACCGGGCCGTGTCACCTACCATGACTACCTCGAATCGGCGCGCGCCTCGGGCGAGGATCACGGCCCGTACACGCCGTACCTCCAGGGCGCGTTCGTCGCCCTGGAGGCGGCCACCGGGTACGTGCGCGTGATGATCGGCGGCCGCGATTTCGACGACTCGAAGTTCAATCGCGCCACCCAGGCGATCCGGCAGCCGGGCTCGACGTTCAAGCCGTTCGTCTACTCGGCCGCCGTGCGGGCGGGACACCCCGTCACGGAAATCCTCGACGACTCACCGCTCAACCCGCCCGTGCTGCAGCTCGACAGCACGCTGTGGCAGCCCAAGGACGACGACGACACGACCCTGGGGCAGATCCCCATGCGCGAGGCGCTCTACCTCTCGCGCAACCTCGCGACGATCAAGCTCGGCATGCAGCTCGGTGAGCAGACGGTGATCGGCGAGGCGCGCCGCTACGGCGTCACGACGCCGCTGCGCCCGTATCCGTCGCTCCACATCGGCGCGAACGGCGTCATCCCCCTCGAGATGATCGCCGCCTACACCACGTTCGCGACCCTCGGCACGCGCGCGACGCCGCTCGGCATCCTCCGGGTCGAAGACGCGCACGGCACCATCCTCTGGCAGCCCGCGGCCCATCGCGAGGAAGTGATGGACGCCGAGCACACCTGGCTGCTCGTGGACATGATGAAGGACGTGATCCGGCGCGGGACCGCTTACACGGCCGTGTGGAAGGCGGGGTTCACCCTCCCCGCGGCCGGCAAGACGGGCACGACGGACGACTACACCGACGCCTGGTTCATCGGCTACACCCCCGAGCTCGTCGCGGGCGTCTGGATCGGCTACGATCTGCAGCAACGGATCCTCGAGCACAACGCTGGCGGCGGCCGCATCACGGCGCCGGCGTGGACCGCGTTCATGCGCGACGTGTACGATCGCCGGCCGGCCCCCGCCGACTGGCCCCGGCCCGATTCGCTCGTCACGCGCGAGGTGGATGGGACCAATGGCTACCTCGCGACGCCGTATTGCCCGATCGAGGTCCGGCACTGGGATTGGTTCTATCCGGGGACGGAGCCCACGCAATCCTGTCCGATCCATACGCCGTTCGGGATCGGCACGCCGTAGACGATGCTGCGCGTTCAAGCCGGTTGGGTGTATCCAGTCGCGGCGCCGCCGATTCACGACGGCGCCGTGCTCGTTGATGACCGTGGGACGATCGCCGCGGTGGGCCCCGATACGACCGTGCCCCGGCCCGAGGGAGCGCGGACGCTGGCGTTCCCCGGCGGTGCGCTGATGCCCGGACTCGTCAACTGTCACACCCATCTCGAGCTCACGCGCTTCGCGGGCCGCGTCAACGAGCCCACGTTTCCGCTTTGGATTCGGAGCCTCCGCGCCATGAAGGACGCGACCACGGAGGAGGAGTTCACGCGGGCAGCGGAGCAGGGGGTCCGAGACTGCTGGGCGGCTGGCGTCACCTGTGTCGCCGATACCGGGAGCACGGGCGCGGCGATGCAGGCACTCCACGCACTGGGCGGCCGCGGGATCGCATACCAGGAGGTCTTCGGACCCGATCCGGCCCAGGAGCCCGCGAGCATCGCGGAGCTCACCGCGGCGCTCGATCGGCTCCGGACCCTCGCCTCCGAGCGCCTGCGAGTCGGCGTCTCGCCGCACGCGCCGTACACGGTGAGTGCGCCGTTGTACCGCGCGAGCGTCGCCCTCGCGCGCCGCGAGAACCTGCCGCTGGCGGTCCACGTGGCGGAATCGCCCGCCGAGAGCGAGCTCGTGCGGCATGGCACCGGGCCGTTCGCGGACGCGCTCCGCGCCCGCGGCATCGCGATCGACGCACGCCACGTGTCACCGATTCGCTTTCTCGTGGATCTGGGTGTGATGGACCTGGGCGGCTGCCTGTGCATTCATTGCGTTCAGGCAGATCCCGCGGATGTGGCTCTTCTCAAACGCGTGGGCGCGTGCGTCGCGCACTGCCCCCGCTCCAATCGGGATCACGGGCATGGGCGCGCTCCCCTTGCCGCCTTTCGCTCCGCCGGTATCCCCGTGGGACTCGGCACCGATTCGGTCGTCAGCACCGGGGACGTCGAGCTGTGGCGCGAGGCGCACGCGGCCGGCCTTGGCCCTGAAGCCGCGATTCGGATGCTCACACTCGAAGGCGCGCGTGCCCTCGGATTGGAAACGCAGATTGGGTCGCTGGAGGTTGGAAAGCAGGGCGACGTGGCGGTATTCCCCGTGACTACCCGACCGCCGCATCACCCGACCGCCGCATCACCCGACCGCCTGACGGTCGCCCCACCGACCGCTGCGCATCTCACCGTCGTCGCCGGACGCGTGGTCCACGAGCTACATTGAGTGGCGCATGAAGACCCAGCGACACGCCGCCATCCTGAAGATCGTCCGCCGTCAGCACGTGGCGAGCCAGGAGCAGCTCCGTGAGGCGTTGCGCGCCGAGGGGTTCGACGTGACCCAGGCGACCCTCTCGCGTGACATCCGCGAGCTGGGCCTCGCGAAAGTCGCGGCCCCGGACGGGGGGTCGCACTACGCGTCGCCCCCCGACGGGGCGCCCGCGATCCGCCCGCACCTCGAACAGATCCTCCCCGCGATGCTCGTGTCGCTCGACGGGGTCGGGCCCCTGGTCGTCGCCAAGACGCCCGCCGGCGCCGCCCAGGCGCTGGGCATCGCGATCGACGGCGCCGGCTGGGCGGAGATCATCGGCACCATCGCGGGCGACGACGCGGTGCTCGTCATCACGCGGAGCGAGCGCGCCCGCCGCGCCGTGCAGACCCGCCTCAGCGAGCTCGCAGGCCTCTCCGCATAACCAGCGGTTGACAGCACGGCTGCCAATTGTATGTTTATGCATCACCTTGCATAAACGTACAGGGAGTTCCCCATGGGGCCGTTAGTCGTCCTCGCATATTCCGGCGGACTTGATACATCCGCCATCGTCCCGTGGCTGCGCGAGCGTTACGGCGCGCGCGTGCTCTGCTTCGCCGCGGATCTGGGTCAGGGAGACGGAGAGCTCGGCGGCCTCGTGCAGAAGGCGAAGCGCTCGGGCGCCATCGATTGCGTCATCGATGACCTGCGTGAGGAATTCGTGCGCGACTTTGTCTTCCCGACGCTGCGCGCCGGCGCGGTGTATGCGCGGACCTATCTCCTCGGCACCGCGATGGCGCGGCCCCTCACCGCCGCGCGACAGGTCGCTGCCGCGCAGCGCGCCGGCGCCCAGGCGCTGGCGCACGGCTGCACGGGGAAGGGCAACGATCAGGTGCGCTTCGAGCTGACGTATGCGGCCCTGGCGCCCGACCTCCAGGTGATCGCCCCCTGGCGCGAATGGACCTTCCAGGGTCGCGAGGACCTCATCGCGTACGTAAAGGCGCAGGGCGTCCCGGTGCAGGCGACGGCCGAGAAGCCGTATTCCAGCGATCGCAATCTGTGGCACTGCTCGCACGAAGGCGGCATCCTCGAGGACCCCTCGCAAGAAGCGCCCAAGCACATCTTCGTCATGACGACCGATCCCCTCGACGCCCCGGACGAGCCGGTGACCGTGGCCATCGGTTTCGAAGAGGGGACGCCGGTGTCGGTGGATCAGGTGCCGCTCGGCCCGGTCGAGCTGCTCGAGACGTTGAACACCATCGCCGGAGAGCACGGCGTCGGCCGCGCGGACGTCGTCGAAGACCGGCTCGTGGGCATGAAGTCCCGCGGCGTCTACGAGACTCCGGGCGGAACGCTGCTCCATGCCGCGCACCGCGAGCTCGAGCAGATGGTCCTCGACCGCCGCACGCTCCGGCTCAAGGATCAGGTCGCCCTGCAGTATGCGGACCTCGTGTACGACGGCCGGTGGTGGACCCCCGAGCGCGAAGCGATCGACGCGCTCGTCACGGCCACCCAGAAGCACGTCACTGGCACGGTCCGGCTGAAGTTGTTCAAGGGGAACGTCACGGTGGCGGGCCGCGAATCGCCGTACGCGCTCTACCAGCCGTCGTATGCGACCTTCGGCAAGGACAACGTCTACAACCAGAAGGACGCCGAAGGGTTCATTCACCTCTACGGGCTCGCGATCAAGATCAGCGCCGGGCTCGAGGCCGCGCGGCAGCGCGAGATCGGAGCGGTGGCCGACTGATGACGAACCAGCGGACGGATTCGGGCACGCACCAGATGTGGGGCGGGCGGTTCGCGATGGGGCCGAGCGAAGCGCTCGACGCCCTGAACCGCAGCCTCCCCGTCGACCATCGCCTCTGGCCGCAGGACGTGGCGGCGAGCAAGGCGTGGGTCCACGCGCTCGGGCGCGTCGGCGTGCTCACCCCGGTGGAAGAGGGACAGCTCCTCGAGGGACTCGATCGCGTCGCCGAGCGGCTCGCCGATGGAGCCGCGGTCGGGGCGGCCGATGAAGACGTCCACACCCTCGTCGAGCGGCTGCTCTACGAGGACGTCGGCGCCGTGGCCGGCAAGCTGCACACCGGCCGCTCGCGCAACGACCAGGTCACGACCGATTTCCGCCTCTGGACCCTCGACGCGATCGATCAGCTCGACGCGGACATCGCGAGCCTCGGCCGCACGCTGGTGCAACGCGCCCGCGAGGGGATCGACGATCTGTTGCCCGGCTATACCCACGGCCAGCGGGCCCAGCCCATCCGTTGGGCGTACCTCCTCCTCGCCCACGCGTGGCCGCTCGTGCGGGACCGGCAGCGCCTAGCCGACGCCCGCCGCCGCGTCGCCGAGCTGCCGCTCGGCTCGGGAGCCCTGGCAGGCTCCGGTTTCCCGGTCGACCGCGTGTTGTTGAAGGAGGCCCTCGGGTTCCGCGCGATCTCCGCGAACGCGCTCGACGCCACGGGCGACCGCGACTTCGTTGCCGAGACGCTCTTCGCGCTCACCCTCGTCGGCACGCACGTCTCTCGCCTCGCCGGCGAGATCGTGATGTACGCGAGCGCCGAGTTCGGCTTCGTGAAGGTGTCGGACGATTTCAGCACCGGATCGAGCTTGTTGCCGCAGAAGCGCAATCCGGATGTCTTCGAGCTCGCGCGCGCCAAGTCCGCGCGTCTCCTCGGCGACCTCGTCGCGCTGCTCGGGACGCTCAAGGGGCTTCCAGCCGGCTACAGCAAGGATCTGCAGGAGGACAAGGCGCTGCTCTTCGACGCGTTCGACACCCTGGCGCTCGTCCTTCCGGCGGTGACCGGCGCGATCGGGTCTCTCAAGATCGACCGCGAGCGGATGAAGGGCTCGCTCGATGCGTCGCTCCGGGCTACCGATATCGCCGACCTGCTGGTCGAAGCCGGCGTGCCGTTCCGCGAAAGCCATGGCGTTGTTGGGCGACTCGTCCGTGAAGCGGAGCGCATCGGCGTGCCGCTCGACCGGGTGCCGACCGCCGTCGCCGCGCTGATCCATCCGGCGTTGGTGGGCGCGTTGACGCAGCTTGGCTCGTGGGAGGACTCGATCGAGAGTCGCGCCACGCCCGGCGGCTCGTCGCGCCAGGCGGTGGAGGATCAGCTGGAGGAGCTGCGTAAGGCGTTGGCGCCCGGCGGGGTAGTCTAGTCTAACCCTCACTCTTGCCGTGCGTTAGACGCTTGAGTAGCATACGTGGCCGCCCCGCTCATGCACGCGAGGCGGCCGCTTTTTCACCGGAGAGTGTGTGCGCTGTCTCGCGCTCAACGCGTCCTTCGAGCCCCTGACGATGGTGCCTGTGCGCCGCGCGTTGCGCCTCGTGATCGACCGCAAGGCGGAGATCGTCGAGGCCGACGGGTCGGTGGTGCGCAGCGAACGCCTCCACATGCCCAGACCGGCCGTCATTCGCCTGGTCAAGTTCGTGCACGTGCCGCGCCGCTTCCGCCGTCAGGTCACCAACACCTTCCTCTTCGCCCGCGACAATTACCGCTGCCAGTTCTGCGGACGCAGCCACCTCGAGCTGCGCCAGCGGGAGTGCCTCACGCGCGACCACCTCGTGCCGCTGTCGCGCGGCGGGACGAACGCGTGGACCAACGTGCTGACCGCATGCTCGACCTGTAACACGCGCAAGGGCAACATGCTTCCGGAAGAGGCGGGCATGCATCCGCTGCACGCGCCCCATGAGCCGCACTTCGTTCACCTCGCGTGGGCGGTGCGGCGCCTCACGTCGATCCAGTCGAAGTACATCCGCATGTTCTACGGAGCCGAGGTCCTGGCGACCCTCGAAGCGTTGTGAGAGGGAAACTGCCGTGGGTGCTGACCGGGATCGCCGTCGTGGCGATCTTCGTCATCGTGCTCGAGCCGTGGCACCATCGCGGCAGCCGGCATCCCGACCCCCGGCCCGACGTGACGGCGGAGCGCGTGCTCCCCCCGGCGATGATCGAGAACACGCCGGGCGCGCTCGAGGCGTACGAAGCCGCGCGCCGGGCGCCACGGGTCCTCGACGGCATGTACTGCTACTGTAACTGCAGCAAGTTCGAAGGGCACCGCTCGCTGCTCACCTGCTTCGAGTCGAACCATGGCGCCCGCTGTGACATCTGCATGGGTGAAGCCATGCTTGCCGCCAAGCTCGCGGCCGAAGGGAATTCCCTCCAGCAGATCCGCGGCGCGATCGACGCGCAGTTCGGCAGCTAGTTGGTTCGTTGGATGATCGGCGACCGCGCCTCGATGGTCAGGCGCGGGAGCCCGGCGATTCTCACGAGCAGTCGCTGCAGTCCCCGCACCGCGGCCGATCCGATATCGCCCTTCCCCGACACCGCCGGTGACACCTCTCCCTTCAGCCACTCCTCGAGCTCCTGCAGATCTGTGTCGTTGAGCGTCGAGACTTCGAGCCGGGCGAGATAGTAGAAGCGGCCCGGCCCCTTCGCCGGCAAGGCGACTTTGTACGGGATCTCGAGCGCCTTCGCGAGCGCGTCCACTGACGTGAACCGTCGCGTGGCGCCGGTCGAGCGCAGCAGAATGAACTCGTCGGCGAGGGGGTCGTAACGCGCGACCAGGTCCCAAGACGCTTCGTTCACGTGTTCGTCGAACCAGTTGGCCTTCTCGCGCCACAGCTCGAGCCGGTAATGCAGCCGCAGCGGGAATCCGGAGCGCATCAGCGCGACGAATTTGCCGTTCGCGAGCAGCGCGGTTGCCTGGATGCGGGGAGTTTCGTTTTGGAGGGTGACAGACAGCGACGCTTCCTGCGCGGCGCCGGGGAGCGCCGCCATACACGCGAGGGCGAGGACCGCGAGCCCGCGCCGCAACCTAGAAACGATGGTCGAGTCGCACCACGACGCGGAACGGTTCGCCCGTGGTCACCGCTTTCGCGACGTACACGCCGAACCCGCCCCAGTCCATGCCCAGGCCAAGATCCCCGAGCCAGCTCCCGATCGTGGGGAACTGATCGCTGGGAATGTGTCCCGGGCCGTCCCCGACCAGCCAGGCCTGGCCGGCGTCGCCGAACACCACGAGGTCCGGCCCTTGCAGGGTGAAGAGCGATTTGGCGGCCTCGTCTTCCGGCCGGGACGTTCGGTACGACCAGTGCAGCGAGAGGTGCCCGCGATACTCGATTTGCGTGAGCAGGACGCGGTCGCACGCCGCCACGCTGGCGTGGGTGAACGCGGCCACCGTGAGGTCCGAGTTGCAGCCGCTTTGACGGAAGCCGTATCCCGGGAGCGAGCCCGCGCCACCCAGCGATAGCCGGTCTTGCAGCGGCAGGGGATCGCCGCCGAGCCATCCCGCAGCGAGCAGCCGGAGATTGACGCGTCCCGACGGACTCACGCGGGTGTAGCGGCGCGCATCGAGCGAGAAGCGCGTGTACCCGTACGACCCGTCGGTCGGAATCGGCTGCCGCACGGTGAAGGGGAGCGTTTGGGGCACGACGTCTCCGCTCCAGCCGTGCGCCAGCTCCCCGCGGACCCACCACCCGGACGTCGGTTGGGCTCGGTCGTTGCGCGTGTCGAGCGCGACGCTTCCGCTCAGCGTCGTATAGTGCCCGTCGTCGATCGGCGGGTTCATTCGCCACGGATCGGAGTTCCGAAACAGCGTCCACGGATCGCGCGCGGCGACGCTCGCTTCGCGGTCGTGCGCCAGCTCGAGCGCGAGCGTGAGCGGCGTCGCGGGCTGGACGAACAGCCGCCCGGCCGCCCCCTGCGCGAAGTAGTAGTCGCGGTAGTCCCGCTGGAACAGGAACGCCGCCCACCCGACCTCGGCGCTGTGCAACCCCCCCGTCTCGATCGGGACGACCGAGCTATACGCCCGGAACCCAAGCCCCACGCCCCGCGGCGTGCCGGACCGAAGCTCGGAGCGAACGAGATATCCGACGTTGCCCGGCTCGCCCCCCACATTGCCCACCGAGCGCGCCACGCCGAGCGCGTTCAGGCTCAGGTGCAGGTCGGGCGTCAGCCGCCAGTCGAATTCCGGTCCGAACACGATCGGGAGTCCTTCCACGCGGTTGAACGTCCCCCCGGTCGCGACCGTCAGCGACGAATGCGACTCGGGACCCGTCCAACTCTTGCGCGCGCCGAAGAACGGTAGGGCGTGGTGCGGGTTCGGGGCGAGCGCGATTTGATCGCCGTCGGTTCGGTAGTTCAGCGGCTCGCGGTAGGCGTGCACCTCGCCGCTGATGTGCGCGCCCGGCGGCTGGGTGATCGTCCCGCCGATGACAATGAGGTCCCCCGCGACGACGGCGGTCGAATCGAGGGTCGCGTCGCCATTGATCACGAGCAGCGTGCCCTGAATGCGGCCGCCGAGTGATACGGAGCCGTTGCGCACGGCCACGTCGCCGCGCCACTCGTTGCCGGGCGGCAGCCGCGTGCGGCCGACGAGGCGCGTCGTCGTTGCCGCGTTGAACAGGCGGATCGCCTGCTCCTGGACGGCGCGCGACAGCTCGCCCGCGGGCGCGGCGACGGTCGCGCTCTCCGGTGTGATCACGATCGCCGTGTCCTGCGCGGCGGCGATCGCCGGCGGGGCGAGGCAGAGGAATGCGAGGATGGCTAGGCGCATAAGACGATCCTGGAGCGAGACTCCGGTGAGAGCCGTGCCCGTCATCCCGGCACGGTGCGCGGCGGCTCGATTCCGAGCCGTCGCATTCGACGATACAGATTGGCGCGATCCGTGGAGAGACGGCGCGCGGCGTCCGCGACGTTGCCGCGCGCCGCGGAGAGCGCACGCGCGATCAGCGTCCGCTCGTACTGATCGAGCGCGCCCGACAGCTCCACATCGTTCCACCCTTCCGCGTCGGGGTGCACGGGCGCCGGCCGCCCGTCGCCTGGAATGACCCGGGCGACGTCGTCCGCGCCGATCGTCTCTCCCGAAGCGAGGATGGCGAGGCGCTCGATGATGTTGGACAGCTCACGCACGTTGCCGGGCCAGGAATGGCTCGACAACAGCTGCACGGCGCCGGCGTCGAGGCGCACCGGCCGGCCGAGCCGGGTGGTGTGGCGCGCCGCGAGATGGGCGACGAGCGGCGGGATGTCCTCCGGACGCTCGCGCAGCGGCGTCAGGTGGATGGGAAGGACGTTGAGGCGGAACAACAGGTCGTCGCGAAACCGCGCGCTGCGCACCGCCTCCGTGAGATCCTTGTTCGTCGCTGCCAGGACCCGTACGTCCACGGTCACCGGTTTCTCGGCGCCGAGCCGCTCGATCACGCCGGTTTCGAGCACGCGCAGCAGCTTCGCCTGCGCTTCCACGCTCAGGTCGCCGACTTCGTCAAGCAGCAGCGTGCCGCCGTCCGCCAGCTCGAAGCGGCCCATCCGGCGGTCGGTCGCGCCCGTGAACGCACCGCGCTCATGGCCGAACAGCTCCGATTCCACCAGGTCTTTCGGGATCGCGGCACAGTTGACGCAGACGAACGGCCGGCCGGCGCGCGGGCTCTGGCGGTGGATCGCTGACGCCACCAGCTCCTTCCCGGTCCCGGATTCCCCGGTGATGAGGACGCGACCCTCGGTCGGGGCGATGCGTGCGATCAGCGTGCGAACGTCGTCCAGCGCCCGGCTCACACCGACGAGCGCGTCCTCGTGGCCGAGCGCCTCGTGCAGCCGGCGGTTCTCGGTACGCGTGCGCGACAGCTCGGCGGCACTGCGCAGCGCCACGAGCACCGATTCCGGTGTGAGAGGCTTCTCGAGAAACTGAAACGCGCCGAGCTTCGTCGCCCGAACCGCGTCCGCGAGGGTCGCCTTGCCGCTCATCATGATGACCGGCAAATCGGGCGCGCGCTGCCGGATCTGCTCGAGCGTGGCGAGGCCATCGAGGCCGCCCGGCATCATGAGGTCGAGCAGCACGACGTCCGGGGCGGCGCGTTCGAGCGACGCGATCGCGGCGGCGCCGTTCGGCGCCTCCGCCGTGTCGAATCCTTCGGCCTCGAGCAGGGCGCCGAGCATGCGACGGATGTTCGATTCATCATCCACGAGCAGGACGCGCGTCATGCCGGAAATTCCATGGCGAACGTCGCGCCGCCCCCGGGCGTGTCTTCGACGTGAATCGTGCCGTGATGCGCGTCGAGGGTTTGACGCACCAGCGCGAGCCCGAGCCCGGTCCCGTCCGCCTTCGTCGTGAAGTACGGCTCGAACACGCGCTGCCGCATCTCGCCCGGGATGCCCGGGCCGTGGTCCGCGATGGTCACGACGACGGCGTCCTCCGTGCCGCTGACCTGGACGTCGATCGCACCGCGCCCGCCCATCGCCTCCGCGGCGTTTCGCAACAGGTTGGCGAACGCCCGTCGCAGCGGGTCGTAGTGCGCGAGCACGGTACACCGGCCACCGTTGCCGCGCACGGTCACCCGGACGCCATCCGGCACGCCGGTGCGCCCCAGCTCCTCCAGCAGCTCGACCAGGTCCACTTCGCTCTGGGGCCCCTCCGGGAGTCTCCCGAACTCGGCGAACTCCTTTGCGAGGCGGTCGAGCCGGTCCGTCTCCGCGGCCAGGACCTCGACCGCCGCCGCCGTTCGCTCACTCGGCGCGGGCGCGGAGCGCTGCAGATGATCGACGGCGATGCGCATCGACGTCAGGGGATTCTTGATCTCGTGGGCCACGCGCCGCGCGACCTCGCGGAACGCGCGCAACCGCTCCGCCTCGAGCTCCCGCTCGCGCGCCGCGTCGAGCGCGCCCGCCAGCTCCCGCAGCGCCTGCCGCAGTGCGTCGAAGTCGGGCGCCCCGCGCGATGGCGGGCCAATGGGCAGCGGCTGGCGTCGGCGGATCAGTCTCGTCCACCCGACCAGCTCGTCGATCGGGCGGGAGAGTTGGCGTGAGAGATGACCCGCGAGGCGAACGGCGGCGAACAGCACCAGGGCGCCAAGTACGACGATGACCGCCGCGAATCCACCCGCGTAATAGCGGAAGTAGGTTTCTGCGCGCCGGGCGAGGGTCAGCGCGTTCGAGATCTCGCTCAGGTGCGCCCGCACCGCGGCGCGCTCGACCGGCGAGAGCCGGACGGTGTCGACCTGCTCGACCATCCGCCGCGCTGAGCCGCCCACCTCTTCGAGCGAGGCCCGCGCGCCGGCTGACGGCACGCTGGCCCGGACGGCGAGCGCCCAGCCGATCACGGCGAGCGTCGTGGGCACCGCGGTCAGCGCCGCCAGCACCAGGAAGATCCGCTGTCGAAACGAAAGCGGCATATTGCTGGTTGAATGTAGGCATGGGTGCGACATTTCGACACAGGGAGAGAACGTGAAGAGCCACACGCACTACCTCTGGTTTAACACGAAGCAGCGCCAGGAGATCATCGACATCACGGACGAGGTCGCGACGCAAGTGAGCGCGAGCGGGGTCCGCGAAGGGTTCGCGCTCGTGAGCGCGATGCACATCACGGCTTCCGTCTTCGTGAACGACCACGAATCCGGCTTATGGGCGGACATCCTGCGTTGGCTCGAGGAGAGCATCGCCCCGTGGGACCCGGAGCGTTACCGGCATAACGAGACGGGGGAGGACAACGCCGCCGCCCACCTGCGGAGCCTCACCATCGGTCACGAAGTCATCGTCCCCATCACCGCCGGGAAGCTCGACCTGGGGCCGTGGCAGAGGGTCTTCTACGGGGAGTGGGACGGCCGGCGCAAGAAGCGCCTGATCATCAAGGTCTTGGGTGAGTAGCCGTTGCGGGATGTGACGGCGGCCTTTTTGGAGTCTTTTCCTCCAGCCACAAGTTGTTTATTTTCAATACGCTGTTACACGCGGCGGGGATGCGCGTGGCGTCGGACATCAGGCGGCGCTTGACGGCTCCGGCACGATCGTCGGGGACCGAGAGCGGGCGCGCCGTGGTGATTTCGGCGACCCACCCAGCATCGATTCCTGCCGACACAATAAGACGGGCGACGAGTTATTGAACACGTTGCAGCTTGCAGCGGTCGCCAATCGCCACTTGGCTGAGCTGGCGGGCCCCACTGGCTACTTCCTCGCACGAGATGTGAGGGAGGCGTCAGGTGCTGTCGCGCGGCTTACGCCCCCGAAAACGAGTACTCCGACATGATGCAACAACCCCACGCCCACCTCGCACGGTCGTCTCACAAGGAACCCCCGCCGCACGCTCCGAATGCCGCGCTTCTGATCGACTTCGATAACGTCACCATGGGCATCCGCTCGGACCTGCAAAGCGAGCTGAAGCGCCTTCTGCAATCCGAGATCATTCGCGGGAAAGTCGCCGTGCAGCGCGCCTACGCCGATTGGCGGCGCTACCCGCAGTACATCGTGCCCCTCTCGGAGTCGTCGATCGATCTGATCTTCGCGCCGGCGTACGGTTCGAACAAGAAGAACGCGACGGATATTCGCCTCGCGATCGACGCGTTGGAGCTGGTCTTCACCCGTCCGGAAATCGGCACGTTCATCTTGCTGTCGGGTGACAGCGACTTCTCCTCGCTCGTGCTGAAGCTGAAGGAGTACGGCAAGTACGTGATCGGTGTGGGCATTCGCGAGTCCTCGAGCGATCTGCTCATCCAGAACTGCGACGAGTACTATTCGTACAACGAGCTCGCCGGGCTGACCAAGGAATCGGATGTCACGCATGAGCGCCGGGAGCCGTGGGAGCTCGTCGTCGAGGCGGTGAAGCAGATGACGGCGCACAACGACGTGATGCGGTCGGACCGATTGAAGCAGGTGATGCAGGAGATCGACCCGTCGTTCAACGAGAAAGACATCGGCTTCTCGCGCTTCAGCAAATTCGTGCTCGAAGCGGCGCACCGCGGACTCATCACCCTCACGAAGCTCGACAACGGTCAGTATGAGATCGCCCTCGGCCCCGAAGTCGCCGGCGCGGCGGCCCAACCCGGCACGCGCGCTCCCGCGCGCGAGCACGAGGCCAGCGGCGGCCGCGAACGCCACGGCGAAGGCCGGGGACGGCGCGGTGGACGGGGGGAAGGCGGCGGACGCGAGCCCGCGTTCTCCCTCACCGAGGCCTTCGGCGTGCTCAAGCAGGCCCTGGCCCGTCTCGGCGCGAGCGAGCACTCGGTGACTGGGGATCAGGTGCGCGACGCCATGGTCGAGATTTCCGGAGCGACCCCGGCGCTCGAGCCGGACCGCTTCCCCCGCCTGCTTCGGCAGGCGCAGGACGCGGACATCATCGACCTCTCGAAGGAAGAAGACGGCGCATACGCCGTCAGGATGCGGGTGGTGGCGGAGCCGGCGCCTTCTGACGGGGAGCCGACGCCCTTCGCGGAAGAGGCCCTCGCCGGCGAGCCCGCCGAGCCGACCTCATCCGGCGCCGGAGCGGCGGGCGGGGTCCCTTCACGCAGCCCTCGCTTCCGCCGTGGCTCGAGAGGGCCCCGCATCGCCTCTCCCGACCTCACGAAGATCGGCGTCGTTGAAGTAGATCCAAACTTCAAGCCCCGAATCGAGCTCGTCCCGGCGAAGCCATCCGGCGCGGAAGCGGCGGGCCCGGCGTCGCCGGCACCAGGCCGCGGCGACGAGAGTCGCCCCGAGCGTGGTGAGCGCGGCCCGAACCGCGGTCGCTCCGATCAGGGACGTCGCGGCAGTGGGCGCGGCCATTCGAGTGGGCGGGATCGGGAGTCGAGTGAGCGCGGTGGTGGAGGGCGGGGACGTCGCGGTGGCAGGGGAAGGGGCGGGCGAGGCCGACGGGGCGGTGAGTCCTCAGGCGGCGAGCGGGGGGACGCGTACGACATCCCGCGAGTCGAGCCCGCCGTCGTCGATGCGGTACCGCCAGCATCGCCGCCGCCACTGCCATCTCCGCCGCGTGCCGAGCCGCCGGCAGCCGAGCCCGAAGGCGAGTCTTTCTGGACCCGAGTGAAGCGCGGACTGACCGGCAATCCGTGAGGGTGCTGCTCCCGGGGTTCTACGCGCGGCCAGCTGAGCTGGTCGCGCGTCGCCTTTTGGGGCACCTCGTTGTAAGCACCGTCGGTGGCCGACGCACCGTCGGCCGAATCGTCGAGACTGAAGCGTACGTCGGCCCCCACGACCCGGCGTCACATGCGTACGGTGACCGGCGCACCGCGCGGACCGAAACGATGTACGGGCCGCCGGGCTGCGCCTACGTGTACTTCACCTACGGCATGCACTGGTGTCTGAACGCCGTCACGGGGCGGGAAGGATACCCCTCGGCGGTTCTGATTCGGGCCCTCGAGCCCGTGAGCGGACTCCCGACGATGCGGCGGCGGCGGGGAAGCGTGCCGGACCGCCTGCTGTGCGCAGGCCCGGCGCGCCTCTGTCAGGCGCTCGGCATTACGGGCACGTTGAACGGAACAACGCTGCAGCGCGGCCGGCTGGTCATTGTTCGCGCGGCGCGGTCCCGGCCGTACCGGCGGATCCTCACCACCCCCCGCATCGGGATCACCCGCGCCACCGACTGGCCCCTGCGCTACGTGTTCGCCGACTCGACGGTGGCGTCGCGCCCTAGTGCTGCTCGGTGACGTCCTCGCGAGCGGTGCCGAAGCTGTAGCGCAAGCCGCCCTGGAAGGTGTGCGTCACGCCGCTGATCAGGAAGTTCCCCGCCGAAGACGTGAGCATGTAGTGGCCGAACAGCGACAGGCGGCCCTGCCGGATGTCGATGCCCGCCATCCACCAGAAGAACGCCTTCGTCGAGGCGTCGAACGCCGCGTTCTGCACCACCTGCGCATCGGTGATCGTGCAGTTCGTGCACGTCGTCGTCGGGTTCTGGACTTCCATGATCGCGAACCCGCCGCCGCCGAACGGCTGCACCGCCTTCTGTACGGGGAAGGCGAGGATTCCGATCATGTAGCGTCGTACGTTGTTGAACGCGACGTTACCCGGCTCGATCGTGCCACTCGGCTCGACGATCGTCGCATGCCGATCGGAGAGGAAGAAGGCCTGCTCCGCGCCGATGTACAGCGCGGTTCGCTTGCCCGTCACCAGCCAGTGCCCGCCGAAAATCGGCTCGGCGGAGACGCCGTCGAAATCCGTCTTGAAGACGAACAGCCCGCCCTGAGCTCCCCAGAACCACTGATGGGGCCAGGTCAGGCCACTCTCCACGTATCCCTGCCGCGTCGGCTTCTTCTCGGGCGGGGGAGGCGGCGTGCCGCCAGCTGCGATAATGGAGTCTCTCGTCTCCTTCGGTATCTCGGGCTGCTTGGGCTGCTCTTCGCGGCCACCACCAGCGTTTCCGCCCCCGAGCATGAAGGAAAGGCCCAGGGATCCCGTGAAATTGAAGGGGTGCTTGTTGCCGGTCAGGGTGTCGAGACCATAGGAGCCGCGGGCCTCGAGCCGGAGGGCGACGTGATTTCCGAAGAAGATCCGATCGCCAATTCCCGCATGCACCTCGTTGATGTTGGTGCTGACGGGGAGGTTCGAGCCTAGGTTCATGCGGCTGTAGCCCGCAAGAACATACAGGACGTTGTGCTCGCCCCCTGAGTTCAGGATCAGGCTCCCGCCGAAATCCTTCAGCTGGACCGCCGAGCCGCCAGCCGTGGGAGTCGGGGCGGCGAACACCGCATCCGCCTCGAGTCCGAAGAAGTCGCTCAGGAAGAAGCCGATTCGGCCGCCGCCCCCGACCGGGTTGTTGAGCCCAAACCCGGAGTCGAGGTGCGTGTAAGCCCCGAACCCGCCAAGCTCAAGCTGGTGGCCGTGCTGGGCGCTCGCGACGGAAATGCCGCTGATGAGCGCGACGCCGACGATCGATAGAACCCGCATGGGACCGCTCCTCGGTGAAGACAGCTGGGGAGGGAAGGCCCCCCCAAAACCCACCGAAAATAGGTGTTCAGGGAAAAAAAGGCGAGACCCGAAAGGCTTGGCGAGAGGGAGTTTAAGCCACCAGAGCTTGAAACTACTTGAAGGTCATCACAAATCGGCCCGAAAATATCCCGAATAAAGCCCGAAAATTGGCTCGTCAGATCAGCCGGAGGCGCTCGCCCACCTTCTTGAAGGCCCGCAGCGCGAAGTCGAGGTCCTCGATGGTGTGGGCCGCCGAGAGCTGGCACCGGACGCGCGCGTGTCCTTGAGCCACGACCGGGTAGCCGAACCCGGTGACGAAGACGCCCTCCGCGAGCAGCATGTCGCTCATCTGGATCGCCTTAGCGGTCTCACCCAGGATCACGGGAACGATAGGCGTTTCGCCTGGCAACGGTTGAAATCCCAGTTCCCGCAAGCGCTCGCGGAAGTACGCCGTGTTCTCTCGCAGCCGCCGAAGGAGCTCTGGATGATGCGCGAGGTGACGCACGGCGGCGAGCGCGCTCGCCGCCACAGTGGGCGGGAGCGCGTTGCTGAAGAGCTGGGGCCGGGACCGTTGGGTGAGGTAGTCCGCGAGCGGTGCCGGGCCGGCTGTGAATCCGCCGGCCGCCCCGCCTAGCGCTTTGCCCAACGTCGACGTGATGACGTCGATCTCGCCGAGCACGCCGCAATGCTCGGGTGTCCCGCGGCCGGTAGCCCCCAGCACGCCGGTCCCGTGAGAATCGTCGACTGCCAAAGTGGCGTCATACTGTCTTGATAATGACACCAGGTCCGCCAGCTTCGCGATGTCGCCCTCCATCGAGAACACGCCGTCCGTAATCACTAGTCGCGACCGGCTCGACCGCGCCGCGCGCAGCTTGTCCTCCAAGTCCTTCATGTCCGAGTGTTTGTAGACGGCTGTCTGACACTTCGTGATCGCCTTTGCGAGTCTTATGGAGTCGATGATCGAGGCGTGGTTTAACTGATCGGAAATGACCGTGTCCTGCTCGCCAAGCAGAGTCGCGCACAAGCCCTCGTTCGCGTTCCAGCAGCTCACGTACGTCAGTGCCGACGCGCAACCCACGAGGCCTGCGAGCGCGCGTTCCAAATCCCGGTGGATCGTGAAGGTGCCGCAGATGAAGCGCACGGAGCCGGTTCCCGCGCCGAAGTGGTCGAGACCCGCCTTTCCCGCCGCCACGACCTCGGGCTCGTTGCAGAGGCCGAGGTAGTTGTTGGACGACAGGATAACGACCTCTCCGCGTCCCTCCATGTGGGCCCGCGCGGCCTGCGGGGAGGTGAGGTAGTTCAGCCGCTTGTAGACGCCTTCGTCTTTCAGCTTCCCAAGCTCGGCGTCGAGACGCGTGCTGAGGCTCATCCGATCTCCAGGATGACTTTTCCAGCATCCCCTGCCCGAATCGCATCGAGGGCCTCGGCAATGCGAGTCAGCGGGAATCGGTGGGTCATCACCGGCCGGGGATCGAGCAGGCCGGCCGTGAGGTAACGCCTCATCTGATGCCAGGTCTCGTACATTCTGCGTCCGATCACGCCGTACAGGGTAATTCCTTTGAAGATGATCTCACGGGCGAAATCGATGGGCACTTCTCCCGTGGGAATACCCAGGAGCTGCACCCGACCCCCCATGCGCACGGCGGCAAGAGCTTGGTGCAGGGCCGACGGCACGCCCGACATCTCGCACACGACGTCGGCGCCCTCACCCCCCGTTTCCTCGAGGACGGCGGCGACTACGTCCTGGCGTGCGGCATTCACCGTCACATGGGCGCCCATCTTCTTCGCGAGATCGAGTCGCGTGGGATTGATGTCCGACGCGATCACCCGGACGGCTCCCGCCGCGCGCGCGATCCCGACGGCGAAGCATCCGATCGGTCCGCATCCCACTACGAGAACGGTGCTGCCGGGTATGTCGGCCGTCAGCACCGTGTGAAACGCGTTCCCCATGGGGTCCATCACGGCGCCGACGGCCGTGGGGATTCCTTCCAGCGACAACACGTTCGTTGCGGGCATGACGATGTATTCGGCGAACGCCCCGTCGCGGTCGACCCCGATGATCTGTGTGCGCTTGCAGATGTGACTGTTCCCCGTTCGGCACTGCAGGCAGTGCCCGCACACGATGTGGCCTTCGGCCGTGACCAATTGGCCCGGCCGCAGCTCGGAGACGCCGTCACCGACGGCGACGATCTCCCCGGCAAATTCGTGTCCGACCACGATCGGCGGGCGGACCCGCCCTTGGGCCCACGCATCCCAGTCGGCAATGTGGAGGTCGGTGCCGCACACGCCCGCGTGACGCACCGCGATGAGGACCTCCCCGGGCCCGGCAGTCGGCTTGGGGACGCTCGTGACTGTCAGACCGGGGGCGCGTTGCGACTTGACGATGGCTTGCACTGGCGGCCCGTCTGGCGTTCCATGGAACGCTCAATGTACGTGCGCGGCGGGGGCACGACAGCGCGGACCGGGCCCCGCTCCGGGCGGTTGGTACCGTTCCGTCTTTGCTAGGGAGAAAACGAGCGGGCCGGCGTGGTCACCGGCCCGGGGGAATCAGCGGCTATGCTCGACTGGAAGACGCTGGTGCGTGTGATCCGCGACCTCCGGCTCGTCGGCGCACCAGCAGTACGCCCAGATCTTCGCGGGCCGCAGCAGGCGCCGGCCGACGCTCAAGATGATGCCGATCGGTTCATCGTCGAGAACTAACGGGAGACTGGTCATACGCACCTGACGCCATTCGTTTGCGGACGCTTGCCTAATGGCAAGGACTCTGCCGCGCCTGTCGATTTTCGCAAGTAATTATGGAAAAATGACTTACCGAACTGTGCGGAAGAGGGTCGTCGTCAGTCCGACACGTTCCCTGGTGTGTCTTGATGACGCGCCGGCTTCGTCGCGATGAAGCCGGCCGAGCGCGCGCGCTTGCGCCGGACCTCCCACCCGTCGTATTGCGCCAACAACGCCTCAGGGGCGAGTGGGATGACCCCATCGGACGTGGGCGTCGCGAGGATCAGGTGGACGCCGCCCGGGCGGGTGCGTGTCCGCAGCTCGTGCAGCACCGCGTCGCGGTCCGCCGCAGCCGAAGTGGCAAGGCTCGTGGGGTTGAGGATGACCAGAGACGGCGCGACATCCGGCAGCCAGCTGCCCAGCTGGATGACGAGGGCGTGAAACCGACCGGCGAGCTGCTCCGACACGGCGCGCCCCTCGGCGGCTTCGATCGCGCCGATGTCCTGGTCCAGCAGGAAGACTTCGGCGTCGTGCGCCGCGAGAAACAGAGCGCCCGGGAGCGCCGCGGCGCCGACCACCACGGCCAGGTCGCCGGGCTCGAGCCGCCGGGCGAGCGTCATGAGCGGACCATCCTGATCGAGTCCCCAGTGCGTCGGCTCGCGCTGCGAGAGGCGCAAGGTGCGATGGCGCTGGCGCCAGCGTGGGAACGATGGAAGGCGCAGCCGTCGCGCGATCAGCCGATCCACATGCTCGAGCAGCAGCACCTCGGTGAGCAGATACTGGTCACCCGCGTTGGCCTCGAGCTCCCGGACCGCCTCGTCTCCGATCAGGAGCAGCTCCGCCCGCGTCACCGTGTTCTTGTACTCCTCGATGCGCTGGAGCATGAATTCCTCATACTCCTGCTTCATCGAGCGGGGAGGACGGCGCAGAACGTGCGGCTGCTCGCCGCCGCGCAGCGGGGACGTGCTCAGCATGGCTCGACGTGCACGATCACTTCGTGCAGCTGGAGGTCCCGCTTGAGCCGGCTTTCGACCTGGTCGGCGATTGCGTGGGCATCGGCGACGTTCGCTCCGCGATCGACCGCGATCGTCACTTCGGCATACCGCACGGGGGGCGCGCCCCGCGAGCGAATCCCGTACGCGCTGCGCACTCCCTGCACGGCTTCCGCGGTTTCGCGGATGGCGATCGGCGGCAGCGCGCGCGCATCCACGAGAACGGGGACGGCTTGGGACGCGATCGAATAGGCGAGGCGGAGAATCACGGCGGCGACGCCGAGCGCGACGACCGGATCCGCCCACCACCAGCCGTGACGGGCCAGCAGCAGTCCGACCAGGATACCGACCGTCACGAGCGCGTCGGCTCGGGTGTGCCGGGCATCGGCGATCAGGAGCTGGCTGTCCAGCTCGCCACCCCGGCGTTGCTCGTACCACGCCACCAACACACTTACGCCGAGCGTCAGCACCAGTACGACCAGCTGGAGGTCGGTGACGGCGACCGGATGACCGCCGCTCGCCAGGTGATTCACCGCGCCCCGCACCAGCTCGAAGCAGCTCACCGACAAGAAGCCGACGATGCCCAGGGTCCCGAGGGTTTCGAACTTCTCGTGTCCGTACGGGTGATCTTCGTCGGGCTCTTTCGCCGCGATGCCGACCAGCACCATCCCCAACCCGTTGTTCAGGGCGTCCACGGCTGAGTCGAGGGCGCCTCCGAGTGTCGCGAGCGAGTTCGCCACGATGCCGACGAAGAGCTTCGCGCCAACCACGCTGATGTTTGCCACGAGGAGCGCGAGCAGGACGCGTCGGACCTGGAGCGAGCGGTCGGTTGCGGGCCGCACGGCGATCATGCCTGCAAGCTTGTGAAGCAGGCCGATTTAGTCAATTGTGCGGGGTCCGGAGTCAGCCGACCGCCTGGACCAGCGCACCCTTCAGGTACCCCGTCTCGGGGATGTTGAGGATCTCGGGGTGATCGGACCCCGCTCCGAGCCAACCGAGCAGGCGCAGGCGGCGGCCGCTATCCTGCGCGGCCGCGCCCAGCATCTCCGCGAAGGCGGCGCGATGCACGTGGTAAGAACAGGAGCAGGTGAACAGCGTCCCCTCGGGAGCGAGCAGCCGCATGGCGCGCAGGTTGATCTCCTTATATCCGGTCAGCGCACGGGGGACGCTGTCTTTGGTCTTGGCGAAGGCGGGCGGATCGAGAACGACGGTGTCGAAACGCTCCTCCTGGCGCTCGAGCTGCCGGAGAAGATCGAACGCGTTGGCTTCCCGCCAGGTGATGTTGCTGAAGCCGTTCAGCGTCGCGTTGACGCGTCCCCGTTCGAGCGCATCGGCGCTCGAGTCGACAGCGAGGACGGTGCCGGACCGGCGGGCGAGGTGCAGCGCGAACGAGCCGTGGTAAGTGAACAGGTCGAGGGACCGGCCCCCCGGCACGGCGCGCTGGCCCACGAGGACCCGGTTCTCTCGCTGGTCGAGGAATGCTCCCGTCTTCTGTCCGGTCCATGGAGCCGCCAGGTAGCGTGTGCCGGCTTCCGACACCTCCACCGTTTCGGGCACCGTGCCGAACGCCGCGACGACTTCGAGCGGCAGGCGCTCGTGGCGGCGAATGGCGGCGTCGTTGCGCAGCAGCAACCCGTCTGGGGACAACGCCTCCCGGATGGCGGCGACGACGTCGTCGCGCACCGACTCGAGCCCCGCCGACAGCAGCTGCGCGACCGCGTACCGCCCGTACCGGTCGACGATGAGTGACGGCAAGCCGTCGGCTTCGGCGTGGACCACGCGGTAGGCGGAGGCGGCATTGTCGAGGTCGCCACGCCGCGACAGGGATCGTCCGATCTGGCCGCGCCACCACGCGGTGTCCACGGCCTCGGTGCCGCGCGTGAGAAGACGCAACCGGATTTCGGACTTCGGAGAATACAGCGCTTGTCCGAGATGCTTCCCGCGCCGATCGGTGACCCGGACAATGCCGGGCTCATTGCGGGGCTCATCGTAGATGTCGGTGCGATAGATCCACGGGTGGCCCGCGCTCCAGCGAGCGGCGCCCTTGGACGAAACGACGACGGTGCGAGGGCTCGCCGCCGCACGCTCTGGCATGGCGTCAGGTCATCCGGTCTGGGCGAAGCTGAGCGGCGCCGCGCAGGTAGATATGTTTCAGCTCGCTCGGGGACCTCGACGTGTAAAGGTGCAGCAGCAGGCGAACGCAGCGTGGCACGCCGTTCGGCACGGCCACCTCGCTCGCGCCGAGGAGGGGCACATTGTCCCAGCCGAGACGCCGCGCCGCGCGCGCCGGGTACTCGGCCGTCAGGTCCGGCGACGAAGTGAAAATGGCGCTCTCGACGTCGTTCGGAGCGAAGCCGTTGGCGTCCTGAAGCGCGCGGATCAGCTCCTCCGTCGCCTCGAGGATCGCCTCGGATGTGTTCGCGGTCGCCGTCGTGGCACCGCGCAATCCACGCAGGGTCTTGGTCATGGCACTCGCCAATCAGTTGCGCTTGATGGTGCTCACGGACGCCGCCTTACTCAAGGGGCGGGACGTCGTGGACGCCGCTCGGCGCGCCGTGCGAGGCGGCGCGACGGCCGTCCAGGTCCGCCTCAAGGGCGTCCCGGCACGGGACGTCGTGGCCTCCGCCCGCGCCCTCGCGCAGGCACTCGAAGTGCCCGTCCTCGTGAACGACCGGGTCGATATCGCCCTGGCCGCCGGCGCGGCGGGCGCCCACCTCGGCCAGGACGACGTTCCTCTCGACGCGCTGCGCGCGCACATCCCTGCGCCATTCATCTTGGGGGTCTCGGTCGGCACCGCCGCCGAAGCGGGCCGCGCCGCCACGTGCTGCGCGGACTACTGGAGCATCGGGCCCTGCTTCGAAACGTCGCACAAGACTGACGCTGGCGCGCCCCTTGGGCCCGAGGGGTTCGCCGACCTGGCGCGCCTTGCGCCCACGGGGGTGCCGGTCCTCGGAATTGGCGGCATCACGGCCTTGAACGCGGGAGCCCTTCGTCACGCCGGCGCGGCCGGGATTGCCGTGATCGGCGCCGTATGGGAGACTAGCGACCCCGAGTCTGCGGCCCGTGCTCTTCGGCGCGCATTCGCTTGACCGTCTCGACTGCCACTTCGTGGTCGTGGAACGTGGTGGAGAAGATGTGCTTCCCGTCGGGTTGCGCCACGAAGTAGAGGTAGGGGAGTTGTGCGGGATAGAGGGCCGCCATCAGGCTCGCGCGGCCCGGCTCACTGATGGGGCCAGGCGGTAGACCCGTGTGCAGATACGTGTTGTAAGGCGATGCGACCGCAAGATTCTTCTCCCATACCCGCTTGAGTCGCCGTCCGTAGGCATAGATCACGGTGGGATCCGCCTCGAGCTTCATGCCTCGCGCTAACCGATTCTGATATACCGCCGACACGAACGGCCGGTCGGGATCGTATCGCACCTCCGCTTCGACGATGGAGGCGAGCGTGACGAGCTGATGCCGGCTCAGGTGGATGGAATCGAGGCGGGCGGTCCATTCGGGTTGCCACTGCGCCGCGAACTCCCGCGTCATGACGCGCACCAGCTCGCGGGCCCCGACGTGCGCCGGCAGGACGTACGTCGTGGGGAACAGATACCCCTCCACGCTCGGCGCATCGGCCGGGACGCCGAGGTCCCGCCGCGCGGCTGGATCGCGCGCCGCAGCGATGAAGGAGTCGCGTGGGACGCCAAGCTCGCTCTCGGCGAGATCGGCGATCTCCCAGAGCATCAGCCCTTCCGGCACCGTCCAACGAACCTCGACGCCCCGACCGCGGCTGAGGGTTGCAACGAGATCGCTCCACCGCGCGTCGAGCGGGAGCATGTAGCTCCCACTCTTGAGTGAGCCCGGGAGACGGCGCAGGTGCGCGTACAGACGGAACCCGCCGGCGTTCCGCACGATCCCGTGCGCGACGAGGGAGTCCGTAGCGCTCTCGAGGGTTGCTCCCGGCGGGATCAGCACGGGCACCCGCGGGCCGTTCGGGCGGCGGCCGCAGCCCGCGCCGGCGACCGCCAACGCCGCGAAAACGAGCGCTCTACAGTGCATTGCCGCCCGGGCGCTTGGCGTCGAGGTAGTGTTGTAGCAGGAGCGTGGCGGCCAGAGCGTCGACGTCTTCCTTGCGGCCCCGGGTGCGCCCGCCCATTTCCCGCACGGTTCGCAGAGCGCGCGCCGTCGTGAAACGCTCGTCCCAAAGGTCGACAGGGAGATTGGAGCGTCGAGCGATTTCATCCGCCAGGGCGCGCGCCTGGCGCGCGGGCTCTCCCTCGGACCCGTCCGCCGCCAGGGGCAGACTGACGAGGATTCCCGTCGCTCCCTGCTCGTGGATGAGCGTCAGCAGCTGCGGCATGGGGAAACGCTTGCCGGCGCGGCGGGTCAGGGTCGTGAGCGGTTGCGCGAGAACACGCTGCTCGTCGGAACGGGCGATGCCGAACCGCTTCTCGCCCCAATCCACTGCCAGCAGCCGTCCTGGGGCGGGCGGGCCGCCCGTCACCCCTGCGCCATCGTGGCGAAGAATTCGACGTTGGTCTTCGTGCGCTTCATCCGCTCGAGCAGGAACTCGATCGCTTCGACGGGCGGCATGTCGGAGAGGAAGTTGCGCAGCAAGTAGACCTTGTTGAGCTCCTCCTTGGAAAGGAGCAGCTCTTCCTTGCGTGTCGAGCTGCGCTGCACGTCGATCGCGGGGTAGACCCGACGGTCGGCGATGCGGCGGTCGAGGATGACTTCCATGTTGCCGGTGCCCTTGAACTCCTCGAAGATCACCTCGTCCATCCGGGAGCCCGTGTCGATCAGCGCGGTGGCGATGATGGTGAGAGAGCCCCCGCCTTCGATGTTGCGCGCCGCGCCAAAGAAGCGCTTCGGCTTCTGGAGGGCGTTCGCGTCCACGCCGCCCGAAAGAATTTTGCCCGAGTGCGGTACGACCACGTTGTGCGCACGGCCGAGGCGTGTGATCGAATCCAGCAGGATGACGACGTCCTTGCCGTGCTCCACCATGCGCTTCGCCTTTTCGATCACCATATCGGCCACCTGCACGTGGCGGTCGGCCGGCTCGTCGAAGGTGGACGAGATCACCTCCGCCCCTTTGACGTTCTCCTCCATGTCCGTGACTTCTTCCGGCCGCTCGTCGATCAGGAGGACGATGAGGTACACCTCGGGATGGTTCTCGATGATCGAGTTGGCGAGCTTCTGCATGAGGATCGTCTTGCCGGCCTTCGGCGGCGAGACGATCAGGCCGCGCTGGCCCTTGCCGATCGGACACAGAATGTCCATCACGCGCATCGACAGGTCGGCGTCTTTGCGCTCGAGCCGGATCCGCTCCTCCGGGTAGCGGGGACGCAGGTTGTCGAACGCGACGCGGTGCTTGGCCTTTTCGGGCTCGTCCCCGTTGACGACTTCGACCTTCAGGAGCGCGAGGTAGCGTTCGCCCTCCTTGGGCGGGCGGACCTGACCCATGATCGTGTCGCCGGTGCGCAGGTCGAACCGCTTGATCTGGCTCGGGGACACGTAGATGTCGTCGGGACCGTAGAGGTAGTTCCAGTCGGGACTGCGGAGGAATCCGTAACCCTCGGGCAGGATTTCGAGCACGCCTTCTCCGCGCAACACCGTGTCCGAGTCGAGCAGCGATTGCTCGATCCGGAAAATCAGGTCCTGCTTGCGCAGGCCGGAGTAGTTGGTGATGTTCAAAGTCTCGGCCATCGCGTGCAGTTCCGCGACGGATTTCCTCTTGAGTTCTGCGATGTCCACGGTTGCGTTGGCTCCGTACGCTACGGCGGGCGGGCCCCTAGGGCTGGGGGAGTGAGCGCGTCTGAAAGTGAGAACTAGGGAATGTGCAGAGATGCGACCGGCCTATAGTAGGTCTCGAAGTACCCCCAGTCAAGAGCGCAAGTGGAGCTGACGGAGTTCCTAATCGCGTGGCGGACGGCGCTCCTTCCCGATCGCGAAGTTGTTGACGCGCTTGTACATCCGGCCCACGCCGGCCCCTCCGCCGACCTGAGCGCAGCGCTCGACCGCTGGCCAGGCCATTGGTACTGGTCAGACGAGCCGGACGGCCGGCATGTCGTCCTGAGCCGGCGGATCGGCAGGCCGCGGCGGGAGCGCTGGGCACTGCACGCGATTCTGTTCCTCGCGACTCTGCTGACCACTACGTTCGCCGGTGCGGTGATCGCCGGGGCGATCCCGTACGACAACCCGTTCGACCTCTTCACTGGCGCGTACCCCGTGCCGCCCGCGTTCGCGCGGGCGTGGACCCAGGGGCTCATCTTCTCGCTCCCGCTCCTGGCCATTCTCCTGTGCCACGAGCTCGGACACTTCCTCACCGCCCGCTGGTACCTGCTCGACGTTTCTCCGCCGTATTTCATCCCGGTACCGCTCGTCCCCTCGTTCATCGGCACGATGGGCGCATTCATTCGCCTGCGCACCGTCGTCGCCGATCGACGCCAGCTGTTCGACGTCGGCGTGGCGGGTCCGTTAGCGGGGTTCGTCGTGGCGCTGCCCGTCCTCTGGGTCGGGCTGCTGCGCAGCCATCCCCTCCCGGGACATGGGGACCTGACGGGGATGCTCCTTGCCGTGGGCGGTGAGACGGCAGGTCTGGGCGACTCGCTCATCACGCTCGCACTGAGGCGACTCATCTACCCGGGGGCACCAACGCTGCTACTCGACCCGCTCGCGTTCGCGGGATGGGTCGGGATGTTCGTCACAATGCTCAACCTGCTCCCCATCTCGCAGCTCGACGGCGGGCACGTGCTCTACGCCGCCCTTCCCAGGTGGCAGTCCCGCATTGCGCTCGCGTTCTGGCTCCTCATCGTGGCGCTCGGCTGGTACTGGCGCGGGTGGCTCGTGTGGGGGGTGCTGGTGCTCGCGTTGTCACGGGGGCGCCTGAGTCACCCACCGGTGCTCGATGCGTATCGCCCGATGCCGGCGAGCCGCTGGAGGCTCTCATGGGCGACGCTCGCGCTCTTCGTCGTCACCTTTGCACCCGTGCCTTTCAGAATCTAGGTATCAGGTGCCGGGTGTCAGCGGTGCAATCCCTGACGCCTGACACCTGCTCCCTGCCTTTTCAGTATTGCCTCCCTCACCAACCCTTTTATCTTTGCCGAAACCAGCCCCACGGGACTGCATGCCCGCACAGCCGGCACGCCAGTACGGTCTAGAATCAAGCGAAGCAGTCGTTCACGACCTTCCCCCGATTCGATTCGACGGACAACTCATCGCCATACGTCTGCTGGTGCGGCGCGCCGAGGATGGGATCTGGCGCGGGCGAATCCTCTATGGGGCGCCCGACACGGAGGAGGAACGCTCCACCGCCGAGATCTTCTGCGCGGCTTCGGAAGCCGACCTCTGGCAGTCGGTGCGCGACCTGCGGGACCATCACCTGCGCGATCTCTACCGCTCCCTGCTCTGATGGCGCCTGCAGAAGGGGCTCCGGAAGGGTCAGCCGCCATGCGGAAGTTGCGGCACGACCTGTCAAACCCGCTCGCCGCCGTCCTCGCCGAGACGCAGCTGTTGCTGCTCAGTCCGGAGCAGCTCCCGGCCGATGCGGTGACGAGCCTGAAGCAGATCGAGACCCTCGCCCGCAAGATGCGCCAGATTCTCCAAGACGTGAACGTGTGAGCCGGCGACACCGCTACCCCCGCCCACGCACCTGTCGCATTTCCGCCCGCCAGTGCCGCAAAAACGCCCTATGCTCGCAGTGAAGTCCGGCGATCTTGGATTGGAGTTGGTCTCGAGGTTCTAAGCCGCCCTGGGTTCGCATGTCGCACAAGGACTCGATCATAACCGAATTCACCGCAGTTGCCCGGCAGCTCGGCCTCTACTGGCTGTTCCTGCACGAAGCGCCCCCCCGAGCGAGGGCGTAGTGGGCATCCCGCTTCGCGTCCTGATGGTCGAGGACTCGGAGGACGACGCGGTGCTGGTCCTCCGGGAGCTGCGCCGCGCCGGCTATGACCCCCTCCACGAGCGCGTCGATACCGCCGAAGGCTTGGAGGCCGCCGCCACCCGCCAGAACTGGGACCTGATCCTCGGCGACTACAACATGCCGCACTTCTCGGGGACCGCCGCCCTGACGCTGCTCCGGGAGCGGGGTGTCGACGCGCCGTTCATCTTCGTGTCGGGCACGATCGGCGAGGACGTGGCCGTTGCGGCGATGCGCGCGGGCGCCCAGGACTACGTGATGAAGGGGAACCTGCGACGCCTCGCGCCGGCGATCCAGCGCGAGCTGCGGGACGGTGACGTCCGCCGCGAGCGTCGCCGGGCGCAGGAAGCGCTGCTCGAGCGGGCGCGCCTGGCCGAGCTGAACTCGGACGTCGGCATCGCCCTCTCCCGAGGCGCCGGCGTCGCCGAAATCCTCGAACGATGCTCCACCGCCGTGATTCGGCACCTCGACGCCGCCCTGACGCGAATCTGGATCTGGGTCGACGAGGAAGGAGCCCTGCAGCTCCAGGCGAGCGCCGGCTCTACAGGGGGGCGTGCGGCCGAGCGGGTGTTCGTCGGCGAGGGCGGAGTGGGCACGATCGCCTACGAGCGGCACGCCTACGTCACAAATTCGGCGTCCGGTGACCCGAGGGTCCCCGACCAGGAGTGGGTGAAGGCGAACCGCATCACCGCCTTCGCCGGGTATCCCCTCGTCGTCCGCGGACGCCTCGTCGGCGTGCTCGGCATTTTCTCCGTGCACCCGTTCAGCGAGTTCGCTCTCAAGGCGCTGGCCGCCATGGCCGATGCTTTGGCCGTCGGCATCGAACACAAGCACGCCGAGGAAGCCCTGCGGCGCTCGGAAGGGACCTTCCGCTCGCTGGTCGAAGACTCCCCATTCGGGATCTTCCGCGGTGCCCCAGACGGGCGGCTCCTGGCTGTGAACCCGGCCATGGTGGAGATGCTCGGGTATGCGGCCGCGGCCGAGCTGCTGCGCGTGAACCTGAGGGAGATCCAAGCGGGGCCAGACGACCCCATCCGGCTCCTCGCCAATCTCGCGCAGACGAACCCCGTGACCGTCGAGGCGCAGTGGCGGGCCAAGGACGGTCATACGATCACGGTCAGCCAGACCGGTCGCGTCGCTCGAGACGCCGACGGCAATATCGAATCGTTCACGGTGATCGTGGAGGACATCACGACTCGCCGGCTGCTCGAGTCACGGCTCCGCCAGGCGCAGAAGATGGAAGCGATCGGCCGGCTGGCCGGCGGCGTGGCCCACGATTTCAACAACCTCTTGACGGCGATCCTCGGCGGCGCCGAGCTCCTGCTCGAGGAACTGCCGGCCGATCATCGCGCGCGCGAAGAGGGGGTGGAGATACGCGGCGCCGCCCTGCGTGCGGCTGACCTGACCCGCCAGCTCCTCGCCTTCAGCCGCCAGCAGGTCCTCGCGCCGCGCGTGCTGAACGTCAACGATGTCGTCGCTGGGATGGAGAAGATGTTGAAGCGCCTCATAAGCGAAGATGTCGACTTCCACATCGCGCTCGCGTCGGACATCGGATCAGTGCGGGCGGACCCGGGGCAGCTGGAGCAGGTCGTCCTGAACCTCGTCGTGAATGCGCGGGACGCGATGCCGAAGGGAGGAAAACTGACGATCGAGACCGGCAACGCGGAGCTCGATCAGGGATTCGCCCGGGAGCACGCGATCGTCGACGCGGGGTCATACGTGTTGCTCGCCGTGACGGATACCGGCATTGGGATGGACGCGGACACACGGGCCCGGATCTTCGAGCCCTTCTTTACGACCAAGCCGAAAGGTGAGGGGACCGGCCTCGGTCTCGCGACCGTGTACGGGATCGTGCAGCAGAGCGGGGGATACATCTGGGTGTACAGCGAGCCCGGGCAGGGCACGTCGTTCAAGATCTACTTGCCGCGGGTCGGCGGAGCGCCTGAGCCCGCGCCCGTGGCCACACATCCCCCGAGCTCGACGCGCGGGGACGAAACCATTCTTCTCGTCGAGGACCAGGAGGAAGTCCGCCGCCTGGCGCAGCGGGTGCTCGAGGCCCGGGGGTACACGGTCATCCCGGCGGCAAACGGCGAGGACGCCCTCCGGGTCGCCCAGCGGCACGCGGGGGGGATTGCCCTGCTGCTGACCGACGTGGTCATGCCCGGAATGAGTGGAAAGGACCTGCAGTACCGGCTGGAACAGCAGCGCCCCGGTGTGCGGGTGCTGTACCTCTCCGGCTACACCGACGAGTCGGTCGTGCACCACGGCGTCCTCGAGCCCGGGGTGGCCTTCCTTCAGAAGCCGTTCACCGCCGAGGTCCTCACCCGGAAGGTGCGGGAGGTGTTGGACACGCCACCCCCGGCGTAGACCCCCCGTTCGGGCCCTGGGAGGGGCCCGTCCTCTCCCACGCTGGACTCGCCGTCCCTTATATTCGCCCCGTGCAACCCGGCGAGCTGCTGGACTTTCTGCAGCATGTGGGGCGTGACCCCTCGCGCCTCATTTTCGAGGACGAGCTCACCGGGGTCCACAATCGCCGCTTCCTCCACAGCTACCTCGAGCACAAGGTTCATTGGAGCGCCGGGACCGACTACCCGCTCTCCCTGCTGATCATCGATCTCGACCGGTTCAAGGAAGTCAACGACACCCACGGGCACGTCGCGGGAGACCAGCTCCTGACCTGGGTGGCGGCCCTGCTTTCCGAGGTGGGCGGCGAAACCGGCCTCCCGGTGCGATTCGGGGGTGACGAATTCATTCTCCTGCTGCCGCATACCGACGCGGCCGGGGCGCGGGAGACGGCCGCGCGCCTGTTGCAACGGGTCCGGGACCGGCCGTTCCGCCTGCGCGATGCCGGGGTGGCGATCCCGGTGACGCTGAGCATCGGGGTGGCGACGGCCCCGTCGGACGCGACGTCCGGGCGCGAGCTGTTGCAGGCCGCGGATACGGCGCTGTATCACGCCAAGCTGTCCGGACGCGACCAAGCCACGAGTGCGAAGGAGGTGGACCCCAAGAAGGTCTTCCCCCGAACGGCGTTGCACCGCCTGCTCACGTCGGGGATCGCGGGGCGTGACACCGAGCTGCGGACGGTCTCGGGAGCGCTCGTCGCGTTGAGCGGCGGGCAGAGCCAGTTCCTGCTGTTCGAGGGCGCGCCGGGGATGGGAAAGACGACCTTCCTCGATGCGATCGGCCGGAGCATCACGGGAGACGCGTTTGCGGTCGCCCGTGTGTCCAGTGACCAGCAGGAGGGGTACCGGCCCTATTCGCTTGCGACGCGAATTCTCGTGTCGCTCATGAATCAGCGGGAGGACAAGGGCGCGGCGGTCGTGAAGGGCCTGAGCCCCGAGGAGCTGTCCCATCTCTCGCTCATCGTGCCGCAGGTGGGAGACGGAACCGGCGCGCCGGCCCCGGGAGACGACAGCGCGACCCGCCAACGGATTTTCGCCGCGCTGGCGCGGTTCGTTCCGCGCGTGGTCGACGGGCGCCCGCTCGTGCTCATTCTCGACGATCTCCAGTTTGCCGACGAAGCGACGCTCTTGATGCTCCGGGCGCTGCTCCAGAGCCAGAAGCTACCCCTCCTCGTCTGCGGCGCGACGCTCGAGCCGCTCTCGCTTGCCCGCGAGGAAGAAACTTCGCCGATCGAGCGGTTCTACAATGCGCGCGGTCGTGAGCTGCGCATGCAACGCACCAAGCTCCCGCCGCTCAGCGTTGAGCACATCGGCGAGTACCTGCGCAGCGTCTTCCCGAATCTCAAGATGCCGGAGGGCTTCGAGGCCGAGCTCGGGCGTACCACCCAGGGGAACCCGCTCTTTCTCGGCGAGATCATCCGCAAGCTCGTCGCCGATCGGAAGGTCACCTTGGTCGGACAGGAGTGGACGATCGCGCCGCTCGAGGTCGGCTACCTGCCGCGCTCGCTCGACGACGTCGTGATGGAAAAGATCGCGGCGCTCGACGCCGAGAGCCGGAAGCTGCTCGAGCAGGCGGCCGCACTCGGTGAGGACGTGCCGCTCAGCGTGCTAACCGGCACGTCGGAGTTGGACGAGAACCGGGTGCTCGAGTTCCTCGACCGCGCCGAGGCCCTGGGCCTCGTGAGCCAGGACTTCCAGCGCAACGACGACGTGATGCGCTTCCTCGGCAAGCGGGTGCTCGAGATCAGCTACGGCGCCATCGACCAGAACCGTCGCGAGGCGCTCCACGAGCAGGTGGGGGCGTACCAGGAAGGCTTGTATCAGCAGCGCGTGCTGCCATCCGCGTCGATGCTGGCCTATCACTTCAAGCGATCGGCCAATCAGGACAAGGCGCGCCGCTACGAGCGCGTGCAGCAGACGTACGCGCACATGATGTTCGACGCCGAGGAGGCGTCACGCTACACCGAGCAGCTGTTGGAGGAAGAGACCGACGCCGAGGGCAGGCTCGGGCCCGAGAGCGTCGCGCTGCTCCCCGACGTGCTCCGCGCTTTCATGACCGCGGTGCGCAGCATCCAGCTCTATCCGCCGGAGAGCAAGGCCATTCCGCAGGCCCTGCAGCTGTTCCGCCAGCAGCTCGAGGGCGTGCTGGCCAAGACGCCGACGCTCCGCTTCGCCCACGACCGCCGCATTCTGCTGGCGAACGCACAGCGGCTGGACGTCACCGAATGGACGGCGCTCGCCGATTCGGTGGTCGAGCTGCTGGACCACTGCGAGCTGCAGGATCTCACGTTCCACCGCGGCGTGAGCGAGGGCGAGTTGAAGACGCTGCTGACGATCGTGGCCGGGTCGAAGCCGGAGGGTTTGGATCCCGGCTTCTGGAAGCGGTTGGCGCAGGAGCGGAAACTTACGCACGTCCAGCCGCAGCAGATGCGCTACTCGAAGGTGCTGCGGATGCGGAGCGCCGCCCCCGGCCGGGCGCCCACGCACGGGGACGAGGAGGAGCTCGAGCCCCAAGACGTGGCTGAGCTGCCGAAGATTCTCCGAGCCCTGCTCGGTGCCGCGAAGGTCGTGAAGCTCTACCCCCTCGAGAGCGAGCCGGTGGCCCGCGCCGTGGAGCAGCTGCACGGGTCGGTGCAGGACCTGCTGAGCCGGCGGCCGACGTTGACGCTCGCTGGCGTCGAGCAGGTGCTCCTCGCGAACGGCGTCCGCGCGGACACGTCGGGGTACGAGGCCGTCGCAACGGGCGCCATCGAGCTGTTCGACGACGTCGGCCTCAAGAGCCTTACCATCTTCCGGGGCGTCCCTGCGTCGGACGTCAGCGCCTTCATCGGCGCGCTGCGCGATCCTCCGCCCCACGGAATGGAGAAGGAATTCTGGGACGCCTTCGCCACCGAAAAGGGATTGATCGGCCTCGCCCTGAACGAGCGGCAATACGCGCTCAGCGTGGTGCATGGACTGCTCGCGGCCGGGGGCGACGAGGCTCCGGAGGCCGACTCGGACGCGGCGGCCGTCGAGCAGCTGTCGGCGGAGCCGGTCGAAGCGCTCGGCCAGGCCCTGCCGCGGTTCGGCAAGGAGCTGCTGGTCAAGGGCGAGTACCAGCTGCTGCAGCGGATGCTGCGGCGTCTGTTCGAGAACTTCCCCGGTCAGGACGCGCCCAAGCGTACGAAGGCCGTCCAGGCATGCCGGGCGCTGCTGGAGCGGTTGATCCTCGGGCTGCAGCACAAGTTCGCCGAGCTATCGGTCGACTTCCTGCTGGCGGCGCTCGCGACGGAGGGGCAGGCCCGCGTGCTTCGAGAGCTGGCGGCCGTCCTCCATGACATGGCGAGCACGGCGCTTCAGTTCGCCGACTACCGCCTACCGAGCCGCATCCTCCTCGAGATCGGCGTTCGCCAGCAACAGTTCCGGGACGCGGGGGGCCGGGATGCGGAAGGGCTCGCGGTCCTGCTCGACCGGCGGCTCGATCCCGCTGGACTCAAGCTACTCGACGAGGATCTTCGCTCCGGGGAGGCGGAACGGCTCGAGCGCGCGGCCCAGGTGCTGGGCGCGCTGGGCCCGTCGGCGGTCCCGCTGTTGATCGACGTCATCAAGCAGGAGAACGACTTCCGGTCGCGCCAGCTCGCGGCGCGCCTGCTCGCCGAAGCGGGAACGGTCGGCGCGGACCAGGTGAAGCGAGCGCTCGCCACGGAAATCATCGTCGAGCAAAGGGCCCGCTTGCTCGAAGTGATCGACCTGGTGACGCCCGACCTCCGCATCGAGCTGCACCAGTGCCTGCGCGATCCCAATCCGAAGGTTCGCCGCGCCGCGTTTCAGCTCTTCGAGCGGCTGCGGCAGGATGATCTCATTCCGTTGATTCTGCCGTTTGCGAACAATCCCGATCCCGCGGTCGCGCGCGCCGCGATTCGGAGTCTCGCGCCGCTGCGCACGCCCGGCGCTGTGCAGGCGCTGGCTTCGATCCTCGCGGAAACCAAAGACGCGAGTCTCGCCGTCCTGTGTTGTCAGGCGCTCGGCCAATCGGAAAATCCCGCGGCCGTCGACGCGCTCGCGGGAGTCCTGGGCCAGCGGAAGACGTTGTTCTTCGGACGGAAGTGGAACGGCGAAGTGCGCGCCACGGCGGCGATTGCGTTGAAACAGATCCCGCATCCGCGTGCGGCGGAAATCCTCACGAAATTCGCGAACGACCGGGATACCGAGGTGCGGCAGCTCGCGCGGGTGTGACCTCGGGGTTCAAGGGACCACGCCTCCGCAGAGGGGTCCAAGGCCTCGCGACTCCCGCTTTGCGTCTCACGACCCTCGGCCTCCTTGGTTTCCAACTCCATGCTGAGGTAACGTGGTTTCACTTTGCACCATGCAAGGCATACACACGCACCGGACGGAGTGCCGACGTGGAGGCGCTGCTGGGAACGGGCATTTCGGCGGGCGGGGTGAAATGAAGCGCATGAAGCGATGGATTGCAGACGCTGCTGGCCCTGACAACCAGTGGGGCAACGTCGGGGGATGCGCCAGCCGCGATTCGAACGCGGGACCTTCGGCTCCGGAGGCCGACGCTCTATCCAGCTGAGCTACTGGCGCGTGTCCCGCTCTCGGCGACCGATCTGACGCGCTCGAGCGGACCGCCTAACTTACCTGTGTTGTGCTCGACCCGGTACTCCGCGATGCGTCTGCGGCGATGAGGCTCGGGTATCGAATGGTTCTAGACCTCCTCATGAAGATCGACGTGAGCGTACGCGGGCAGCGCCGCTCGCGCTTGCTGCTCGCGGCGGTCGCGTTGGGATGCAGCCAAACGGCGGCACCCGCGGGCACCGACCCTCCGGCCCAGTTGCAGGTCGTGTCCGGTCAGGACCAAACCGCCGCGCCCGGCGCCCAACTCCCGAATCCAGTACAGGTGAAGGTCCTCGATTCGGCCGGGGGACCCGTGCAGGGACAGCTCGTCGTCTTCAAGGTCACCGCGGGCGGCGGTAGCATGTTCGCGGGCGTCGGACTGACGAACGCGAGCGGCGTTACGCAGGATCGCTGGACGCTCGGTGCCAACCCGCTGGATAGCCAGCGCGCGGAAGCCCGCGCCGTGGACCCCACCACCGGCACCGAGCTCGTCTTCGGGGTCTTCAGGGCGACCGCAGGACCGCCGCCCCCTCCGGCCAACCATTTGAATCTCATTCAGCTGACCGCCGGCGCGGGGGGGTTTTGCGGCGTGAGCGCCGACAGTCTGGTCTACTGCTGGGGCGCTCGGCTGGGCGACACCACCGGCGCCTTCGACG
>Ga0187780_10000236_pt1 | contig 42449 bp, 48 predicted proteins | sample 1015_Q2_SP10_20__FD_132429 | JGI IMG/M metagenome (GOLD analysis project Ga0187780, IMG submission 132429) | Tropical peat soil microbial communities from peatlands in Department of Meta, Colombia - 1015_Q2_SP10_20_MG | ecosystem: Environmental > Terrestrial > Soil > Wetlands > Peat | place...
CGCTCGTGCTGCATTGCCGCCTTCTTGCTAGTGAAGGTGCCGAGATTGCGCCGCTTTCCGGTGCGCGGGTTCTTCTTGCGCGAATAGAGCCGCCACTTGCCGCCCGCGAGCTTACGGATCATCGGGATCTCTCCGCTGTCTCGGAGGCTAAGCCTTGGCGCGCCCTTTGGTTCCGCGGCGCCGCCGCCGGACCGCCGCTTGCGCCTTCTTGATGTTGGCGAGCTGGGCGCGGCGCATCGCCGGCGTCGGCTTCTCGCTCTCTGGAATATCGCGGCGCGGTTTGGCGCGGAAGCGGTCGCCGCCGACATGCACCGGCACCGAACCGAGCTGTTTGAGCAGCCGTTCGGCCTCGACGCTGTCCGGCACCAGCCGGCCGTTCTCGATATGCGCGTGCGTCTTCTCGATCAGCCACTTGGCGGTGTCCCAGCTGCCGCTTGCGCGCAGGCCGGCGACGCGTTCGACGCCGCCTGGCCGGCCGACGTCCTGCACGCGGAAGGCGGCGAACTGCGCGCTCGGCCGCACCTCGATGTGATAGAAGCGGCCGCCGCTCTTGGCGCCCGGCTTGGCGCGCGTGCGGCCCTTAACGCGATTGTTGGCCGGCTTGCTCCTAACGGCAGGCATGCGGCGTCTCCTTGCGGCGGACTGCGCGCAAGGAGAGCAAAGCGTCAGGGAACTCGCGTTGATCTAGCGCAAGGCCTCACCAGAACGGGAAGCCGCCGTAGCGCGGGTAATAGCGGTAGCGCCGGTGATAGGCGCGCTGCGGCGCGGGCTCACGGCGCAATTCCTCGGGGCCGTCGCGATAGTAATAGACCTGCCCGTTCTCGACGTAAGTGTGCCAGGTGCCGTCGCGCGACAGCGCGACGTCGCCGGTGACGTCGGGATTGTCCTTGGGATAGGCGCTGGTGTCGGCCGGCGCGCGCTCGTCGTCGGCGATGCCCGCCGGGTCGCGCCGCGCCATCAATTCGCCGCGGCCGGGGATGCGGCCCGACAGTTCGACGCGCACGTTTTGGATGCCCTCGGCCTTGACTAGGTCCCACAGCTGCGCGGCGTGCTTGACCGACAGTCGCACGCAGCCATGCGAGGCGGGCGCGCCGGTGATCTTGTGGTTGGTGCCGTGGATGGCGTGGCCCTGCTTGGTGAAGAAGATGGAGTAGGGCATCGGCGCGTCGTCCCACTCGCGGCTGTAGTGTTCCTTCTCCATGCGGAACGGCGTGAACTGCCCGGCCGGCGTATCGTATTGCGCCATGCCGGTCGCGACCGGCCAGACGTAGCGCGGGTCGCCGTCGACCGAGACGGTCATCTGCTGCGAGGACTTGTCGACGGTAATGAGAATATTGGCGCGCGCCGGAACGGCGGACACGATCGCCACTGCGGCGGCGAAGGCGGCGAACAAGCCGGGAAGACGCATCGATAACTCCAGCCCGGAACTTCGAAAGCATAGCACCTTGGCCGGCCGGAAAAAGGCGGGGGTCACGGGAAGTTCATGGGCCGTTCACGGACCAATACCTCCGCCGCACGCTTGACCTGTATCAACGTGCCGTCACAGCCGGCTGCCAGATTGTGGCCGTGAACAGCTTCAGGAGGTGAGGTCATGCGCAAAATCGGGACAGCAAGGACCCTGACCGCCATCGCGACCGCCGCGGCGATCGCCGCAGCCACCGCGGCCCTGCCGCCGCGGGCCGAGGCGTACCGGGGCTGGGGCTGGGGCGGCGTTGCCGCGGGTGTCGCGGCCGGCGCCATCATCGGCGGCGCGCTCGCCTCGCGCGGCTACTACGGTTACGGGCCGTACTACGGCTACGCGCCCTATTATTACGCGCCGCCGCCGGTGGTCTACGAGGAGCCGCCGGTCTACGTCGCGCCGCATCCCTATTACAACGGCTACAGCGGCCAGACGCACGGCGGCTACTATTACGGCCCGCAGAACTGCTGGCCCTGCTACTGAGCTGACGCCAGGCCTTCGGTCTTATCGCTGTCATCGCGGCGCGCCACGATGCGCTCCGGGGGCAACGGAGGACGTGGGCATGTATCTGTCGGGTGAAAGCATCGTCGTTATCCTGTTCGTCGGCCTGATCGCGGGCTGGCTGGCCGGCAAGATCGTGCAGGGCACCGGCTTCGGCCTGATCGGCGACATCGGCTCGCCACCCTCAGGGAAGAACGCACGCGGCTCTTCCCTTGCCTTAATCCATCGCCATATGCCGTGGCGGAGGAGCCCGAAATGTCCGAACCGCTCGTCGTCACCATTTCCCACCGCCTCGGCAAGGATGAGGCGGTGCGCCGCATCAAGGACGGCGTCGCCCGCGCCAAGGGCGAGTTCTCCTCACTGCTGCGCATCGACAACGATGTGTGGGAGGGCGACCGCTTCAGCTTCTCGGCCGCCGCGCTCGGCCAGCACGCGCAGGGCACGATCGACGTCTACGAGAGCGGCGTGCGGCTCACCGTGACGTTGCCGTGGCTGCTGGCGCGCTTCGCCCACGCCGTGCAGCGCGTGGTCGGGCAGAAGGGCACGCTGCTGCTGGAGAAGAAATAGCGGCCCTCATCCTCTCGGCTGTCATCGTCCGCGAAAGCGGACGATCCAGTAAACACAAATGGCCCGGTGACTATTGGATGCCCCGCTTTCGCGGGGCATGACGCGGTCGAGAAAGCGGAAAGCGCGCCTCACATCACGCACACATATTGCGCGCCGCGCATGCCGATGCGCGCCGCGGCGCCGCGGGCGAGATCGATCTGCTCGCCCTGCGTGTAGGCCGCGCCCCAAGGCCCCGTGTCGTTGATGCGCACGGTGACCGACAGGCCGGTCTTCGGGTTGAGCATCCGCGTAGCAGGCGTTTGCCTCACACCCGCTCCACAAAACTATCCACCACGCGCTTTTCGCCGGCCTTGTCGAAGGCGATGGTGAGCTTGTTGCCGTCGACCGCGGTGACGTTGCCGTTTCCGAATTTCTGGTGAAACACCCGCTCGCCCACCGCGAAGGCCGAGGCCGCGCCGGTTGATTTGGCGATCAGCTCGCCCTCGATCACCAGGGGCGTGCGCTTGGCGCTCTTGTTGCGCGCGCTGCGGCCCGGCCGCACCTTGGCTGAGGCGTCGCCCTCATAGTCCTCGGCCTCCTCGAACACGCCGTCCGGCACGTAGCGCGGCTGGCCGTTGTCGGAGAAGCCGCCGCGCCCCTGGCGCCCTTGCGCGCGCTGCCAGCCGGGCGTCGTGTAGTTCGAGCCGAAGGCGCCCATCTCGTCGAAGCGCGAGGGGCCGTAGCCCGACATGCCGAAGCCGCCGGCGCCGCCCGCGGCCTCGGTCACCTCGACATGCTCGGGCGGCAGCTCGTCGAGGAAGCGTGACGGCACGGTCGAGGTCCACATCCCGTGGATGCGCCGGTTGGTGGCGAAGTAGATCCTGGCGCGCTTCCTCGCGCGCGTCAGGCCGACATGGGCGAGACGGCGCTCCTCCTCGAGGCCGGCGCGGCCGCTCTCGTCGAGCGAACGTTGGTGCGGGAACAGGCCTTCCTCCCAGCCGGGCAGGAACACGGTGTCGAATTCCAGCCCCTTGGCCGAGTGCAAAGTCATGATGTTGACGGCCTGCTCGCCTTCGCCGCTCTCGCGGTCCATCACCAGCGAGATGTGCTCGAGGAAGCCCTGAAGATTCTCGAACTCCTCCATCGAGCGCACGAGCTCTTTGAGGTTTTCCAGGCGGCCGGCGGCGTCGGCGCTGCGGTCCTTCTGCCACATCTCGGTGTAGCCACTCTCGTCGAGCACGACTTCGGCCAATTCGGTGTGGGGCATGCGGTCGCGCATCTGCCGCCAGCGCTCGAAGGCCGCCATCAGGTCGCGCAAGGCCTGACGCGGTTTCGGCTTCATCTCGTCGGTGGCGGAGACGACGCTGGCTGCCTCGGTCAGCGGGATTTTCTTCTTGCGGGCGAAGTCGTGCAGCATCTGCAGCGTGGCGTCGCCCAGTCCGCGCTTCGGCACGTTGACGATGCGCTCGAAGGCGAGGTCGTCGGCCGGTTGCACGATGACGCGCAGATAGGCCAGCGCATCGCGGATTTCGGCGCGCTCGTAGAAACGCGGGCCGCCGATGACGCGGTAGGGCAGGCCGAGCTGGATGAAGCGGTCTTCGAACTCGCGCATCTGGAACGAGGCGCGCACCAGGATGGCGATCTCGTCGAGCGGGTGGTCCTCGCCGCGGTCGCGCGCCGCGCGTTGATAGCCCTCGATGGTGTCGCCGATCTCGCGCGCCTCCTGTTCGGAGTCCCAGCACGAGGTGACGGTGACCTTCTCGCCCGGCGCGTCCTCGGTGCGCAACGTCTTGCCGAGGCGGCCTTCGTTGTGGGCGATGAGGTGCGACGCGGCGGCGAGGATGTGTCCCGTCGAGCGATAATTCCGTTCGAGGCGGATGACCTTGGCGCCGGGGAAGTCGTGCTCGAAGCGCAGGATGTTGTCGACCTCGGCCCCGCGCCAGCCATAGATCGACTGGTCGTCATCGCCGACGCAGCAGATGTTTTTTGGCGCTTTCTGACCCTCTCCCCCTGTGGGAGAGGGTGGCGCGCGCAGCGCGCCGGGTGAGGGGGCTTTCGCCGGAAGATCGAAGCTGTCTTCGAGGCTCGCCCCCTCACCCGGCTCGTCGCTCGCAATTGCGCGCGCCTCGCCACCCTCTCCCACAAGGGGAGAGGGTTGCGCCGTGCCTTGCGGCGCACTCAGCGGCTGCGACAGCAGCTTCAGCCACAGATACTGCGCGACATTGGTGTCCTGATATTCGTCGACGAGGATGTACTTGAACCGCGCCTGGTAGCCGCGCAGCACGTCCGGGTTCTGCCGGAACAGGCGGATGCATTCGAGCAGCAGGTCGCCGAAGTCGGCGGCGTTGAGCGTCTTCAGCCGCTCCTGATAGGCGATGTAGAGCTTCTTGCCCTTGCCGTTGGCGAAGCTCGCGGCTTCGCCGGCCGGCACCTGATCGGGGGTCAGCCCGCGGTTCTTCCAGCCGTCGAGGATCATGGCGAAGACGCGCGCCGGCCACCGCTTCTCGTCGAGTCCCTCGGCCTCGAACAGCTGCTTGATGAGGCGGATCTGGTCGTCGATGTCGAGGATGGTGAAGTTGTTCTTGAGGCCGGCGAGCTCGGCGTGACGGCGCAGAATCTTGACGCCGATCGAGTGGAACGTGCCCATCCACGGCATGCCTTCGACCACCTGGCCGACCATCAGGCCGACGCGGTCCTTCATCTCGCGCGCCGCCTTGTTGGTGAAGGTGACCGAGAGGATTTCGCCGGGGCGCGCCCGGCCAAGGTTGAGGATGTGGGCGATGCGGGTGGTCAGGACGCGGGTCTTGCCGGTTCCGGCGCCCGCCAGCACCAGCACGGGCCCGTCCAATGTCTCGACCGCCTCGCGCTGCTCGGGATTGAGGTCGGCGAGATAGGGCGCCGAGCGCTGCCCGAGCGCGCGCGCCGCGATGCCGCCGGGGGCAGGGCCGGCGTTGCTCTCGACCGGGATGTGTCGCTTGGGTTCGGCCATCGATTCTTTCTTCCAGGGCCAATGTGGCACCCGTAGGCCGTAATTTCGAGGTCTGCGGGCGGCCTTGTGGCCTGAAGTCCCCGCCTTTAGCGTGGTTTTTCGGGCTTTTCACAAAACCGCAGGGGAATTCCGTGCGACTGAAGGACAAAGTGGCGATCATCACCGGGGCCGGCCGCGGTATCGGCCGCGACATCGCGCTCGCTTACGCCAGGGAGGGCGCCAAGGTCGTCATCAATGATGTGGATCCGGCGACCGCTGAGGCGACGGCCAAGGATACCCGCGGCATGGCCGTGGTCGCCGATGTCGCCAAGTCCGCCGACATTGCGCGTCTGGTCGAGACGGTCGTGAAGGAGCATGGACGGATCGACATTCTCGTGAATAACGCCATGAAGATCGTGCCCGGCAAGCTCGAGGCGCTGCCCGAAGCCGCCTGGGACAAGACAATGAACATCGGCCTCAAGGGTTCGTTCATGATGAGCCAGGCCTGCGCCAAGCACATGATCGCGCAGAAGTCCGGCGTCATCGTCAACATCGCCTCGATCGCCGGGCTGTTCCCGTACAACTGGGCCGGCGCCTACAGCGTCGTGAAGGCCGGGCTGATCATGCTGACGAAACTGCAGGCGATGGAGTGGGCGCCGTACGGCATCCGTGCCAACGCCATCACGCCCGGCTACATCCGCACGCCCGGCACCGAAGCGATGTATGCAGATCCGGAAATCTACGAAGGCCGCCGCAAGGGCGTGCCGATGGGCCGCGTCGGCTCGGGCGAGGATATCGCCGGGCCGGCGATTTTCCTCGCCAGCGACGAGTCGCAATACACCACCGGCAGCGTGGTCGGCGCCGATGGCGGACAGGCGGTCGGCTATTTCCTGACAGTGCCGGGACGTCGATTTTCCGGCGGCCGGATCGACTGAAACGCCGAGCGGGCCCGTGCGAACGGGCCCGCTCGCCAGTATTCGTGACGTGCTTAAGCGCGGCGGCGAACGCCGCGGCGCGGGGCCGGCTCCTCGTCGCGCAACTCGCCGCCCAGCATGCCGGCGAGCGGCGCGGCGACGGCGCCGAACAACAGCGCCACAAACGACCAGAACGACACGTAGGCGGCAGCCTGACGCGCGGCATCGTTCATCGTCCCGCCGGCGCTTTGCGTGCCGGACGCCCCGACAATCGCAATCACGAAGGCGAGGATGCCGACGCCAATGACCCACACCATGAAGCCGTGCGCGGCGTCACGGAAAATCGTTTCCGGGCCCGGGACGTGGTCACGGATGCGCAGGCGCGCGGCAAGATAGCCGCCGACAACGAAACCTGCGGTCTGCGCAAAGATCAGCCAGAGCGCGCCGCCGATTGTCATCGTCGTTGAGCTCGGCCCCGAATAGGACGACGAAACCGCAAGGCCGATGCCGGCGCCGAGCGCCATCAGCATGAAAGTCACCGCCCACGCGGACAGAGCGCCGGCAATCACGACGCTCCATGTAAATGCACTTTGGTCCATAACCTCGACTTCGCGCATCGTGCGCCTCCAAAAATTCACGTCCGGATGACCCAGCGCATCCGGTTCGTTCATCTAACAAGGCATCGAAGTGATGATTCCGGTAAAATCGGAACTTCCCGCGCCGCGCACATTACCTAGTCAAGAGACGTGCTGGGAGCAACTCATGAATCTCGTCGTTACTCTGCTCATTATTGGATTGATTGCCGCGGTCCTCGGATTTGGCGGCGTGGCCAGTGCCTCCTTCGCAATGGCGAAGGTGATCTTCTTCATCATTCTGATCTTGTTCTTGCTGTCGATTGTCTTCGGCGCGGTCGGCTACCGGCGCCTTTAACGCGCGTTAGCGCTTTTGCGGCATCGCAATACGCCGCCCGACGCCGTCGGGGATGGCAAGGTGCGCATGCGCGGCCTTCATGGCCGCGAGGCGATCCGAAACGCTTTGCGGAAACGGCGCGACCTTTTTGGCACCCATGTCGACGTGCAGCGTCATATTCTCGGACGTCGCTGACACCCAGCCTTCGTCGGCGTGCCTGAGCGTTTCGAAATAGTGAATGCGCTTGGCGTCGTAGTCGAGCAGCTGAAACTCGACGCATACCGGGTCGTTTTCACGGATCTCCCGCAGGTAACGCACATGCACTTCCGCGGTGAAGGTCGAATGATTGGTGCGCTTCAGGTATTCGAGGCCGATGCCGAGCATTTCGTAGGTCTCGTCGACGGCGCGGTCGAACAAGACATTGTAATAGGCCATGTTGAGATGGCCGTTATAGTCGATCCATTGCGGCTCGACCCCCATCACCGACGAGATCAACGGTGCTGCAATCTTCACGCGCTGATCGGATAGACCGCCTTCTCGCCGCTCAAAACGCGGGCGACATCGGCCGCACACTTGCTCTGGAGCTCTTCTAGCGCCTCGATCGAGTAGAAGGCCGTGTGCGGGCTGATGATCACGTTGTCGCGGCGAAGCAGCGGCGAGTCCTTGGCCAAAGGCTCGGTGGTGACGACATCGAGGCCGGCGCCACCGACCTGGCCGCTGTCGAGCGCCGCGACGAGCGCGGCCTCGTCGATCAGGGGTCCGCGCGCGGTGTTCACGATGTAGGCGCCCTTCTTCATCTTGCCAAAGGCCGCGGCATTCATCAGGCCGCGCGTCTGCGGCGTCAGCGGCGCATGGACGGAAACATAGTCGGATGTCTTGAGTAGCGTGTCGAAGTCAACGCTCTCAACGCCTGCGGCCTTGAACAGTTCGGGCTTGGCGAACGGATCGAAGGCAATGACCTTGATGCCGAAGGCTTTCGCTTTCGGCGCCACCAGCCGGGGAATATGACCGAAGCCGACGAGGCCGAGCACGGTACCTTCGATGCGGCGGATCGGCACCACGGCCGGCATCTCCCAGCGGCCGCTTTGCACCAACTTGTTGGACAACGGAATCTTGCGGATCAGCGCGAGCAGCAGCGCCATAGCATGATCGGACACCTCGCGGATGCAATAGTCCGGCACGTAATTGACGGCGATGCCTTTTTCTTTTGCCGCGGGCAGGTCGATATTGTCGACGCCGAGTCCAAAGCGGCCGATCGCCTTGCACTTCGTCAGTAGCGTAATGAGGTCACGCGTCAGCTTGGCGTAAGTGACGAGGATGGCGTCGGCGTCCTTGGCGACGGTGAGAATGTCGTCAGCGCTGGCGCTCTTCGACATCCGGAAAGTAGGATTGAGCTTTGCGAGCGCCGCCTTGGCCGGATCGAGGGAAGGAAAAACGCTGTCCGTAACAGCAATCACGGGGCCGGCCATTCGCGCACTCCTGGACTAACAACGGGACGCAGGAACCTACGACAGCAGCTTTTTTGCGTCCACCGCGCCTTGAGGTGCGGCGTCTCGCTCGGTTTCATCGACGTGGGGTCCTCTGCTAGTGTCCGGTCGTTTCCGTAAGCTCAAAGAGGGTCGCTGTATGGCCTTGGCTGACGCCGCCGCAGAACAAAAAAGCCGCAATCCGGCTGCGGTCAAGAAAGCCATCGGAGAGCTCGCAGCCGCATTCGGCAACCGACTGGCGACCGCGCAAGCGGTGCGCGAGCAGCACGCCAATACGCTCACTTGGGTGCCGAACCAGCCGCCAGATGCGGTGGTGTTTCCCCAGACCGCCGAGGACGTGCAGCGCGCTGTCCGCATTTGCGCGACGCACGGCGTGCCGGTCATCGCATTCGGCACCGGCACATCGCTCGAGGGTCACATCAACGCGCCGTTCGGCGGCGTGTCGATCGACTTCCGCGACATGAACAAGGTGCTGGCGGTGCACGCCGAGGATCTCGATTGCATCATCGAGCCCGGCGTTACGCGCAAGGCGCTGAACGAACACCTGCGCGACAGCGGCCTGTTCTTTCCGATCGATCCGGGCGCCGACGCTTCGCTCGGCGGCATGGCGGCGACGCGCGCGTCGGGCACCAATGCGGTGCGCTACGGCACGATGAAAGACAACGTTCTGGCGATGAAAGTGGTGATGGCGAATGGCGAACTGATCACCACGTCGCGCCGCGCCAAGAAATCCTCCGCCGGCTACGACCTGACGCGGCTCATCGTCGGCTCCGAAGGCACGCTCGGCGTCATCACCGAGCTCACGCTGAAGCTGTCCGGCATCCCCGAGGCGATTGCCTCCGGCGTGTGCCCGTTTCCATCGGTCGATGCCGCCTGCAACGCCACGATCCAGACAATCCAGTCGGGCATTCCGATCGCGCGCATCGAATTGCTCGACGCGCTCCAGATCAAGGCGGTCAACGCTTATTCCAAGCTGACGCTGCCGGAGGTGCCGACCCTGTTCGTCGAATTCCACGGCACCGATGCGAGCGTTGCCGAGCAGTCCGAGCGTTTCGGCGAGATCGTCAAAGAGTTTGGCGGCGGACCTTTTGAATGGGCGACCAAGGCGGAAGACCGCAATCGGCTGTGGCAGGCGCGTCACGACGGCTATCACGCTGCGCGCCGCCTGCGGCCCGGCGCGCAGGCTTTCGCCACCGATGTGTGCGTGCCGATCTCGCGGCTCGCCGAATGCGTCACCGCAGCCCAGCGCGAGGTGGCGGAGCTCAAGCTGGTCGCGCCGATTCTCGGCCATGTCGGGGACGGCAACTTCCATCTCAGCCTGCTCGTCGACATGGACGATGCCGACGAGGTCCGCCGGGCAGGAGTTTTGATGCAGAGGCTGGCGGAACTGGCGCTGGCGATGGATGGAACCTGTACCGGCGAGCACGGCGTGGGGCAGGGCAAGATGAAATATCTGCTCGCCGAGCATGGCCCGGGCGCGCTTGCCGCGATGGCGGCGATCAAGCGCGCGCTCGACCCGCAAAACATCATGAATCCGGGCAAGATCGTCGCGCTCGGCTGATGCGCCGCAGATTTGCCGATAAAGACCGGCAAAATGACATACATTCACATCGATTAAACGCGCGGGCGCCGGCCCGTGACCAACGGCGCTGGAGCTGTCGTTGCAGACGACCCTGCTTGGATTGGCGATCGCGATCATCGTCGCGCTGGTGACGGCGCTGGTCGGCCCGTTGCTGGTCGACTGGGGTGGCTATCGCTCCATGTTCGAGGCGGAAGCGACCCGCCTTGTCGGCCTCGATGTGCACGTTGCCGGCGCGATCGATGCGCGGCTGCTGCCATCGCCGCAGCTGGCGCTGCATGACATCACCATCGGGCGCGGCGGCGACGAAAAGATCGGCGCGCGTTTGCTCGCCATCGAGTTCGCCCTCGGGCCGTTGATGCGCGGCGAATGGCGCGCCTCCGAAATGCATCTTGTTGGGCCGCAGCTGCGGCTCGGTATCGACGCCTCCGGGCACGTGCAGGCGCCCGGCGTTGTCATCGGCTTCGATCCCGACGCGCTCAGCATCGACCGTCTCGGCATCGAGGACGGCACGGTGACGCTCGCCGATGCCGCGAGCGGCGGCTCGCTGACGCTCGATCACGTCTGGTTCAACGGTGAGGCGCGCTCGCTGCTTGGCCCGTTCAAGGGTGAGGGCGCGGCGACGTTGGGCGGCGAGCTTTATCCGTTCCGCCTCGGCACGGGCCGCCTCGGCGACGACGGCAAGCTGAAGCTCCACCTCAACATCGACCCCGTTACGCGCCCGATCAGCGTTGAGCTTGACGGGCTACTGTCGGCGGCCGCGGCCGCGCCGGCTTTCGACGGCACGTTGAAGCTTGCCCGGTCGGTCGGCCTTGCCGCGGCAGGCCACGACGTCACCCAGCCGTGGCGCCTCAACAGCAAGGTCAAGGCGACAGCCGACCAGGCGTTGATGCAAGAGGTCGAGTTTCAGTACGGATCGCAAGACAAGAGCTTCAAGTTGACGGGCGCTGCCGATTTCAAGTTCGGCAAGACCCCGAGCTTCAACGGCGTGTTGTCGGGTGGACAGATCGACCTCGACCGAGCGCTGGCTGAAACGGACGGCCGCGTCGTGCCGCCTGCTGCGGTCATGCGCAGGCTTGCGCAACTGGTGGGCGGCGCCTTTCGACCGAAAATTCCAATCCAGCTCGGCATCGGTATTGACCAAGCGACTTTGGGTGGCGACTCTGTGCAGAGCCTGCGCGGCGATATCTCCACCGATCAAGGCGGCTGGAATCTCGATCGTTTCGAATTCCGCAGTCCCGGCTTCACGCAGGTGCGCGCCAGCGGACATCTTGCCGTTGACGAGGACCGCGTCGCCTTCGCCGGCCCTGCCGAGATCAAGACGACCGATCCGAAGGCGCTCGCCGCGTGGCTTGAGGGGCGCGCCGCCCCGGGGCGCGACGAGTTGCGGCCCTTGAGCCTGCGTGGCGATCTTACGCTTGCCAGCGACAAGATCGGCATCGAGCGGCTGACCGCCGAATTCGATCGCAAGACGCTGACAGGGGGCTTCTCCTACGCCTTTGTCGCCGGTCCGAAGCCGGCGCGTCTCGATGCGACGGTCAACGCTGCCGAGCTCGATATGGACGCCGCGCTCAGTTTCGGCGCCGCGATGCTGGCCGGCACGGGAATCGAGCGGCCGCGCGACATCGCGATCTCGGCCGATATCAGCCGCGCCGAGATCGGGGGTCTCGATGCGCGCGGCCTGAGTGCGCGCGTGAGCGTTGATGAAATGGGTGTCCGCATTGACAAGCTTTCAGTTGCCGATCTCGAAGGCTCGACCTTTTCCGTCAACGGCCGCGTTGCCACCGTCCCCGTACCGCAAGGCACGGTCGACATCGACCTCAACGCCCGCGACGGCAAGCCGCTGTCGGCGCTGATTGCGCGCTTTGCGCCGCAAACCGCCGACGCGATCGCCCGCCGGGTCTCCGCGCTGGCGCCTGCCAAGCTGCACGGCCGGCTCAGTCTCGGCGGCGCGGCCTCGGCTGCGGAGGCAAAGCTCGCCATCGACGGCACACTCGGTGCGGCACACCTCGCTCTGAACGCTTCGGCACGAGGCAATGCCGGGTCGTTCAGCGTGGACGACGCCAAACTGTCGGGCGAAGCCGACGCGGATGACGGCAAACAACTCCTGGCGATGCTTGGCCTCGACCGCATATTCGCCGCGGCCGCCGGTCCCGCCAAACTGACTTTTGCGGCAAACGGCCCACCGCTTGGCGCTTTGCAGATTAAAGCCGCCTTCAAAGCCGGCAATCTCGATGCAACGATTGAAGGCGCGGCAAAACCGTTTGCCGACAAACGTAGCGCCGACATCCGGGCCGTGAGCGTGCACGGCAATTTGCTCTCAATCGGCGAGCAAGCCGTTCCGGTTCGTTTCTCCGGGGCGCTGTCGTTGAATGGCGATGATCTGGCGGTCCACGATATTGACGCCTCGCTTGCCGGGGCTTCGGTACACGGCCGTCTGTCAACCACGCTTTCGACGCCGCAAAAGCTGCAAGGTGAAATCGATGCGGATCGTATCGGCGCCGTACCCGTGTTGGCGCAGGTGATTGGCCTGCCGGCGCCGGCAAATGCTGGAGAACGCGGCGCTTGGTCGGCCGATCCGTTTGGCGCCGGACTGTTCGGTGACTATTCGGGCCGCATCGTCGTGAAAGCGCGGACGCTTGAACTATCACCGCGGCTGGTCGCGCGCGATTTCAATGCCAATCTCGACGTCGGCAGTCGGCAAATTTCACTGGCGGATATCGTCGGCGACGTTTCCGGCGGACGGCTCACCGGCGACCTGTCATTTCATTCGACGCCCGACGGATTGCGCGCCGCTAGCAAGTTCACGCTTGCCGGGGCGGATGCGAGCGCCTTGCTGCCGTCGGCTGCCCGGCCTCCCATCGCCGGCACGCTTGCGCTTTCGGCAGAAGTGGAAGGACATGGGCTCAGCCCCGACGCACTGATCGGCTCCTTGAAAGGCTCCGGACAAATCGCCCTTATCAACGGGGAATTTGCCGGCCTCGATCCGCGCGTGTTCGACACCGTCACACGCGCCGTCGACGGGGGCTTGGTGGTTGAATCGACGCGCATCTCGGATCTTGTGAACAAGGGATTGCAAGATGGGCAACTGTCGATCAGGCGCGCACAAAGCGATCTTGCCATCAGTGTCGGACAGGTTCGCCTCGGCAAGTTCACCGCCGACGTCGCCGATGCCCGGCTGTCAGCGAACGGTAGCCTCGATCTGACGACCGGCTTGATCGATGGACGATTGGTGCTGTCGGCGGGCAGCGAGCAAACCGGCTCGCGGCCCAACATTTTCGTCGCCTTGAGCGGTCCGCTGATGGCTGCGACACGGACAATCGACGTGTCGGCTTTGACTGCCTGGCTGACCTTGCGGTCGATCGATAATCAATCGAAACAGTTGCGCGACATCGAGCACAGGACCACCGCGCCGATGCCGCCGCAACGGCCGAAGAGCGACGTGTCGCCGGCAGCGAAGCCGCCCCGATCGTCGTCCGGGCAGAGCACGTCGGCTATCCAGAAGCGAGCACCCAATTTGCCGCCGCCTGTTGAAGTCGGAACGGTGCCCGGCTCGCGCCGCGCGGAGCCGCCGGCAGCCTCAGCAATCGGCGTGCAGCGTTGATGCCGCGGCTTTGTGCGGCGCGTCGGAGACGCCGGCACGCGCGCGATAATAATCGAGAACGAACAGTCGGATTGCGGATGAGAGATTACCGTGATGCCGGTCGGTGTCGATGGTTGCGACGAGATCCGAAAGCGTTAGTTCGCGCTCGCCGGCAATATCCTTCAGGCCCTGCCAGAATGCGTTTTCCAGACTCACGCTTGTCTTGTGACCGGCGATAACGATCGAGCGTTTGACAACCGGAGAACTCATCGGCCGCGTCCTATTCGTCGATGCGGTGACTATCGAGGTCATGTTTGGCTTTTTCGTGCTGTGCGGCGTCGAGCTTCCGCTGGGACTTCGATTGGCTGTGGACAAGGCGGTTGCGCGCCGCACGATGCTTGTCGTCGCGCCGCTTGGCGCGTTTCCGCTCTGTGCGAAGATTGATGAGTTCAGCCACGCGAGGCCTCGTCGGTAGCCAGATACACAGTTGCTATCACCGCTGGCTGACGCATCGCAGACCTGCCGCCCCCACTTCGCGTCACGCTGGCAGGCTAGAATAGAAGTATATTTTGAGAGGTGAGCGTCGTTTTTGCAACACACGGATGCTTGATTAGAAGAACTTGAGATCGATTTACTTTGAATACATGTGTGATTGCGCCGCGTAGTGATTGGCGCTGCTCCTGCCGTTCTATGTATATTTTAGGAGGCGCAAGAATTGCTGTGAGAGTTCAGAAAAATTGGTTTTGATATTGAGGCGAGAATCTCTCGTATCGTGAAAATCTGTACATTTGCGTGGTATGATAGTACCTCTAAAAAACAGGCGTCACGGCGCCATTACACAGCGCGGCCGAGTAGAAATCGGGGCAAAAATTTTCCCAACTCGCTAAGCCGCACCTTCAGCTTTGTGCATGCTTCTGCACGTTATCCGGGCCGCACCATCTTATCGGGGCGCACTAGCCGGTCGAATTCCGACGCTGTCACGAAGCCGAGGCGCACGGCTTCATGCCGCAACGTTGTGCCATTGGCATGCGCTGCCTTTGCCACCTGCGCCGCCTTGTCGTAGCCGATCTTCGGCGACAGCGCGGTCACGAGCATCAACGAGCGCTCCATCAGTTCGCGGATGCGCGCTTCGTTGGCCTTGATGCCGACGACGCAATTGTCGGTGAATGATCTTGTTGCATCGGTAAGCAGTCGGATCGACTGCATCATGCAATAGGCCAGCACCGGCTTGAACACGTTGAGTTCGAAGTGCCCCTGGCTGCCGGCGACCGTGATCGTCGTCTGATTGCCGAATACCTGGGTGCAGACCATCGTCAGCGCTTCGCTCTGCGTCGGGTTGGTCTTGCCCGGCATGATTGAGGAGCCGAGCTCGTTGCTCGGCAGGATCAATTCGCCGAGTCCAGAACGCGGGCCTGAGCCAAGAAGGCGAATGTCGTTGGCGACCTTGTAAAGCGCGGCGGCGGCGGCGTTGATCGCCCCGTGGACGAAGACGTAGGCGTCGTGCGCAGCCATGTACTCGAATTTGTTGGGCGCGCTGACGAAAGGCATCCTGGTCAACGACGCGATTTTGCGAGCAAAGCGTTTGGCAAACTGCGGCTTTGAATTGAGCCCGGTGCCGACCGCAGTGCCGCCTTGCGCCAGCGGATAAAGTTCGTGCTGTGCCAAAGCGAGGCGCGCGGCCGCGGACTTCACCTGCGCGGCGTAGCCGGAGAATTCCTGCCCGAGCGTGATCGGCGTCGCGTCCATCGTATGCGTGCGGCCGATCTTGATGATCTTCGAAAATTGTCTGGTCTTTTTATCGAGGGCAGTCTGCAGCGATTTCAACGCCGGCAGCAGTTGATCGCGGATTGCGATCGCCGCCGCGATATGCATCGCGCTCGGGATCGAATCGTTCGATGACTGGCTCATATTGACGTGGTCATTCGGATGCACCGGCGACTTGGCGCCGAGCTTGCTGCCGAGCGCCACATTGGCGACGTTGGCGATGACCTCGTTGACGTTCATGTTGGTCTGCGTGCCGGAGCCGGTCTGCCAAACCAGCAGCGGGAAGTGCGTATCGAGGTTGCCGTCGGCGATGTCTTGCGCGGCCTTGATGATGGCTGCGGCGCGGCGACGATCGAGCGAGCCAAGGTCGCGGTTGACTTCGGCGGCCGTGCGCTTGATCAGGCCGAGCGCGCGCACGATCTCGATCGGCATGCGCTCGCTGCCAATGCGGAAATTGTGCAGCGATCGCTGCGTTTGCGCACCCCAGAGCTTGTCGGCGGGGATGTCGAGCGGACCGAATGCGTCGGTCTCGATACGGATCTTGCTGCGGATTCGGCCGCGGGCTTTGGCGCTCCGCTTGCGCGCTCTGGCCATCTATTTCTTGCGGAAACGATCGAGGCGAACGACTTCACCCCCGCCGACCGGCTTGTCGGGCCCCGGCTCCGGCGTTGCCGGTGCTGCTTTTGCCGGCGCAGCCACGGCGGGCGGTTTCGCCGGCTTGGCGTTACGGGCCTTGTCGCCGACCGCCTTGTCCTGCGTGACGGAAGGCGCTGTTTTGGCTTCGTCAGCCTCCGTCACCTCCTCGAACTGCAGCCCGAACTGGACGGAGGGGTCGAAAAATCCGGTGATGGCTTCGAAGGGCACCGTCAGCTTTTCCGGGATGCCGCCGAAGGACAGGCCGACTTCCAGTTCGGTGTCGCTGACTTCGAGGTCCCAGAACTGGTGCTGGAGAATGATCGTCATCTCTTCGGGATATTGCCCGAGCAGCCGTTCGGAGATGCCGACGCCGTCGGCCTTGGTGTCGAAGGTAATGTAGAAATGATGATCGCCCGGCAGGCCTTTCTTGGCGGCATCCGTGAGCACGCTGCGCACCACGCCGCGCAGCGCCTGCTGGGTCAGGAGATCGTAGCGAATCTGGTCGGCCATGCTGAGAGTCGGCTTTGAATAATGCTAACGCGGCTGACGCCGAAATTCACCCCCCTGCAGGGTGCGAAAAGTCCAACTGTCACAATTAAATAAAGAAGTGGAGGCTTCTGTTGCCAGGTGCCTCCGAACCCCGCCTGATGGAGCTTAACCCGTCAGGGCTTTAGTACGGTCTTTCGGACTGCTTACGCAGCCAGAGCAACCGGAGCATAGTTGTCATTGGCAACTATGGAATTGGCCCGATAACGGCGGAACCATGCCGAGCAAAAGTCCGCCCTTTACGCCCTCGTCGATCCTATTTCGGCCCCGCCAGAACGCGTCCTCGCCGCGCTTTGGTGGAGCCGCCGGGTACTGCCCCCGGGTCCGATGGGTTTATTACGACGGCCGTTTATCGCCATAGTCGGGTTGCCCCGACACCGCTGAATATAGGGGCGAAGGCTTAAGGAATAAAGACCGCTCGCGGCGCCCGGAATTTGGGGGATAAACGCAACATGGCCTTTCCCCGCGCGGTGCTGTTCGACCTGCTGACGGCGCTGCTCGACTCCTGGACGCTATGGGACGCTGCCGCGGGATCGGAGGAGGCGGGCCGTGCCTGGCGCGCGGAGTATCTGAAGCTCACCTATAGCTGCGGCGCCTATGTCAGCTACGAGCAGCTCGTGCGCGATGCCGCACGATCGACCGCCATCGCTGCCTCAGCGCCCGATTATCTCGAAGCGCACTGGAGCGAACTCACGCCATGGAGCGGTGCGCAGGAAGTGCTCGACGCGTTGCAAGGCCGGTGCAAGCTTGGCGTCGTGACGAATTGCTCGCAGCGGCTCGGTCTCCTCGCGGCCGCGAGATTGCACACGCGCTGGGATGTCGTTGTCACCGCGGAGGAGGCGGGTTTCTACAAGCCCGACCCGCGTCCCTATGAGATGGCGCTGATAAGGCTTGGCGTTCAAGCAGCCGATACGGTGTTCGTTGCCGGCTCGGCCTTCGATCTTGTCGGAACCGCCAAGGTCGGCCTGCGCACCTACTGGCACAATCACGTCGGGCTCACGCGACCTGAAGGCGCGCCGCCGCCAGCCGTAGAATCCGCAACGCTTGAGGGTTTGATCCCATGGATAGAGATGCTCGGCCGCTCCGCGTGACCAACATGTTTCATGCGTACAGAGAGTTTTCAGAAAACCTTATGTCATTCGGCAGCCAGTCGTTAGCACGCCAACGGGAATTGACGCCGCCGATACGCGATCGCGCGAGATAATGCGTCGATCGCTGGAGCGGCTAATGCGTGATTGGATCCTGTTGCTCGCGCCGGTAGCGCTGATCGTCTATTTCCTGGCCTATCCGGACCAGTTCAGTGTCTTCATGTCCTGGGCCTCGCGCTACATCGGCTGAACGTCCCGGCTCACCACGTCCTTGCCGATCGGCCATAGCGCAAGAACGGCGAGCTTGAGATGCGCCCAGGCGAAGGGCAGGCCGATGATGGTGACGGCGAGCAGCAACGCCGTCAGCAAGTGACCCAGCGCGAGCCACCAGCCGGCAAGCACCAGCCAGATCAGATTGCCGAGAAAGCCGAGCGGCCCGCTGCCGATGCCGGTCGGGCGGTCGACGACCGTGTGGCCGAACGGCAGCAGGGTATAGAGGGCGATTGTGAATGCCGCGCGCGCCCAGGGAATGCCGATGATGGTGATGACCATGATCAGCGCCGCGATCAGCCAGGCGACAGCCATGTGGAGGCCGCCGAAAATGATCCACAGCACGTTCAGAAGGAGGCTTGTCGCAGGCATGATGTTCCCCTGCGCGGAACGTGGCGTTTGCCGCCGCAAGTTTCAATAAGCGAACCGGGTCTCTCTCCATGAGACTGTCATCCTGCGCTTCCCATGCCGCGGCGGCATTGCCGACGAGCAGGGGACCCGCTGGCGAGGCCGCGGCGCGCGTTGTAATGCTGTCGTGCCAATGTCCGATTCTTCCGCCAAGACATCAGAGCCTGCGGCGCGTCCGCCCAAGAAACCCTCTCCATTCGAACTGCTGAGCGCTTTCACGCAGGTCTCGCTCGCTTCCTTTGGCGGCGCGCTGCCCTGGTCGCGCCGTATGATTGTCGAGCGCAAGCGTTGGATGACCAACGACGAGTTCAACGAGACGTTTGCGCTGTCGCAGTTCCTGCCCGGACCGAACACCATCAATTTTTCCGTCGTCTTCGGCTCCCGCTTCGGCGGCGTGCTGGGCGCTGTCCTGGCGCTTCTGGGGCTGGTCGGCCCGCCGCTTGTGGTCGTGCTTGTCCTCGGCGTCCTTTATGAGCGTTACGGCGATATCGACACGCTTGGCCACATTCTCGCGGGCGTCGCGGCGGCGGCGGCCGGCTTGCTGGTCGCTTCGGTCGCCAAGATGGCCGCGCCGATGTTCATGCGCAGATGGAACTCAGGTCCGGCGGTCGCGCTGCTTGCATTCGCCGGCGTCGCACTAATGCACTGGCCGCTGCCTTACGTTTTCATCGGTCTCGCGCCGCTGAGCATCATCTGCGCCTGGTTCAGGCGGTGACGGTATGAACCAAAATCCCCTCTGGACGCTGTTTTCGCTGTTCGCGGTGCTGTCGCTGGTTGCCGTCGGCGGCGCGAATGCGGCGATCCCGGAGATTCATCGCGTGGCGGTTAACGTCATGCACTGGATGACTGACAAGCAGTTCGCCGACATGTTCGCGATTTCGCAGCTGTCGCCGGGGCCGAACGTGATCATCGTCGCGCTCATCGGCTACCATGTCGCGGGGTTTTCGGGTGCCGCGGTTGCGACCACGGCGATGGTGGTGCCGACCTGCATGCTGGCCTTCATCGTTGCGCGCACATGGGACCGCTTCAAAGACGCGCGCTGGCGCGTCGCCGTGCAGACGGGACTCGTGCCGGTGTCGCTCGGGCTGATTGGCGCGAGCGCCTCGGTGCTCGCCCGTGCAGCCGATCACAATGTCTATGCCGTGCTGATCACGGCGGTGACCGCAGCGACCGCCTTCTTCACGCGGGCCAACCCGCTGTGGATCTTTGCAGTAGCGGCTTGTCTCGGATTTGCGCGGCTGGTCTAGGCGGCGGCGCCGATGCGGTGCTTGTTACGGCTGACCTCAGGCGCGGCCTGCTGCATCACCTCGGCGCACTCACAGGTCTGCACCTTGCGCGGGTTCAGTTCCAGCGTGCGGCCATCCGGGAACTCGATGTAGCGCCGGACCCACGGTCCGCGCGATTCGAGTACGCACTTGGTGTTTGCAGGAAATCTAGCTGGCAGTCGCGCCAAGCGTTGCATGGTTTGAGCCCTCACACGTCGTCCCCGCCAACCAAATGCGTGGAAGCGGAGTGGGTTCACGGCGTCCGGAAGTTATGCCCGCTTTCCACCGCGAGCGCTGCGAATACGGAACAATACGGAGAGGGCCTTTCCGGAATTGTTGTCTCGGTAGATTGCCGGCATCTAGGTGGCATGAGTGAGAGGACACTTCTGCGCATTTGCCCCATTTGCCGGGTAGCGATGGTGCGCTCGGACACAGGTTGGGACTGCCCGCAATGCGGCAGTGCCATCGTCGACATCTCTGCGAAGGGAGAGGCGGGCAAGCCCGACAGCGATATAACGTCGGCGCCCGCCCCGTCGCGCTGCGGCTACGCTACGGCGTGATCTTCCAGATCACGAACATGCCGAGCATGATGCTGGCGGCGAGACTCAGCATGAGTGCGTTGTGCATGACTGTTCCCCCTTCAGTTTGAAAAATCGCGCGTCTCGGCAAAACGATACCGTAGGTCGACTGGACAAATGCATGCCGTTGTCTCCCCCGAACCGATCGCGTGATTAAACCCCGGAGAAGGGCAAGGTTGCGTCGGGCTTTCGCCCATGCACAGCCTTAGTGGCGCGAATGGTTAGCGCGCGCTCACCGCGATCGTATAAAGCCGGCCCGCTTTATCGGCCGCAAATTCGAGACGATTTGTTGCGATGACGCGCAGGCTGTTGGCTGCGGAGCGTTTTTTCGTTTGGCCTAAGTGAGAAGACCGGCCGCGAGCAGGACGATGCCGACGGTCACGATCGCCATGAGGCCGATCGTGAGCATTGAGTCGCCTGCACGAGCGGATGAATCTGGCCGTTGCGGGGCAATAGATACCAGAAGCTGACGCAACCGATGGTGGTCAGAGCCAAGCCGAAAATCGTGTACACGTGTTCCCCCTCAAATTGCTCGGCCGGCTAACCAAACAGCATCCAGCCGGTGCCAATGATAATGGCACCGACGACCGCCAGTGGTATGACCCATTCGACGAGCGCTGCAGTCTTTTCCCGCATGACAAACCCAGCTCCATACCGAGCGGGGCTGTTTGTAGGTTAAGCACCCGGCGCACGCCGTAAACTTCGCCACTGTGGGCGTAAAATACGCGTAACCAGCTAGCTCGCCGCCACGAGCGAGACCGACGCGGCTGCCAGCAGCACGACCTGCACACAGAAGATCGTGATGTTCACATCCCAAGTGCGCGCGACAATCGGAACCGGGGCGGCGAATGGCAGATAGCCATTGTCGTCGTAGGCGGCTCCGCCGTAGACCGGCATCGAGAACACCGCGATGAAGAAGGCGGCGTAGACGATCGCGCCCATGATCGCGACGAGGTAGAGCCGTTCCGTCGCATACGAGCCCGGCCACCACAGCAACAACAGCGCCAAGATGCCGAAGCCGGCATAGCTCGAGATCTGCCACACCACATGGAAGCGCGCGTGCGGCGTCCATTTTGGGTTGGTCGCGTGCGTGTTGTTGAAGTCAGCGAGGATGGTCGCGAAGCCATAGGCCAGGGTGACCAGCGTGAGAAGCACGCGCGCGAGTAGATGCAGGTCGAAATGAAGCATAGCGCTTGTCCCCCTGGGCTTTTCTCACGGCGAGGATAAGCCGGCTTCAGGCGAACCGGTAGGGCTGACGAAACGCCTGACACATCGCGAGAATCCGGGGCAGGGCGGACCCAGGGTTGACCGGTTGATGTACGTCAAGGCACCGTGATTACTGTCGCCCTACCCAAATCATGCACAACGCGCGAGACATGGCCATGACCCCGACCCTCGATGACCTGCTGCCCACAGCGGCGGAGTGCATGAAGACGATGGCTTTGGCGGAAGCCGAGAAGGCGTCGGAGGAAGTCCGCAAGCACACCGCGGCCGAGGCCGAGAAGAAGGCGCTCCTCGAGCGGCTGCAGAAGCCCTCTGGCGTCGCCGACGAGGATCGGCTGAAAAAGGCGGCCGCCATCATCAAGCGCGCGGTCGACAATGGGCTGACCGAGGTTCGCGTCGGCCAGTTCCCGAACGTCCTGTGCACCGACCGAGGCCGCGCCATCAACCAGCAGGAGGCCGGCTGGGAGACCACGCTGACCGGACTGCCCAAGGAGCTCTACGACTTCTGGAAGAAGCACATGCAGCCGCGTGGCTATCGCCTGAAGTTCGAGATCGTCGATTGGCCGAATGGCATGCCAGGCGATATCGGCGTCACATTGATGTGGGGCCAGAAGTCGGAACCCTGAGGCGTCTGCGTCATGGCCCGTTCCTTAAAACGTGCATCGTCGAAAACGCGCGATAACCTGAATAGCGACGGCAGGATGAAGCGAAGGCTTTACGAAAAAGAACTGCGCAAGCTGCAGGTCCAGCTTTGCAAATTGCAGGACTGGGTGAAGTACAAAGGCCTGCGCGTCATCATTGTGTTCGAAGGCCGCGACGCCGCTGGCAAGGGCGGCACCATCAAGGCCATCACCGAGCGCGTGAGCCCGCGCGTGTTCCGGACGGTGGCGCTACCCGCGCCATCCGACCGTGAGAAAACGCAGTTGTTCATGCAGCGCTACATCGAACAGTTCCCCGCGGCGGGCGAGGTCATCATCTTCGACCGCAGTTGGTATAACCGCGCCGGCGTTGAATACGTCATGGGGTATTGCACCGAACGTCAGCACAAGCGCTTCCTCGAACTGTGTCCGGAGATCGAGGGTTACGTCATTGAGGGCGGCATCCACCTGATCAAAATCTGGCTCGAGGTTGGCCAGGACGAACAGGAACGGCGCTTTGCAGCGCGCATCGACGACCCGATGCGTCAATGGAAGCTCAGCCCGATGGACGTGGAATCCTACCGACGCTGGTACGACTATTCAAAAGCGCGCGACATGATGCTCGACGCGACTGACAGCAAGCGTGCGCCTTGGTACATTGTCCGCTCGGATGACAAACGGCGGGCACGGCTCAACTGCATTTCGCACATCCTTGACAGGCTCCCCGCCGGAAAAGTGCCCAAGGCAAAGGTCAAACTGCCAAAACGCTCGAAGAAGGGGCGGTACAACGATCAGGTCAGCTTGAAAGGCCGGAATTTCGTAGCGGAGAGGTTCTGATGGCAAGGCTCGTTATGGCGGCGCTTCTCGGTCTGCTCGCAGTCGCACCGGCGCGGGCGCAGGTGACGATCGAAGTCTCGAAGATCACTTGCACGCAGTATCTGAGCTTCAGCGTCGCCGATCCGCGCGACATCGCGATCTGGCTGAGTGGCTATTATCACGGCAAGCAAGGCAGCATGACGCTCGAGCCGCAGACGCTCAAGCAAAACGCCGACAAGCTGAAGTCGCTGTGCTTCGAACCGGCCAACGCAAACCTGCCGGTGGTGCAGGTGATCGACAAGGCGCTCGCCAAGTAGTCACTGCACCAAGGCGGCGTCGGCCAGAACACGCGCCAATGCAGCCGCTTGGACGATGCGACGCACGGTCGCCATTGTTCTACGCCGCCAGTTGCGCCTCGCGCGGGCTAAAACTCTATCCTTCCAAGCACCTGTCGATAAGCGGCTGTGGGACTGTTGCCGCACGGGCTAAACTTCCCCATCTTTTGTGAGTCGCGACAGCCAAGGCCGGACATGCGCCAATACCTCGAACTGATGGAACACATCCTTGCGGACGGCGTGGAAAAACGCGACCGCACGGGTACCGGCACGATCTCCGTGTTCGGCCATCAGATGCATTTTGATCTGGCCGCCGGCTTCCCGCTGCTCACCACCAAGAAGCTGCATCTGAAGTCGATCGTCTACGAACTCCTCTGGTTCCTCGCCGGCGATACCAACATCAAATATCTCAACGAGCACGGCGTGCACATCTGGGACGAATGGGCCGACGAGCGCGGCGAACTCGGACCGGTCTACGGCCACCAATGGCGCTCGTGGCCGGCGAAGGACGGCCGCACCATCGACCAGATCAGTCACGTCATCGAGATGATCAAGCGCAGCCCGGACTCGCGGCGGCTGATCGTCACTGCCTGGAATCCGGCGGACGTCGACAAGATGGCCCTGCCGCCGTGTCATTGCCTTTTCCAGTTCTATGTGGCCGACGGCAGGTTGTCGTGCCAGCTCTATCAGCGCTCGGCCGACGTCTTCCTCGGCGTTCCGTTCAACATCGCCTCGTACGCGCTGCTGACATTGATGGTGGCGCAGGTGACGGGGCTCAAGGCAGGCGAGTTCATCCACACCTTCGGCGACGCGCATCTTTATCTCAATCATCTCGAGCAGGCGCACCTGCAATTGTCGCGCGCGCCGCGCGTGCTGCCGGCGATCTGGATCAATCCGGCGGTGAAGGACATCTTCGTCTTCCGCTACGAGGACTTCAAAATCGAGAACTATGAGCCGCATCCGCATATTAAGGCGGAGGTCGCGGTGTGAGCCTTGTTATTCGCGCAGCGCAGCCGTCCGACGGCGCGCTCGTTCTGAGCCTAGTGCGCGAATTGGCCGAGTACGAAAAACTGTCGGCGGAGATGGAAGCGACGGAGGAGATGATCGCTGCGGCGCTGTTCTGTCGTGAGCCGCGGCTATTTTGCGATATCGCGATGTGGAATGGCGAGAGTGTCGGCTTCTCGACATGGTTTCTGAATTATTCAACTTTTAAGGGTAGTCACGGCATATTCATCGAAGATTTGTTCGTGCGGCCGGCTTATCGCGGCCGCGGTGTCGGCAAGGGGCTGATGGCAAGCTTGGCACGCCGCTGTATTGAGAACGGCTACGGGCGCTGCGACTGGGCGGTGCTCGATTGGAACGCGCCTGCGATCGCTTTCTACAAGTCGATCGGGGCCGAGATGAACGACGATTGGCGGCTTTGCCGCCTGAGCGGGCCGGCACTCACGAAATTCGCAGGTGAGGGTGTGCCATCATGATGGCCGGCAAGAGCATCGTGCTGGTCGCCGCCATCGCGGACAACGGTGTCATCGGCAGCGGCGGGCAATTGCCGTGGCGTCTCAAATCCGATTTGCAGCATTTCAAGCGGCTTACCATTGGCAGGCCGGTGATCATGGGACGCAAGACCTTCGAGTCGATCGGCAAGGCGCTCAAGGACCGCACAAATATCGTGCTGACGCGCGATTTCAGTTTGATGGCTCGTGACGCGGTGCTCGCGACCAGCATGGATGCGGCGTTTGCTTTTGCCCGCACCGACGCCGACAAGCGCCGCGTCAATGAAGTCATGGTGATCGGCGGCGGCGATATCTTCGAAGCGTTCATGCCGGTCGCGGATCGGCTCGAGATCACCGAAGTGCACGTTTCGCCCGAAGGCGATTCCTATTTTCCTCTGATTGACCCGGCGACGTGGCAGGTGGCCCGACGCGAAGAAGGCCGGCGCGGCCCCGAAGACGAAGCCAACTTCACATTCCTGACATACGAACGCGTGCGCTGAGGCGCTCTTCACCTTGACGTGAATGGCCGGCGCCTCCGCGTTGCCATATTGCGGCACCGTTGCTTGCGATTGGCCCGAAAAACGCGACAGGAACGCGCGTTGTAACCCCACCCCGCAACCCTTATAACCCACAGCGAAAACAGGCCGCCGACACCGGCGCTGGGAGATCAGCTTAAATGCCATGGAGCAATCAGGGCGGTGGCGGCGGACCGTGGGGCTCGGGCGGCAAAGGCCCGTGGGGCTCCGGCCCGCAATCGCCGGGCGGCGGACCGAAGCCGCCGGACCTCGAGGAAATCCTCCGGCGCAGTCAGGACCGGCTGCGTCGCGTGCTGCCCGGCGGCAATATGGGCGGCAAGGGAGTGGTGCTCGTCGCGCTTGCCGCGGTGGCGTTGTGGGGCTTCTCCGGCTTCTTCAAGGTCGATACCGACGAGTTGGGCGTGGTGCTGCGCTTCGGCCAGGAAGTCCGCGAGGTGCAGCCCGGCCTTAATTACCATCTGCCTTATCCGATCGAGACCGTGCTGACGCCGAAGGCGCTGCGGGTGAACAAGATCGACATCGGCGTGCGCGAGGTCGACACCAGCCGCCGCGGCGGCGGGCTTCGCGACGTACCGGAAGAGAGTCTGATGCTCACCGGCGACGAGAACATCGTCGACGTCGACTTCGCCGTGTTCTGGAAGGTGAAGCCGAGCGGTGTCGGCAACTTTCTTTTCAACATCCAGAATCCCGAAGGGACGGTGAAGGCAGTTGCTGAAAGCGCCATGCGCGAAGTGATCGGCCGTTCCGAGATCCAGCCGATCCTGACCGGCGCGCGTCAGACCATCGAGACCGCGGTGCAGGATCTGATGCAGAAGACGCTCGATCACTACGGCGCCGGCATCCTGGTGACGCAAGTGCAGTTGCAGAAGGTCGATCCGCCGACGCAGGTGATCGACGCTTTCCGCGACGTGCAGGCAGCGCGCGCCGACCTCGAGCGCGCGGTCAACGAAGCGCAGACCTATGCCAACAAGGTGATCCCCGCGGCGCGCGGCCGCGTCGCGCAGATCACGCAATCGGCTGAAGCTTACCGTTCGCAGACGGTCGCCGAGGCGACCGGTCAGACGGCGCGCTTTCTGAAGATCTACGAGCAGTACAAGAAGGCGCCCGAAGTCACACGCGAGCGCATGTATCTTGAGACCATGGAACGCGTGCTCGGCTCGACCGAAAAGGTCATCGTCGACAGCAAGCAGGGCACGCAGGGCGTCCTGCCCTATCTGCCGCTGCCAGACTTGGGCTCGAAGAAGGCGCAGCAGCCGCAGCAGCAACAGGGGGGCCAGCAATGAGGCTCAATGTCGGTGGCGGCGTCATTATCGTTCTGGCGATCGCGGCGCTGGTCGTTGCCTATTCGGCACTGTTTACGCTTTACCCGACGCATCAGGCGCTCGTGCTGCGCTTCGGCAAGCCGCAGGCGGTGGTGACCGATCCGGGCCTGCACGTGAAAGCGCCGTTCATCGACAGCGTCGTCTATGTTGACAAGCGCATCCTCGACCTTGAGGCGCCGGCGCAGGAGGTGATCGCGTCGGACCAGAAGCGCCTGGTGGTCGACGCCTTCGCTCGCTACCGCATCCACGATGCGCTGCGCTTCTATCAATCGCTCGGCTCTAAGGCGGCCGCAGACTCGCAGCTCGCCAGCCTTCTCAATTCGGCGCTGCGCCGCGTGCTCGGCGAAGCGACGTTCATCCACGTCGTGCGAGATCAGCGTGCCGATCTGATGGCCCGTATCCGCGAGCTGATCGACCAGGAAGCGGAGAGCTACGGCATCCAGGTGGTCGACGCGCGTATCCGGCGCGCCGACCTGCCGGATCAGAACAGCCAGGCGGTCTACAAGCGCATGCAGACCGAACGTCAGCGTGAGGCGGCCGAGTTCCGCGCCGAGGGCGCGCAACGCGCCCAGGAAATCCGCTCACGCGCCGACCGTCAGGTGACCGTGCTGGTCGCCGAAGCGACGGCCAAAGGCGAGCAGATCCGCGGTGAGGGCGACGCCACGCGCAACGAGGTTTTCGCCAAGGCCTTCAGCCAGGACCCGGATTTCTTCGCCTTCTACCGCTCGATGCAGGCCTATGAGGCCGGCCTCAAGCCCGGCGACACGCGGCTGCTGCTCAAGCCGGACACGAGCTTCTTCCGCTACTTCAACAGCCCGAGCGGCAAGCAAAGCGAGACGGAGGCGGCAGCCCCGGCGCCGGCTCCTCAGCGCGCGCCGGGCGCGCCTTCGGCGTCACGCTAGCGAGTAAGCGCGGCCGCAATGACCGACTTTCTGGCCGCGATCGGGCTTGTCTTCGTCATCGAGGGGCTGATCTTTGCTGCGTTTCCCGGCCACGCCAAACGCGCGATGCAGAGTGTCATGGAGACGCCGGAGGCGACCCTCCGGGTGATCGGGCTCGGCTCGGCGCTGATCGGACTGATCGTGGTCTGGCTGGTGCGCGGCTAGCGCGAAACCGCAGCTTTCCCTGGGGGTTCGGCCTCGCACGCATTTGAAAACACGTTGCCCTTGAATCGCCCTAAAGACGGGCGCACTGTCGCCTCAATCCCGCTTTGCCAAGGAGAACCGACGCCCATGGGCGCACTCTTTCCTCGTCTAACGACGCCGTTCCGCCGCCCGGCTGCCGCGGCGATGCTGCTGATCGGCGCAATTGCCTGGGCGCCGGCGTCTGCCGCCGCGCGAGGCCCCGAGAACATCGCCGACGTGGCCGAGCAGGTCATCGATGCCGTCGTCAACATCTCCACCAAACAGACGGTGGACATGGCCGACAACTCCATGCCGCAGCTGCCGCCGGGCTCGCCGTTCGAGCAGTTCTTCGAGGATTACTTCAAGAACCGTAAGGGCAAGAACGGCGAAAATCCGGGTCCGCGCCGCGTCAATTCGCTCGGCTCAGGCTTCATCATCGACACGTCCGGCCTCGTGGTCACCAACAATCACGTCATCGCCGGTGCCGATGAGGTCAACGTCATCCTCAACGACGGCACGACGCTCAAAGCCGATATCGTCGGGCGCGACACCAAGACCGATCTTGCGCTGCTGAAGGTGAAGCCGGAGAAGCCCCTCAAGGCGGTGAAATTCGGCGATTCCGACAAGCTCCGCCTCGGCGAGTGGGTCATCGCCATCGGTAACCCGTTCAGCCTCGGCGGCACCGTGACCGCGGGGATCGTGTCGGCGCGCAACCGCGACATCCAGTCCGGTCCCTACGACAACTACATCCAGACGGACGCCGCCATCAATCGCGGCAATTCGGGCGGCCCGCTGTTCAACCTCAACGGCGAGGTCATCGGCGTCAACACCGCGATCATCTCGCCGTCGGGCGGCTCGATCGGCATCGGCTTTGCCGTGCCGTCGAAGACCGTGGTTCCGGTCATCGATCAGCTGCGCGAGTTCAAGGAAGTGCGCCGCGGTTGGCTCGGCGTCCGCATCCAGCAGGTCAGCGACGAGATCGCCGACAGCCTGAGCATCAAGCCGGCGCGCGGCGCGCTCGTCGCCGGCATCGACGAGAAGGGTCCGGCGAAGCCCGCCGGCATCGAGCCGGGCGACGTCATCGTCAAGTTTGACGGCAAGGACATCAAGGAGATGCGCGACCTTCCGCGCATCGTCGCCGACACGCCGGTCGGCAAGGACGTTCCGGTCACCGTCATCCGCAAGGGCGAGGAGGTCACCAAGACCGTGAAGCTCGGCCGCCTCGATGAGGCCGAGAAGCAGGCTTCGCTCGAGCCGAAGAAGGGCGACACCGGTTCCGATGAAAAGTCGGTGGTCAAGAAGGCGCTCGGCCTCGATCTCGCCAATCTATCCGACGATCTGCGCAAGAAGCACAACATCAAGGACAAGGTGAAGGGCGTGCTTATCACCGCGGTCGATCCGAATTCGGCGGCGGCGGACAAGCATCTGCAACCCGGCATGGTGATCGCCGAGTTGCAGCAGCAGCCGGTCACGACCGCGACCGATCTTCAGCAGCGCATCGACAAGCTCAAGAAGGCGGGCAAGAAGGCTGTGGTGCTGCTGGTGGTGACGCCGGACGGCGATCCGAGCTTCGTTGCGCTGAGCCTGCAGTAACAGCAGCGAACCGATTGCGGAATGGCCGGATCAATCCCGGCCATTTCTTTTTATGCGGTGACAAAATCCTCGCGGGCGTAGCCCTGCACGTAGAGGAGCGCGGTGAGATCGCCGTAGTCGATACGTGCGGGTGCCACTTCCGCGACCTTCGGCTTGGCGTGATAGGCGACGCCGAGACCTGCTTCGGCGATCATATCCATGTCGTTGGCGCCGTCGCCGATCGCCATGGTGTCGGCTTTGCCAAGGCCCAGCTCCTGGCGCAATTCGATCAGCGCGGCGCGCTTGCCGTCGCGGCCGAAGATCGGTTCGGCCACTTTGCCGGCGAGCTTGTGGCCATCGATCACCGTCAGCGTGTTGGCGCGCGTCTCGTCGAAGCCGATCATCGCTGCGATGCGATCGGTGAAATGCGTGAAGCCGCCGGACACCATGCAGGTGCGCGCGCCGTGCTTGCGCATGGTGGCGATCAAGCTGCGCCCGCCCAGCGTCAGCTTGATGCGGTCGCGCAGCACGTCCTCGATCACCGACACCGGCAGGCCGGCGAGCAGCCCGACCCGCTCACGCAAGGCTGGCTCGAAAGCGATTTCGCCGCGCATGGCGCGTTCGGTAATCGCTGCGGCATGGGCTTTGAGGCCCACATAGTCGGCGAGCTCGTCGATGCATTCCTGCTGGATCATCGTCGAGTCCATGTCGGCGAGGAACAGCTTCTTGCGGCGATTGGCGGCTGGCTGGATGACGACGTCGGCGGCAAGAACTGCGGCGCGCAGGCGTTCGGCAAGAGCACGTTGGTCGGAGCCGGCGGTTAAGGTAAAGCTGATGTCGGCTGCCGTTGCCGGAGCGAGCCAGTGCGTCTCGCCGGCATCGGGCAGCAGAGCACGCGCGGCGTCGACGGCCTTGGCCGCGAGCGCGTCGGGACGTGCGATCAGGGTCGCGACATGAGTCATGGGCAAGCCGCCAAGGCGGTGCTTATCGCAGGGCCGACCGCGAGCGGCAAGTCAGCGCTGGCGCTGCGGCTTGCGGACAAGCTCGGCGGCACCATCGTCAATGCCGACTCGATGCAGGTCTATCGCGACCTGCGCGTCATCACCGCGCGGCCGACGCCGGAGGAAGAAGCGCGCGCGCCGCATCGTCTCTACGGGCAGGTCGACGCGGCCATCAACTATTCCACCGGGCAATGGCTGCGCGACGTCGGCGGGGTGCTCGGCGAATTGTCGCGCGCGGGCCGCCCGGCGATCCTAGTCGGCGGCACGGGACTTTATTTCAAGGCCCTGACGACGGGCCTTGCCGCGGTGCCGCCAATTCCCGCCGATGTGCGCAGCACGGTGCGCGGGCGTCTGGAGACGGAAGGCGTGCGAGCGCTTTACGAGGAGTTGCGCGACCGCGACCCAGGCACCGCCAATCGCCTGATGCCGAACGACCGCTCGCGCATTTCGCGCGCGCTTGAAGTCGTGCTGGCGACTGGGAGGTCGCTCTCCGACTGGCACCGCGAAGGCATGCCGCCGCTGGTCGACGCGGGGAACGCCGCCAAGGTCTTCATCACCTGCGAGCGGCAGGAACTGTTGCGGCGCATCGAGACGCGCTTCGCGGCGATGCTCAAGGCCGGCGCGCTTGGCGAGGTGAGGAAGCTCGCGGCGCGGAAGCTCGATCCGACGCTGCCCGCGATGAAGGCGCACGGCGTGCCGTGGCTCATCCGTCACCTCAACGGCGAGATCTCGCTCGACGAAGCGGCCGAGGGCGCCATCATGGACACACGTCGGTACGCCAAGCGTCAGCTGACGTGGTTCCGCAATCAGATGAGGGACTGGCTGTGGGTAGAGCCGGGAGCGGCCGAAAAAGCTATCGAAAGTCAGCAATTAGTGCGCTAGAAGACGCTTGACCGGGCCGCGGACCACCCCTATAAGCCACGCAACGAAAGTTCAAGCAGATCAAATGTTACGCAATATTATTGCTCTCGTAGTAAAGGTTCGGACGCGGTCCATGCGGCCCTGATAGGGCTTTGCGGGAGGCGCGTCCGGACATGGCCCTTCACGGGCCTTTTTTATTGGCGTCCAGGAGACGAGTGCAGTGACGAGTAAAGCGAGCAAAGGACGACGACCATGACACGGGAAATGACCGGCGCCGAAATGGTGATCCAGGCGCTCGCCGACCAAGGGGTCGAACATCTGTTCGGCTATCCGGGCGGAGCGGTGCTGCCGATCTACGACGCGATCTTCGCCAACAACGCCGTCCGACACGTGCTCGTCCGTCATGAACAGGGCGCAGTGCATGCCGCCGAAGGCTATGCGCGCTCGACCGGCAAAGTCGGCTGCGTCCTCGTCACCTCAGGCCCGGGCGCGACCAACGCGGTGACCGGTCTGACCGACGCGCTGTGCGACTCGATCCCCATCGTTTGCATCACCGGGCAGGTGCCGACGCATCTCATCGGCAACGATGCGTTCCAGGAATGCGACACGGTCGGCATCACGCGGCCGTGCACGAAGTACAATTATCTCGTGAAGCGCATCGAGGATTTGCCGCGTGCCCTGCACGAGGCGTTCCACATCGCGCAGAGCGGCCGTCCCGGCCCTGTCGTCGTCGACATCCCGAAGGACATCCAGTTCGCCAAGGGCATCTACTCGAAGCCAAAGGATTTCCCGCACACCGGCTATCAGCCGAAGGCCAAGGGCGATCTCGCCCAGATCAAGCGAGCAGTCGAGTCGATGGCGCAAGCCAAGCGGCCGCTATTCTATACCGGCGGCGGTGTCGTCAATTCCGGCAAGGCAGCCTGCGATCTCTTGCGCGAACTGGTCAACGTCACCGGCTTCCCGATTACCTCGACGCTGATGGGGCTCGGCGCATTTCCTGCCGCCGATCCGAAATGGGTCGGCATGCTCGGCATGCACGGCACGCTCGAAGCCAACATGGCGATGCACGATTGCGACGTCATGGTCTGCATCGGCGCGCGCTTCGACGACCGCATCACCGGCCGCATCGATGCCTTCTCGCCGGGTTCGAAGAAGATCCACGTCGACATTGATCCGTCCTCGATCAACAAGAATGTCCACGTCGACATCCCGATTATCGGCGATTGCGCGCACGTGCTTGAGGACATGGTGCGGCTGTGGCGCACCGAGGCGCGCGGCGTCGACAAGAAGGCACTGCAGATGTGGTGGACCCAGATCGACAAGTGGCGGGCGCGCAAATCGCTCGCCTATCGCTCGTCGCACGACGTCATCAAGCCGCAATATGCGATCCAGCGACTCTACGAGCTGACCAAGGACCGCGACACCTACATCACCACCGAAGTCGGCCAGCACCAAATGTGGGCGGCGCAGTTCTACGGCTTCCAGGAGCCGAACCGCTGGATGACATCAGGCGGCCTCGGCACCATGGGCTACGGCCTGCCGGCTGCGGTTGGCGTGCAGCTCGCGCATCCGAAGTCACTGGTCATCGACATCGCCGGCGAGGCCTCCGTGCTGATGACAATGCAGGAGTTGTCGACGGCAGTGCAGTACCGCCTGCCGATCAAGATCTTCATCCTGAACAACAACTACATGGGCATGGTGCGGCAGTGGCAGGAACTGCTGCACGGCGGGCGCTACGCCGAAAGCTATTCGGAGGCGCTGCCGGATTTCGTTAAGCTGGCCGAGGCCTATCACGCCTTCGGCATCCGCTGCGAGAAGCCCGCCGATCTCGACAAGGCCATCAAGGAGATGATCGCCGTCGACAAGCCAGTGCTGTTCGACTGCGTGGTCGATCCCAGGGAAAACTGCTTCCCGATGATCCCATCGGGCCGCGCGCACAATGAAATGATCCTCGGCGATGCTGGCGTCCCCGTGGAAGACGCCATCACCGATGAAGGCAAGGTAATGGTGTAGCCATGAAAATCGCGATCATCGGCGCCGGCAATGTCGGCGGCGCGCTTGGCCAGAACTGGGCGCAGAAGGGCCACGACATCGCATTCGGCGTGCGCGACCCGAAAGCCGAGAAGACGCAGGCTGTTGTTGCCAAGATCGGCGCCAAGGCAAAAGCGGTAAGCCCCGCGGAAGCCGCGGCAGCCGCCGACTTCATTGTGCTGTCGACACCGTGGCCGGCGGCGGAAGCGGCGATCCGCTCGATGGGCAACCTCAAGGGCAAGATCGTGCTCGATGCCACCAATCCGCTGACGCGCGGGCCGGACGGCATCTCGCTCGAGATCGGTCACTCGATTTCGGCTGGTGAGAAAGTTCAGGGCTGGGCACAGGGAGCTTCCGTATTCAAGACGCTCAACACCACGGGCTTCGGCAACATGGCGAATCCGGTGTTTAAGGGCGTCAAGTCGGTGATGTTCGTGGCCGGCGACGATGCGGCGGCAAAGCCGAAGGTGATGCAGCTCGTCGGCGATCTCGGCTTCGAGGTGATCGACGCCGGGCCGTTGCGCAGTGCACGCCTTCTCGAGGCGCACGCTATGCTGTGGATCGATCTTGCGTTGGTGCGCGGCCAGGGCCGCGACTTCGCGTTTGGACTCTTGAGGCGATAAGGATGAATGCCATGAACGCTCCCGCGCCAACGACGAGCCATTATCCGGCGGCGCCGACCGCACAGAAGCCGGAGACGCATACCTTGTCGGTGCTGGTCGACAATGAGCCCGGCGTGCTGGCGCGCGTCATCGGCCTGTTCTCCGGCCGCGGCTACAATATCGAGTCTCTCACGGTGTCGGAGACCGAGCATCAGGCGCATCTATCGCTGATCACGGTCGTCACCACCGGCACGCCGATGGTCATCGAGCAGATCAAGAACCAGCTCGACCGGCTGGTGCCGGTGCACCGCGTCGTCGACATGACGGCGGCCGGCGACGCCATCGAGCGTGAGCTTGCGATGGTGAAGGTGCGCGGCAAAGGCGAGCACCGGGTCGAGGCGCTACGGCTCGCGGACGCCTTCCGTGCCCGCGTCATCGACGCCACCACCGAGAGCTTCGTGTTCGAGATCACCGGCAAGAGCGACAAGATCGACCAGTTCGTCGAGTTGATGCTGCCGCTCGGGCTGGTCGAAGTGTCGCGCACCGGCATCGTCGCCATCGCGCGCGGGCCGGGGGGCATGGCGCATCGCTAGGCGGGCTTGTCCTGCGGCGCTATTGAATCTAGAAGCTGCGCGGGAAAATAAGCGGGCCGAACAGGCCGCAGTCAGGGGTTCAGTATCATGCGTGTTTATTACGACCGGGACGCCGATCTCAATCTTATCAAGGGCAAGAAGGTCGCCATCATCGGCTATGGCAGCCAGGGCCATGCCCACGCGCTCAATTTGCGTGACTCGGGCGTCAAGGACGTCGTGGTTGCGCTGCGCAAGACCTCTGGCGGTGTGAAGAAGGCCGAAGGTGAGAAGCTCAAGGTGATGGAAGTGGCGGAGGCCGCCAAGTGGGCCGACGTCATGATGATGCTCACGCCCGACGAATTGCAGGCGGACATCTATCGCGATCACATCGCCAAGAACATCAAGGAGGGCGCCGCGATCATGTTCGCGCACGGCCTCAACGTGCACTTCAACCTGATCGAGCCGGGCAAAGGCATCGACGTGTTGATGGTGGCGCCGAAGGGTCCGGGCCATACGGTGCGCTCCGAGTATCAGCGCGGCGCCGGCGTGCCGTGCCTGCTCGCCATCCACCAGGATGCTTCGGGCAACGCCCACGATCTTGGCCTGTCCTATGCCTCGGCGATCGGCGGCGGCCGCGCCGGCATCATCGAGACGACGTTCAAGGAAGAGTGCGAGACCGATTTGTTCGGCGAGCAGGCCGTGCTGTGCGGCGGCGTGGTCGAACTAATGAAGGCGGGCTTCGATACGCTGTGCGATGCCGGCTACGCGCCGGAGATGGCGTATTTCGAGTGCATTCACGAAATGAAACTGATCGTCGACCTCATCTACGAGGGCGGCATCGCCAACATGAACTACTCGGTGTCGAACACCGCCGAGTACGGCGAATACGTCTCCGGCCCGCGCGTCATCACGCCCGAGACGCGCGCCGAGATGAAGCGCATCCTCGGCGACATCCAGTCCGGCCGCTTCACCCGCGACTGGATGCTGGAGAATAAGGTCAACCAGACCTCGTTCAAAGCGACGCGCGCCAAGCTGGCCGAGCACCCGGCCGAGAAGGTCGGCGCCAAGCTGCGCGAGATGATGCCGTGGATCAAGCAGCGCGCGCTGGTCGACCGCAGCCGGAACTAGCGCTTCCCGATCTCCCGCCACAGCCACTGCGCGACGGCGTCGGTGGTGACGTCGCCTGCGGAGGCGCGTAGGTTGGCTTCGCGCATCGTCTCGACGCCGATCGTGCCGACGAGCGGTTGTAGCGCCGCGGCGAGCTTGTCGTCATGGGCGCGCTTCGGCGTGATCAGTAGGATCGCGTCGTAGGGCGGGATCGCGTGCTTGGGATCGTCCAACACCTTGAGATCGTATTTCGCGACGCGGCCGTCGCTGGTATAGGCCGAGACCACGTCGACGTCGCCGCTTGCGGCGGCCTGGTACATGAAATCCGGCTGCATCGTGCGCCGGCGCGCAAAATCGAGGCCGTAGGCATCGCGCAGCGCGCGCCATTCCGGGCGCTCGAAAAATTCGTAGTCGCCGGCAATGGTGAGCTGGCGCGCATGCGCGGCGAGATCGGCGATTGAATTGATGCCGAGCGCGTTGACCTTCTTCCGCGGCATCGCTAGCGCATAGGCGTCCTCGAAGCCGAGGCTGCCCAGCATGCGCACGCCATGGGTTTTCGTCAGCCAGTCCGAAACGGCATCGAGCACCTCCTGCCGCGATTTCACATCGGTATGGTGCATCTGCGTCGCCCAGATCGTGCCCGAATAGGAGACGTAGACGTCGATGTCGCCGGCGGTGAGCGCGCTGAAAATCAGCGCCGAGCCGAGCCCGTCGCGGCGGCTGACGCTGAGCCCGGCCCCTTGCATGCGCTGCTGCATCAAGGCACCCAGTAGATATTGCTCGGTGAACGGCTCGGTGCCGACAACGTAGCTGCTGCGCGCGCCCGCATAGCCGGGCGCCAGCGCGGCCAGCACCACGAGCGCGAGCCCTGCGCCGCCGCCTGCGATCCGCAGGCGGCTGTGCATCACGACGCCGTGCTCCATCAATGCCAGCAGCTGGTCGACCACCAGCGCCAGCGCGGCCGCGGCGACGCAGCCGAAGGCGACGAACACCCAGTTCTGCGTCTGCAGGCCGGCGAAGATGTAGTTGCCGAGGCTTTCCTGGCCGATCGGCGTCGATAGCGTTGCGGTGCCGATGACCCACACCGCCGAGGTGCGGATGCCGGCCATGATCACCGGCATGGCGAGCGGCAATTCGATGTCGCGCATCCGCGCGAACGGACTTGCACCGAACAGGCGCGCCGCTTCGCGCAGGCGCGGATCGATCCCGTTGAGGCCGGTCACGGTGTTGCGCAGCACCGGCAGCATCGAATAGAGCGCGAGCGCCAGCACCGAGGGCAAGAAGCCGAGCGCGGAGAAGTTCGCGCCGAACAGGTTTGCCGACAGCGCCGCGAGCGCGAGCAGTAGCGGATAGAACAGTGCGAGCAGCGCCAGGCCGGGGATCGTCTGCACGATGCTGGCGGCCGTGAGCAGAATGCCGCGCAACACCGGACGCCGGACGGAGAGAATCGCCAACGGCAGGCTGATGCCGAGCCCGATTGCCAGCGCGGTGATGCTGATCAGCACATGGCTGCCGAGATAATCCGGCAGCCGCGCCCACGCGTCGGCGAGACGGGAGTCGATGGTCATCACCCGCGATGATGGCCGGGTTTGCAATGCGGGGGCAAGCCGCTAGGTTTGCCGCGCGAAGAGGGGAGCGAATGTCTGGGAGCGGAACACAAGTGGCCGTCGCGCTTGACGGCGTTGGCGTAGCCTTCCGTATTGCCGGCGGCGGCAGCTACACCGCGGTCGAGCAGGCGACGCTCAATGTTGCCGACGGCGAATTCGTCGCCATCGTCGGGCCGACCGGTTGCGGCAAGTCCACGCTCTTGAACATTGCCGCCGGTCTGGTGGCGCCGTCATCGGGCACAGTGACGATCTTCGGCGCGCTGCTCGCAACGCTCAACCGCCAGGCCGGTTATCTCTTCCAGGCCGACGCGCTGTTTCCGTGGAAGACGGCGCTGGAAAACGTCGCCATCGGGCCGGAGACGGCCGGTGTGCAGCCGGCCGAAGCGCGGCCGCGCGCGGAACAGTGGCTCAAGCGCGTGGGGCTTGCCGCGTTCGGCGACCGCTATCCGCACATGCTCTCGGGCGGGCAGCGCAAACGTGTCGGTCTCGCGCAGGTGCTGATCCGCGATCCAAAGATCCTGCTGATGGACGAGCCCTTCGGTCCGCTCGACGCGCAGACGCGGCAGATCATGGGCAATCTGCTGCTCGATCTGTGGAGCGCCGATCGTAAGGCAGTGTTGTTCGTCACCCACGATCTCGAGGAGGCCATCGCGCTGTCGGATCGCGTCGTGATCATGTCGGCAGGGCCCGCCTCACGCATCATCGGCGACTGGTGCGTGCCGCTGCCGCGGCCGCGCGACATTTCCGAGGTCAAGCTCGATCCGGCTTTCCACGAGTTGCACCGGGAAATCTGGCACAAGTTGAAAGCGGAGGTGATAAAAGGCTACGCCCACAGCGAAGGAGCTTGATGCCGAGGGAATTTCAATGCGCTAACATTGTTAGCGAGAATGTTCAAAAACAAACGTAGGGAGTGAACACCATGAGAAAAAAACCGACACTCGCCATTGCCACCGCCGCGCTGCTGGCCGCCGGGCACGCTTATGCCGCCGATCCGTTCACGCTGTCGTCGTCGTCGTTCAAGGACGGCACACTGCTGCCGAAGAAGATGGCCGGCGACAACAAAGCCAATCCCAACTGCGTCGGCGAGAACGTGTCGCCACAGCTGACCTGGAAAAATCCGCCGGCCGGCACCGTGAGCTACGCGCTCATCATGACCGATCCGGAAGGCCGCAACGGCCTCGGCGTCGATCACTGGCATGCTTACGGCATTCCCGCCTCGGTAACGTCGTTCGCCGAAGGCGAGACTAGCAAGCCGTCCGACAAATACATGGGCGGCAAAGGCACCGCCGGCAAGGACTACTACATGGGCCCGTGCACCCCGCCGGGCGCGCCACATCACTACACATTTCTGATCGTCGCCACCGATCTCGACGCCAAGGCGCTGCCGGCCGGGCTGACACGGCTGGAATTGCTCGAGAAGCTCAACGGACACACCAAGGGCGCGGCCGGCATGGTCGGGCTGTTCAAGAATCCGTATTGATCTTCTGACCTGATGCAAATGGGAGGAGCCTGATCTCTATGTCGCGCGTCACGCTCCTCCTGTTGCAGGCTGCGGTCGCCGTCGTCGGCGTTGCGCTCTGGTATCTGCTGTCGACCTATCCGGTGTTCGACCACATCCTTCTGCCGCCGTTCTTCTTTTCCAACCCAATCGATGTTTCCGCCCAGATCGTGACCTGGTTCGCGACCGGCGTGATCTGGAAACATTTGTGGGTGACGCTGATCGAATCGATCCTCGCCTTCGTCATCGGCTCCCTTGGCGGCGTCCTCGTCGGCTTTTGGTTCGCGCGCCAGCCGCGCACGGCGGCGGTGTTCGATCCTTACGTGAAGATGGTCAACGCGCTGCCGCGGGTCGTGCTGGCACCGATCTTCACGCTGTGGCTCGGTCTCGGCATCTGGTCGAAGGTGGCGCTCGGCGTGACGCTCGTTTTCTTCATCGTGTTCTTCAACGTCTATCAGGGTGTCCGTGAGGTGAGCCCGACCGTGCTAGCCAATGCGCGCATGCTCGGCATGAACGAGCGGCAGTTGATGCGCCACGTCTACTGGCCGTCGGCGCTCACCTGGATGTTCTCGTCGCTGCACACCTCGGTCGGCTTCGCGGTGGTGGGCGCTGTGGTGGGCGAGTATCTCGGTTCCGCGGCCGGGCTTGGCTACCTGATCCAACAGGCCGAAGGCGTGTTCGACGTCGCCGGCGTATTTGCGGGCATGTTCGTGCTTGCTGCTTTCGTCATCGCCATCGACATGTTCGTCAGCCTGGTCGAGAAGCGCCTGCTCGTGTGGCGACCGACAGTGGGCGAGGCGCGGCCCTAACGGTCCTCTGGTCACCGTCTTTGCGCTGGCCTATCGTCCGCGACGAGACGGCCCGCTCGAACGGCCGCGAAACACCAGGGAGGACGTCATGTCCGTGATTTTCCGGCGGCTTGCCGCCGCGATTGCCGCGCTTGTTTTGTCGAGCGGCATCGTCTTCGCCCAATCCAAGGTGACGCTCGCCGTCGGTGGCGGCGCCTGCCTCTGCTATCTGCCGACGATGCTCGCCAAGCAGCTCGGCGAATACGAGAAGGCTGGCATCAATGTCGAGGTCGTCGACTTCAAGGGCGGCTCGGAGTCGCTCAAGGCGGTGATTGGCGGTTCCGCCGACGTGGTGTCCGGCTATTTCGACCACTGCGTCAATCTCGCCGCCAAGGGCCAGCATCTGCAGTCCTTCGTCGTCTACGACCGCTACCCCGGCCTGGCGCTGGTGGTTTCGCCGAAGCACACAGGCGAGATCAAATCGGTGAAGGACCTTGCCAACAAGAAAGTCGGCGTCAGCGCTCCGGGCTCTTCGACCGACTTCTTCCTGAAATATTTGCTCGGCCAGAACGGCGTCGATCCCAATTCGGTCGGCGTGGTCGGCGTCGGCCTCGGCGCGACCGCCGTCGCGGCGATGGAGCAAGGCCAGATCGATGCCGCCGTGATGCTTGATCCGTCGGTCACGGTGCTTAAGGGCCGCAATAAGGACCTCACGATTCTCAGCGACACGCGCACGCAGAAGGACACGCTCGCCGTATTCGGCGGCGAATATCCGGGCGGGGCGCTCTACACCAAGGCGGACTGGATCGCCTCGCACGAGAAGGAAGTGCAGGGCATGACCAACGCGATCCTGGCGACACTCAAGTGGATCCACTCGCATACGCCGGAAGAGATCGCCGACAAGATGCCGCCGGAATATGTCGGCAAGGATCGCGCGGGCTATGTCGAGGCGCTCAAGAACACGATCCCGATGTATTCGGAGACAGGCCGCATGGACCCGAAGGGCGCCGCGGCGGTGCTCGCGGTGTTCTCGAAGTCCTCGCCGGACGTGGCGAAGGCCAACATCGACCTGTCCAAGACCTACACCAACAAATACGTCGAGGCGGCTGGCAAGGGCATGTGAGTCCTGCGCCGGGGCTTCGTTGCCGAAGTGCGTGATGGCCGGGCTTGTCCCGGCCATCGGCGTCTTTAGGCTGGCGTCGCTATGAATCTTCTCTCTATCCAGTCGCACGTCGCTTATGGTCATGTCGGCAATTCGGCGGCGGTCTTTGCGCTGCAGCGCCTGGGCGTCGAGGTGTGGCCGGTCCACACCGTGCAGTTCTCCAACCATACCGGCTATGGCCAATGGGGCGGGCAGGTGTTCGATACCTCGCTCATCCGCGACGTTGTCCAAGGCATCGAGCGGCGCGGCGTTCTGAGTGAATGCGATGGCGTGCTCTCAGGCTATATCGGCTCGCCCGACATCGGCGCGGCCATCCTCGACGCAGTGGCAGCCGTGCGGCGCGCGAATCCAGCGGCGAAATATTGCTGCGATCCGGTGATGGGCAACGCGGCGCGCGGATTGTTCGTGAACGCCGCCGTTGCGGAGTTCATGAAACGTCCGGGCGTGCCGGCTGCCGATATCGTCACGCCCAATCAGTTCGAGCTCGAGCAACTGACTGGCCGCAAATGCAGGACGCTGAAGGACCTGCGTGCGGCGGTGCAGGCGGCGCACGAGATGGGGCCACACGTCATCATGGTAACGTCGGTCCGGGTCGACGAAACGCCGGGCAATACGCTCGATCTGCTGGCTTCAGATATGAAGAATTGTTACCGCGTACGCACGCCGCTTTTGGCGCAGAAGATGAATGGCGCCGGCGATCTCATCGCTGCGTTATTCTTTGCTCACTATCTGCGCGGTGGCGATTTGGGCAAAGCGTTATCGAAGGCTGCTTCCGCTGCGTTCGGCGTGATAGCGAAGACCGTGGAGGCAAGCTCGCCGGAACTCCAGCTTGTCGCGGCTCAAGACGAGATCGTTCATCCAAGCCGCGTCTTCGACGCCGAAGCTATTTCATGATCGACAAGATCACGATGTTTCGCGTCGACCGGCTCGAGCTTGCCTTCAAGCCGAAGCCCTGGGCCTTTGCTGCGGAGCGCCGTGTGGAGATCGAGGCCTACTTCGCCGATCTCCGGCGTGAGAAACCGGCAATCTGGAACGGCCGTGTGCTGCTGATGTATCACCAAGTGGCGCGTGACGGGGTCTTTTCCGGCGACTATCTCGAGACGGATTACGCGAGCTTCTCCGCCTGGCGCGCCTGGGGCCGGCCTCATGCCGGCGTGCACGATTGCTTCGGCGCGGCTGCGATCATTGCGGCCGACGGCGCCTGTTTGCTTGGCGTCATGGGGCCGCAGACTTTCAGTGCCGGCGAGATCTATTTCCCGTGCGGCACGCCTGATCCCGACGATATCGCCGATGGTTACGTCGATCTCGATTTCAGCGTACGGCGCGAAGTGAAAGAGGAAACCGGCATTGACGCTTCGGAGTTCACGATCGAGCCGGGCTGGATCACGGTCGTGGAGGGCGCACTGATCGCGCAGATCAAGGTGTTGCGCGCATCTCTGCCCGCGGAGGTCTTGGCGTTGCGCATGCGCGACTATCTTTCGCGCGAGAAGAACCCCGAACTATCGGACATTCGCATCGTTCGCAGCCCGCGCGAGTTCACGCCGGCGATGCCGACTTTCGTCACCACGTTTCTTGCCCGCCACTTCGCCGTGCTATGAGGTGATGGCAGCGCGCGGAGGTACAATGAAGCTTTACCACGTCGCCAAGCGTTTTCGTATC
>Ga0187780_10000237_pt1 | contig 42395 bp, 36 predicted proteins | sample 1015_Q2_SP10_20__FD_132429 | JGI IMG/M metagenome (GOLD analysis project Ga0187780, IMG submission 132429) | Tropical peat soil microbial communities from peatlands in Department of Meta, Colombia - 1015_Q2_SP10_20_MG | ecosystem: Environmental > Terrestrial > Soil > Wetlands > Peat | place...
CAGGCCCCGCGTACAAGCGAACGCCCAGGGAACGAAGTGAACGGGTGTTCGATAGTCAGAAGAAATGGCGAAATTACACGAATCCGCTATGAGGAAGTCTCCACGGTTTGAGGGGAACCCCGCAGTCTCACAGACCCCCGGGACTCCCGGTAGCCCTCGGCCTCACCGAACATGACCCCAGCCATCCGCCACGGCAGGCGTCCGCAGACACACAGATCCGCCAGATCTGCGCCCATCGGCTCGATACTTCCTCAGCGCCGTCGACCATACAGAACGGATATTTTGCGCTGCGCCACCAGCCGCCGACTACGCTCTGCTATCTCAGTTACCGCTACGGCGATGGGGCTCCTCAGCGTCGCGCCTCGGTGGCTAGGCGACCAAGGCCGGGAATGGCCGCTCTCAACGAGCCATAGGCAGCCATACTCACGATCGACGACGTACCTCATCGCGGCATTATGCACGGGACTGTAGTCAAGTTGATCATGGCTTGTTCCGGTAGCGGCGTGCTGCTGTGGCGGCGGTGGTGCCGAGAAGCTAGCCGATCTGGGTCCAGGTGAGTTCCTGGTCGCGGGCGTCGTGGACGGCCTGGGGCAGGAGCTGCTGGGCCTGGGCGATGAGGCTGGCCAGGGCGTGCAGATGGCCGGCGGAGTCACCGGGCCAGTAGGCCGTGCGCTGCCGGGCGAGCTGGTCGATGGCGTCGGTGAGGACCTGGAGGCCGTCGTGCGGCGGCGTAGGGAGCATCGTGCGCAGCGGCCTTTCTCGTAGAGCTTGTCTTCGGTGCCGCAGCCGGTGCAGGCGCTGAAGACCGGCATCTGGGCGCAATCGGCGCAGGTGTCAGCGCCCGGGCCGGGCGGGACGACCAGCCGGCGCTGCTGCCCGCAGCGCGCGCACGGCCCCCGGTGCTGCAGGGCCGCGCGGTAACACGGGTCGCACACCGGTCCCTCCGGCCAGCTGGCCTGCGGTGGCCGGTCGTGCCCGCAGCGCGCGCAGGCGGCGGTGGCCCGCAGTGAGCACGAGGGGCAGACCGGCTCGCTGGTTGCCGCGTAGGCGCACGGGCGCCGCCGCTGGCATCTGCTGCAGGTGGCTTCGGGCAGCCGGTAGCAGTTGACGCAGATGCCCGGCTGGCCGTCCCGGCCGCGCACGGCGACCGGCGCGGTCTTCCCGCACGTGCCGCATGCGCGGTGGCGGCGCGGGTCATCCCGGCCGGCCAAAGTGAGCCAGGCGGTGCGGTGATCACCTTTGCCAGCGACGTGTGCATCGCCGAGCTCGTCGACAGCCGCGGACAGCCGGTCCCGGCCGGGACACCGTCAGCCAAGGTGCTCATCACCAGCTTGTATAACCTGACCCAGCCGCTGATCCGGTACGAGCTGACCGACACCCTCACCGCGGCGCCAGGCACGGACCGCGGCGGCTACCTGCGCGCCGGCGTGGAGGGCCGCGACGACGGCGTCCTTCGTTACGGCGACGTGAGCATCCATCCGCACGTCGTCAGGACCGTGCTGGCCTCCTCCGCCGCGGTGACCGAATACCAGGTCCGCCAGACCGAGCACGGCCTCGACGTCGCCGTCATCGCAGGGTACGACGCGGACCAGGCAGCGCTGAGAGCCGCGCTGACCGGCCGGATGCGCCGCGCCGGCCTGCCCGAACCCGAGGTCACCGTCCGTGTCGTGCCCGGCATCGCGCGCCACCCCGACACCGGCAAGGCCCGCCGCTTCATCCCCCTCGAGACGATGCAGGCGCCCACGGCCAGGAGAAGCTAGCCGTGGCTCAGAGACAGCGGTGGTAACGGGAGCCTAGCCGAGAATCAGCCAGGACACCGCCCGCCAGCCCGCGATGACGCGTCGGTCTGCGCCGGTGCGGTCGTGGAATCCGGACAGCGGCGATCGCCGTACCTGGCCGGCCGCAAACAGTGTCTTCGATCAGGAGGGACAGGATGACCATTTCGCGGCTGCTCCCGGCGGAGCGTTACTTCACGGCAGGGAACGCGCATGACCCCGCGGCTGTCGCCGCGGCCCTGGGCGGGGGCAGCTACACCGACCCGACAGTGGCCGGGCCGCCGCTGACCGGCACGGAGCTGGCCGCGCATGCGCGGGATCTCCTCGCCGGATTCCCGGACCTGAGGTTCGAGGTCCTGGGCGCCCAGCCGGCGCCCGGCGGGCAGGACGTGGTGGGTCTTTAGCTGTCGTGCTGATGTCGGCAGCCGATGGGCGGGGTGCCCGGGGACCAGGCGGTCAGCTCGGCGTGCCGGGTCGTGATGGCAAGGTTGAGCTCGGTCTCGATGTTGTCCAGCTGCAGCTGCATGCGCTTGAGTTTCGGGCCGATGTCGGCGGCGACCTCCCGGCGGAGGTAGCGGACGCAAAGCGCGCCACCCAGGAGCACACCCAGCAGTGAACCCACGAGAAAGATCAGCATGTGGGGCATTCCTCCCTGTCACCGGGCCGCTTTTGCCTGCGGGCTGACATCTTCTTGGTGCCGGCAGCCAGCAATCTTGTGACACCGGAAGGCCTCGCCGGACGCCCCTTGTGATCCGCCGCCCGTTTGGGTGAGATTTTCTGGCCGGGGATGTCACAGACGGGGGCGCCGCGGGCACTACCTGATGTAAGCCACCGCGCGATGGGGCGCCCGGACCTTACGGCCAGAGGGAGGGATGGGGCGATGATGCCGACCGCATGGATTGCCGCGTCTGCCAGGCCGGCCATCACGAGCGGGAGCCTGGGTGGACGACACTGACGCAACGGTCCCGGTTCCGGATATCCCGTCTGCGGCCACGCGGGACAACGCGCTTGATGACCAGGAATGGGATTCCGCCGCCAGCGTGCTCCGCGAGGAATGGGACGCGTGCTACCGGGCCGAGATGCCGCGATTGATCCGGTACCTGATGAAATGCTTCGGCGATTCTGACATGCGTGATGCCGCGGACGCTGCGCAGAGCGCCTTCACGGAGTTGTTCGCGAACTGGACCACTGTCCGCAACCCTAGGCCGTGGTTGTGGACCGTGGCCTTCCGCCAGATGCTCCGGCAGAACGCCAGCCCCGGGTACCCACTGGACATGCTGCGCCGGGAACCCGGCACAGCGCCGGCCTCGGCCTGGCTGGAACTGCGCGAGGAAACGCAGGCGGTGCTGGCCCGGCTGCGCCAGCTGCCGCTGGCGCAGCGGCAAGTGCTCGCCCTGATATACGACCAGTTTTCCTACGCCGAGATCGCGCAGATCACCGGCACCAGCGAGGACGCGGTACGGAAAAACGCGGAAAGAGCCAGGCGCAAGATGAAACAGCTACCCGGGATCCCCTTAGGAGACAGGTGCTCTGGCGGGGTCTGGATCGTGGCAGCACCCGCCGGGTAAGCCCGTACAGCTGGGCCGATGCCTGACATCGGCCCAGCCCGGATAACATCCCAGCTCGGGACCGAGCTAGAAGAGGCTCGCAATGGTAGATGAGAACCAGATGATTCACCCCGGCAAGACCGGGGATGACGGCGACGCGGCGCTAGATGCCGCCCTCGCCGCAGCTGACGACGACATGCTCGCCGCCATCAGCGGCGGTCTTGACCTCGACGTAGGGCTGGCCCGGATCCTGAAGGACCTGGGTGGATCATCGGTGGCTCGTCCGGGCATCCAGGCCCAGGCACCAGCGGCCCCCGGCAACGACCGGGCCATACCCGATGCGGCCGTGTCTCGGGATCCCTCCCGGGGTGACGATGCTGCCGCGCCGATCCGGGTCACGGTCCTGATCCGTGACGTCGTGGAGGCCACCTGCGCCGAGCTCGCCGCCGCCGGGCAGCCCGTCACGTTCCGGGAAGTAGCCGCCCGCGCGCAGATCAGCCGGATCACCCTCTACCGGCGGGCCGACCTGCGCGCCGTCGTCGAGGAGCACCGCGCCCGCGACGCCACCACCGTGTCCGTGCTCACCGTCCAGATCGACCAGCTGCGCCGCAGCCTAGGAGCCGTCGCCGCCAAGGTCCACGAGGAAACCCTCCGCCGCCTCGAACGCGCCCGCCGCGAACCCAGGCAGTAGCACGGCCCAGGCCGTTATACCGAGGTTAAGTAACGCCGCGCGCAGGTCCTCCCGCAATCGAGGTAACGCGTACTCCGGCGGGCAACTCCACGTTCTCAGGAGTTATTTCGCCGGACTGACCTGCCGCCTGGCCATGTTCTCAGGAGTCACGGCCGGGAGCCTGCTGGGAATGCCCGTTCTCGAGGTTCGAGGAGAGACTGTCCCCCCGGCGAGCTCATCGCTGCCTCCGGACGGCGAGCTGATCAGCGGCACGGGGTTGGTTCCGCATCTGGACCTGGCCGCTGACCCGGACTTGGAGACTGCCGCGCACCGGCTTGTGTGTGCTACTGGTATTGGGTCCGGGTGCTTTCCGGACCTGCTTGTAGGGGGAGGCGTCGTTGACGCCGGCTCCCTGGCGGCGTGGCGGTACGTGCATGGCCTGGGAGGAAGTTCCGGTGAACGGTGGAGTGGCGGCTCCGGTGGTGAGTTCGGTCAGCCCGGCCTCGGGCACGGTCGGCGCGGAGGTGATGATCGCCGGCTCGGGGTTCGCCGGGGTGACCGGGGTGAGCTTCGGCGCCGCGGCGAGCGAATTCAGCGTCGGATCTTCCACCGAGATCACCGCCACGGTGCCGGCCGGGGCCTCGACCGGGCCGGTCGCGGTGACCGGCCAGGGCGGGACGGCGTCCAGCCCGGATCCGTTCATGGTCACGCCCGGCATCGCGTTGTCGGCGGGCAGCGGTCCGCCGGGCACCGCCGTGACGGTGGCCGGGGCCGGGTTCGGGGCTTATGAGGCGGTGGACATATACCTCGGCATCGCCGGGCAGGCACTGGCCAGCGCCAGCGGTACGGGGAACTTCGCCGCGATACCGGTCCAGATTCCGGCATCTGCCCCCGGCTCCGTGACGGCGTACCTGACCGCCGTCGGACGGCACTCCGGCTTGAGCGCGCAGGCTCAGTTCTCAGTCCTTAACGTCGTGACGGTGACCAACCCCGGGACCACGTTCATCGCCGCCGGCCAAGCGTGCAGCCTGGAGATCCAGGCCAGCGACTCGGTCAGCGGGCAGGCCCTCACCTACACCGCCACCGGGCTGCCCGTCGCGCTGTCGATCAGCCCCTCTACCGGCCTGATCTCCGGCACCCCGGCCACGGCAGGGCCCTTCACCGTGACGGTCACGGCCCAAGACACCACCGGCGCGTCCGGATCCGCGACGTTCATCATTACCGTCGTATCGGTGACGGTGACCAACCCCGGGGAACAGGTCGGCGAAGACGGCGTCGCGGTCAGCCTGCAGATCCAGGCCAGCACCACGCCACCCGCGCGGGCCCTCACCTACATCGCCACTGGGCTGCCTACGGGGCTGTCGATCAACCCCTCCACCGGCCTGATCTCCGGCACCCCGGCCGGGTCAGTAGGGCTCTTCACCCCTACGGTCACGGCCCAAGACACCACCGGCGCGTCCGCAACCGTGGGGTTCGACTGGCCTGTCTCAGACCTCGGGTGACAGCCGCCGGATCGCCGATCTGAGCGATACCCGATGACACTCAGGCAATCGCGTCCGCAGCCCATAGCTTGTCGAACCCCATGTGCCGAACAGGCTTCTGGCCGCCTTGTGAACCAGTCTCATTAACCAGGTCGGCCTCCAACTCGGCGAAGGTGGCAGGATGTTGAAGACCATTTTGCCCATAGGATCGGTGGCGTCGTGGACCTGCCCGCGGAGCGACAGCTTGATGCCGCGGGCGGCCAGGTCGTCGCCGATCCCACGGGGGTCGGGCACGAACCGGGCGAGCCTGTCGAGTTCGGGTACCAGGAGGGTGTCACCTTCCCGGACGGCCGCAAGGGCCTAGTCGAGGCAGGACCGGGCCCGGTTCGTGCCGGTTAACCCATGCTCGAGGTAGATCCGGCCTTCGGCGACGCCGAGCTCATGCAGCCGCTCACGCTGACTGTGCACGGCCATCGCGGCGACGTCGCCCACCCTCCATTAGATGAGCACACGCTTGCCGTGCCGGTAGCGCGAGTGCCGCTCGGTGAAGATGTTCTGGTCCCATCTCTATGAGGGCACGGCGCTCGTGCTTACGGCTTGCCTTGTCACACAGCCTGGGCGAGCCGTCGAGCATGCACACGGCGGGGGCAACCTTCAGATCCGTAGGGATCCGCTCGGCTTCGCAGGCTTCCTGACCTGCGCTGGCTTCCCGTGTGTTGCGTGGTCCGGCTCTCGCGGCCCGGGTTTCTCAGGTTTCTCATTGGCAGATCCATTGGCAGATCGCGGGCTCCCGTCATGACGTGCCCGAGCAGGGCAGTCGGCTCACCGACGTGAAGGGCAGCGGGTCCGACCACGTACAGTAACGTACTGTGCTCGGCGCTGCACGCGATGTCCGCCGACAGGGCCGGAAACCTGGTCGCCAAGGTGTGGCCGCCCAGCCTCGCGCCAAACCGGCTGATCTGATGCCGCTACGCACACAGTCTGGTTAGCCACGCCCGGATCAGCCGAAATGAAGACGTCGCCTATGAGCGCATATATGCGCAGCCATGCATAATCTTCCATGATTCAGCCAATGCGCTGACGTCGCCGCTGCAATTGCTGCGCGACCTTTTCATGTAGACGCATAGAGCCAGAAGAAGTGATATACGGGCGATCATCTCCGCGTATCGTATGAAAATCAGCGACGATCACCTGTATATCTGGGGCCTTATACGGGCGGCCAAAGGCCCGACCGGCTCACGAGAGGACAGCAAGGTGGAAAGACAGATCGATCGGGTTTCCGGAGGGGTCGAATGTCTGAACTAGAACGCCGTTCGGAGCGCCGCTGCGCGATGCCACGGTGATCTGCCCGGTCCCCAAGATAGCGCCGGAGCCCGGCAGCCCGGGCGTAGCGATGTAGGCGGAGCCGGTGACGTCGTGGCTGAACAGGACCTGGTAGGCGCCGGTGAACAGGCGGGTTGCCGACACTGCCTGGAAGCCCCTGACCAGGTCGCCAAGCGCGTTGACAACCGCGAAGAATGCCTGAGCGGTGGGCGGCAAGCCGGTCCGGGCGGCGGGGACGCTCTCCGGGACGCTGCCCGCTTCGGGCACGAATGGGGGCTGCTCGGTAACACTGGGTGTGTCAGTGGGCTCGGTGTTTTCTGCCATGTGCTCCGTCCTTTCGTGCAACCTCGCTACCGGTCGTGCGGGGCGCTATCGATACAGAGGACAGACGGCACTGTTCGGATACGTCGCGGCATGGGCCGACCTGCAGACCCTCGTCGCCGCAATGTGGCAAGCCTGTTCAACGGCACTGAGTCCGGCGGGCTCCGGCAGCGGCCGGGGACCTGGAGAAGGCGCTGGGCATCTCCCCGGACATCGGCCACCGGCTCGGCCAGGCCGATGCCCTCACTAGCCTGGGGGACGTGCGGCATACAAGCGGGTGGTTAGGTCAACCCCCGGACCATCTGGATATTACTAAAGGCTGCCGAACGTTCCCAGCAGGAAAGAGCGCGGTAGGGCTGATCAACCGCTTCGGCCAGCGCGTAGACCTGGGCGATAGTGAGCACGGGCCGTTCTGGTGACTTTTCCTGACTGGCGCCCTTGATCCGGCAGGGGTTACGACGGATCAGCCCGTCGTCCACTGCCGTGTTCAGCACGGCCTTGAGCAGACGATATGCCTTGGCCAAGGTCACGGCGCTGAGTCCGGCATCCAGTAGCTTCTTCCGCCAGCGGCGCACGTCGGCCTCACGGATGTCGGCCACCGTCCTGCCGTCAAAGTGGGGCCGTACATGGCGCCGCAACAGGTACCGGTGGAGCTGGACGGTCTTGGGCCGGAGATTGGGTCGTTCCTCGATCCAGGCCGCCGAGTACTCACTGAACAGCACCTGGCCCAAATCCGGGTTGATCCATTCCCGTCGAGAATCTCGACCGTTTTACGGGTCAGCCATATCTCGGCGGCCGTCTTGGAAGGGAACGTGTGATCGGCCGGGCGCATAAGCCCATCTGGTCCCCGGTAGCGCGCCTGCCACTGCAAGGACGCCAGCTCGCGGACAGAACCAAAACGGCGGCGGCGGCCCTGCTAATTTCCCATAACGCAGCCCTCCCCTTGCGTATCCCGCTCTTCGTGAGCCCGCCGCGCACTGAGGCGGGACGGCTAAGCGGCCGTCCCGCCGATCTAAGGCGTTCCGCAGCCCCGATAGGTCAACCGGTCGATGCGGTACCCCGCCCCTTAGCCGGACAGTGGACGTAATCCCGCAACGGGGAAGCAGATCAGGAGAAAGGCAACCCGCATGAGTATCTTCGTGGCGCATCAGGGCGAAGGGAACGACGGCCAGCTCTGGCATGACACCTTCGACGGCGAGAACTGGGCCGGGGACCGGCGAGTCGGGAACTACGGCATGAGTTCAGGCCCCTTTACGACGAAGCGACCGCCTGGTCACACCGCGTGAAACTTGCCCAAGCCGCTTGACAATCAAAAATCCAGGGGTGTCTCTACGGACACTCCGGCCAGAAACCAACGGCCAGGCCGGAGCCTGCCCGGACCGGACGCGGGCCATCCCCTGCAAGCGGGGCGAGGGCGATAAGACGGGGAGCGGGACGAGTGAGGGCAAAGAGCAGGAGAGGAAAGAAAAAGACGAACAGACGCCGACGCCTGGCGCCGCTCCGGGCCTGCGGCCCCAGCGGCGCCGATCGGGAAGGAAAGCGGACGAGCTGGAGTCTTCACCTGTCAGCCGCGGCACGGTCGAGGATCAGCGCCGTCCCGCCCTCCGCCGGGAGGAAGCCTCACGCGGGTCTGCGTAACACCGCCTCCAGCGAACTCCGGCAGCCGCCCGAGAATGATCGCGTCCGGGCTCTCTGCCTAGACAGAACTTTCCATTGGACGCGGAACTGCACGTCACAGGTACAGTGTGGCGCGACGCGCTGGCGGTTACACGCGGGGGCCGTGAGATTGCCGATGACGCCCTGTGATCAAAGGTCAGCTTTGCTGCCATGGGTCGATCACGTCAATCCCGGTGTCCCGGAAGTCCTTAGCGTTGCGCGTGGCCAGCGCCGCGCCGCGTGTCCGGCAGATGGCTGCAATCTGGGCGTCGAACCCGTCGATGGGCAGGCCGAGGCGATCGCGGCGGGCCGTGATCGTGGCGTACCAGATCGCGGCATCTGCATCGAAGGGCTGGATGTATTCGCTGAACGCCGCGAACAGCTCGGTGGCCGCGGCCAGCAGGCTTTGTTTGCGGCGCCCATCGGCCAGCCGCTCAAGGCCGTAGCGGATCTCGGCGATGGTGATAGCCGTGGTGCACAGCTCGCCTGGCGCCTGCGCGCTGACCCATGCCCGGACCTGCTGGGAGGGCGAGGGCCTCATCAGCTCCGATACGACATTAGTGTCGACGACGATCACGAGCCGAATTCTGCCGCTCGGGCCGGGGTCGCGCGCGGCGGAAGCTCGAGTTCGACGCCGCCCAGCTCGCCGAAGCGGTCCATGAGTGCCTGGAACAGGCCTGGGGCCTCGTCGGGCTCGGCGACCGCGTCGGCGAGGATGGCACGGACCTCGGCCTCCATCGATCTGCCGTGCCGCGCAGCCCGGACGCGGAGCCGTTCCTTCACCCGGTCATCAAGGTTGCGGATGCTCATTGCTGACAGCGCGACCACTCCTCCTTCTGGTGCTAGCAATGCTAGCAGATTGGCGTCACCGTACGTGTTGACAGCACCTTTATCTGGACAGCAAGTCGTGATCAATCAGCACCGCGACCGGTACCGTGGTCGCGATCGTCCGTACCTCGAGAGGTACGCACGAAGGTAACCGCACAGATCTGGCCTATCGGCGCCGGTCGCACGCAACACGATGAGAGCCAGCCTGCCGCGCAGATCGGATATCGCTTGTCGAGCGACGGACGCCGCCGGACTACAGGCCGTGACGGGAGAACGGGCGCTCCTCGCGCCAGGCCGATTATTCACTTAGGGGCTATTCACGTAAGCGGAGCATCGTCGGTAGCTCAACGTCATCGGACCTGGTCGCGGGTTCAACTCGGCTCAGATCGGACCTTCCCGGAGCAACCCTCTGAGCTGGGTAACTCCGGTTAACTGAATACCCCAGATTCACTTACTCGCGCTGGGCCGATTCCGAGGCCGCTGGCGCGCACATTTTCAGTTCGGAACGGATGTGCCTTGTCCTGGTGACGGTGATGCGGTGGATAAGCAGCCTAGGTTCGGGTCGGGTGCTGGCATGGCCGGATCGTCGGTATCGTTCGGCGCGGAGGCTGGTGGCAGGCGTGGCCGGCGCTACACCGTCGGGGGAACGCCGGGAGCGGGATGGTGGACGCCTCGCGCGCTGAGGTCACGCTCGCAGCGCCGCAGCACCGCAACGCTGCCGTGCTCCGATGCCATCTGCGCGGCGGAGAGCAGGCGCGTGCCGGCCTGCTCGTCGTCATACGCGGCCCGCATCCGCATTAGCTCCGGCAGCCACCACATGTCGTGGTGGGCGCGCCCGGCGGCGAGGGCGGCGTCAAGGGTGGCCCGCGCGGCGCCGGGCCGGCTCTCCCGGGCGGACAGATCCGCGAGCAGCGACAGCCAGTACGGCATGCGCGCGAACGCGCCCTCCGATTTGAGGTTGGCGATGCCGCGGCGGACCAGGTCGGCCCCTGAAGCGCCCTCGCGGGACCAGCCGTCCAGGATCAGCGCCCACTCGCGGTAGTAGGCGAAGTCATACCGGTCGCACAGTCGGCGCAGCTCGTCGACCATGTTCCTCAGCTCGGGCAGGTCACGGCGGATCTGGTGGGTGATGCTGGCGTAGGCGAGGGCCAGCGCCTGGCTGTACGGGTGGTCGATCGCCCGGGCCAGCGTGATGGCCTCGCGGCAGGCGGCCAGCGCTTCGTCCTGGTGGCCGAGCAGCCAGTGGGCATGCGAGGCAAAGGCCTTCCCGTGCACGTCCGGGCGGGTGCCGAAACTCAGCCAGACGGCACCGCTCGCCAGCTTCGCGGCCAGCTCGAAGTGACGCAGCCCTCCGGCCGGCATGCCCAGGCTGAAGGCCGAACAGCCGGCGATGAAATGAGCCTGGCCTGCCAGCTCGGACTCGGGATCGGCGAGGTCCAGCGCGCGCGTGGCCGTCCGGTGGCTGTCGGCCGTGCGCCCTTGGACCCACAGCGCGCCCGCCAGCGCGGCCAGGCCGGTGACTCTGGAGTCTGTGCGGCCCAGCGACTCGGCCAGAGCGATTGTCCGCTCCAGCGCCTGCTGCAGAGCGGGAGACGAGTAGCCGTACCGTGTGTTGAGCGGCGCCGCCATCGCTTCCAGTACCACGAGTTCGCGGCAGTCCCGGTCCCGTCCCGCAGGCATGGCCGCGATGATGGATAGCGCCTTTTCGTGCAGCCGGATCTCCTCGGCATGGGCGAACCTGCCGGCGGCGACGTCGGCGGCCCGCTGGTAGTAAGCTACCGCTCGCTCGGGCCGTCCGGCCCGTTCGTACTGCTCGGCGAGCTGGACTGCGACGCCATCTGTGTTTCCGGTGTGGAGTAGTTCCAGGCCCTGGGCGATGCGCCGGTGCAGCAGCCAGCGCCGGGGCGGGCTGATCCCCGCGTAAGCCGTTTCGCGTAGCAGGTCGTGAGAGAAGTCATAGCCGTCCCGGAACTCGCGCACGATCCTGCGCCGCCACAGCTCATCGACGGCTGCCACTACCGCGTCGGCGTTCAGGTCGCTTGCCTCGGCGGCATGCATCAGGATCCCGTCGTCCTCACCGGCCGCCGCCGCCGCCATTGCAGCCCTTCGCTCGTTGTCAAAGACGCGCACGTCCACGCGGCACGTCTTCGTGTCACGCCAGCACAGATCCCTGGGCGTCACCACTAGCGACGCCTCGTCTCCCAGGACCTGGCGCAGGTGGTGCAACTCGCGGCGCAGGTTTGTCAGCGCCTGTGCATCCGTGGAGTCGGGCCAGAGCAGGCCGGCGATCCGCTGCGGGACTGCGGGGATCCGGCACGCACGGCCAGGAATGCGACCAGGGCGACAGCGCGCGACGACCGGACCTGGACGCTTCCGGCCCGGTCGTCGACGATTGCCTGCTCCCCCAGGAGCGACATATGCAACACGTCGGCCCTCTCCCGAGCATTAGTACCCCGGCTGACGTGGAGAAGCAATGCGTCCGCGGGGAGATCCCATGAGATGCGGCCGGGCGACAGGCAGCCGTCTCCGCCACCTGACGCCGCACGCAGATCGTCCTTATCTGTGCCATCGCCGGATGCGTGGGGCCCGCAGCCCGTCCCGGAGGGAGCCGCTACTGTGGCGTCATGACGAGATTCGGGGTGCAGCTGCCCAACTTCTCCGGGTTCGATCCGTCCGACCTGTTTGAGCACGTCGTCGGGCTGGCTACGACGGCGGACGAGGCCGGTTTCAACTCCGTGTGGGTCATGGATCACTTCTTCCAGCTGCCCCCCCTGGGCGGCCCGGACCAGCCGATGCTGGAGGCGTACACCCTGCTCGGGGCGCTGGCTGCGCGGACCCGACGGGTGCAGCTCGGCACGCTGGTCACCGGCGTGACCTACCGCAATCCGGGTATCCTGGCCAAGATCGTCACGACGCTGGACGTGATCTCGCGGGGCCGAGCCATCCTCGGCATCGGGGGTGCCTGGTACGACGTTGAGCACCAGGGCCTCGGCGTCGACTTTCCGGGTGCCCGGGTCCGCCTCGACATGCTCGAAGAAGCAGTTCAGGTCTGCCGGGCCATGTTCACCGGTGATGATGTGAGCTTCTCCGGCACTCACTATCGGCTCGATCACGCCCGCAACCTGCCCCGGCCTGTGCAGCCAGGCGGGCCGAAGATCATGATCGGCGGCGGCGGCGAGAAGCGGACGCTGCGGCTGGTGGCCCGCTACGCAGATATGTGCAACGTGACGGGCGATGTCAGCACGCTGGCCCGCAAGATCAGCGTGCTCCACCGCCACTGCGCCGAGGCGGGCCGGGATCCAGCCGAGGTCGGCGTGACCTGGATGACCCCGCTGATCCTCACCACGTCCAGCCAGAACACGGCCGAGGTGCGGGAGATGCTGGCGGCGGCCGTCCCTGCCGAGCAGATCGCCGGGTTCACCGTCGGCCAGCCCCACGAGATCCCCGGCCTGGTCGCAGGTCACATCGAGGCCGGCGCTGACGAAGTGATCTTCAGCTTCGCCTTCGCCGACACCGCGGGAATCACTGCCGTGGCGGAGGCACTCGGATTGGGCGGACACTAGCGGCAACCCGACGCCGCCGCGAGGGTGAGCGGCCTCCCGCCGGTACCCGACAGGCTGCTGCACCCATTGAAGGACAGATCAGTCGTTCTCGGAAGCCTCAAACTCCCCAGAACCCGGTCGGCAGCGGGCGAGAGCCATCGCATGGCGCAAAGGCGGGTCTTGCTTTAACCCAGTGAGGTCACAGCTTGGACTCCCGTTCGGGTCAGGACACCTCAGCATCGGCCACTCCAGGTTCCGCCTCGCCGAAGGCGAGCTGTGGCAGTCCGCCGACGACCACAGCCGGACACGAGCCAAAGTGACAGAAGCCAACTCGCTCCGCGCATGAACCGTGTCACAACCGCCGCCGCGTCTAGGGCGCTCTGGTACGTCGCTGCGTGATCGGCTCGCCGGACGTAGACGCAATACCCACTCGCAGGATCGGCGTGTGCAAGGCCGCCATCTGATGACCCTGGGGAGATCGAGTGAAATCGGCTCGCGGCGCGACCCGCCAGTGCGGCCCGGCGAAGATGGTCCAGGCTGAGTCGCGGCAGTTGACTACGACGGGAGCCGTCAGCGTACCTGTCGCGTGCCCGAACGGAGGGTCCCGGGCAGAGCCTGACGGTTTGTGACGGACATGCAGATTGGGGCCGGACCTGCGATTGAGCAGGTGAGGGACGTGACCGCGCCCGCGCTCGGTGGACCGGATCCTCGCCTCGTGAGCCTCGAGGTGGCGTAGACGGCTGCGGTGTGTGGCGCTGCCAGCCCGGAAGCGGCCGTGGTCAGAGCCGCGCTTGGGGCTGTATTCTCCGGGGGTGCTGCAGTGGGCGGAGGCGATCGACTCGCTGGCTGAGCAGAGCGGATTCGCCGGTGTGATATCGGTGGATCGTGCCGGTGAGGTCGAGTTCGCGCGGGCGTATGGCCTGGCGCACCGGGCCTGGCAGGTACCGAACACCGTCGGCACCCGGTTCGCGGTCGCCAGCGGGACCAAGGGACTGACCGCGCTGACGGTGGTCAGCTTGATCAGCCAGGGCACGCTGCAGCTGTCCACGGCCGCCCGATCGGTGCTGGGCCAGGATCTGCCGCTGATCGGCGAGGAGGTGACGGTAGAGCATCTGCTGGCGCACCGGTCCGGCATCGGCGACTACCTCGATGAGCAGGACGGGCACCAGGTCACCGACTACGTGCTCACCGTGCCGGCGCGCGATCTGGCCAGCACTGGGCAGTATCTGGCGGTGCTCCGCGGGCACCCGGCCAAGTTCCCGGCCGGCCAGCGGTTCTGCTACTGCAACAGCGGGTACGTCGTGCTGGCGCTGATCGCCGAGCGAGTCAGTGGCGTTCCGTTCCCGCAGCTGGTGCGCGATCGGGTGAGCGGGCCCGTGGGCATGCCCGACACCGGGTTCCTGCGGTCCGACGAGCTCCCAGCCCGGACCGCGACCGGCTACCTGACCAAAGACGGTCCGCGGACCAACGTGTTCCACCTGCCGGTCGTGGGCAGCGGGGACGGCGGGATCTACTCCACCGCCGCCGACATCAGCGCCTTTTGGCGGTCTCTGTTCGCGAACAACATCGTGCCGGCGGCGTGGGTGGCCCAGATGGTGCGTCCGCGCAGTGACGTCCCGGCCCAGTCGATGCGGTACGGCCTGGGCTTCTGGCTCGGCTGGCACGACAGCACGGTGATCCTGCAGGGATCCGACGCCGGCGTCTCCTTCCGCAGCGTGCACGACCCGACCTCAGCCCTCACCCGCACCGTGATCTCCAACAGCTCCGACGGCGCATGGCCGGTAACCCGCCGCCTGGAGGAGTTCCTGGCCAACTGAATCCGGACCCGGTAAAGGCCGTCCAACCTCACCAGCCAGCAGTCACTCTCATCGGCGCTTCGTGCTGGCGCCTGCTGATCTGATCCTCGTGCAGGTCGTCTGCCGTGGATTCAGGTGTCCGTGCCAGTCCGGGGATCTCAGCGCTGCGGCGGGCGGGGCCAGTCCGGGTGATCCGGGCCTCCCGGGGGGCCTGCCCGGTACCGGGCGGGTACCACGCTGGTCCGGTAGGTGGTGTGCTGCTGCCCGCGGTGATCGCTGCGCTCGGGCGGGGGGTCCTGGCTGAGACGGTAACCCGCGGGCAGCCGGAGGCTCGGACAGGTCAGGTAGTGCGTGCTGACTGCGCCGCACCGTGGGCACTGCCCGGCTAGCAGCTCGCCCGCCCGGGCCGGCGTCGCCGGAGGCCTGTCCTGCCGTGGCGCCGGATTGGGAATGCTGTCCGTGGCCGGCTGCCCGATCATGGCGATGATCTGCGTCCGGGACGTTCGCGGATACCGGGCCGGGGCGGCCGCGCCGGGCACCAGGCTGCGCCGGGTGCTGCGGGGCCGCGGCGGGTGCCGGCTGGCTCGGGGGTGATCGTGAGGCGGTTGCTGGTCATCGCGCTCTCCGCCGGGGCGCGGTCGCGAGCAGTGCCTCGACATCCGCGCGCCGGTAGCGGGGCCGGCCGGCCTGGGTGCGGACCTCGGGCAGCCGGCCGCGCCGCGCCCAGGTGGCGACCGCCGCTGAGGTGACCCGGAACAGGTAGGCCACCTGTTTGCGGGTCATCAGGTCCTCCTCCCGGTGGGTGCCGGTCATGGCTGTCGGCGTCATCACGTGCATCGGGTTTCCCTGGTTGGTTGGCCGGTTCAGGCTGGCCCGGAACCGTGCTGGTCGCTGTGCGTGGCCGCTCCTGGGGAGGTCCGGGCAAACCAACGTGCCCGGGTGCCAGTTGCACGGAAAATACTGCTGCAAGATGCGTCAAGAGACATCGGTCAGCTGACCGATTTTGAACCGCGGCCGCCAGCGCCCGGGTACCCCGTCTCGGTTAACCTGGTGCAGTCTCGGCGATCCGGCACACCGCAGGTCAGGGCACTTGCCGTTGGCTTCAGTCCGGCGTCCCGGATCTCATCCGGCGGCGCCGCGGACAGCCGCCGGGCCTGGGGACTCGCGGCGCCCGCACCCGTCGCGGACCGTGGCCCCCGACGGGGCCGCTGCGTTCACCGTGACTTGCCAGGGGCCTGGCCTGGGTTCGACGGGACGAGGAGGACCGGCCGGGGCGGCGGTGTCGTCGGCGGCGCGCTGAGTTCGGCCATGCTCGGGTCCCGGGCGGATCCCCGCGCCGGGATGCGAGAGGGCGGGCGCGTGGCCGGGGGAGGGGGGCTGGTCGCCCGGCGGGTTCACGCGCTCGCTCCTCTCGCTGGTGACAGCTCACTGGTCAGGACCGGGACTGACGCCCGTCAGGTCCAGGTGCCGCGGATGAGGTCTCCTCTCGGGTGAGCCGGGACCGGTTCCTGCCGGACGGGGTCAGCTGCAGGCGATGCACGTGGGGCCCGGTCCGGGACCGGTGGAGCGGATAACACCATGACACGCCGTGACGCGCCGGTGGGGGGAGTTATCCGAGCGATGGTAACAAGATGACATGACTTGTCTGCGCTTAGCTAGCACACAGTGCCTACGCGGGGACTAGCCACCCGCCGCCATCCCGGCGCCCCACGGCCTGGCTGCGCCCGCCCCGGCCGGACGGTTCCGGCGGAACTCGGGTCATCCGTCGCTGGCCGGCGGTGACGCGTTGTTCCCCGGCGGTCACCGGCCCGCTCAGGCCCGGGGTCTCGCTGAGTCGGCAGCCGGAGCCTTCGGGCAGGTCAGGTCGGGCGCGTCGGCCCGGCGCACCGGGCGTATTACCGCCCCAGCCGGGGTGATCTTGATCCGGCTGCCGGTCATCGCGGCGCCCGCCGAGGCCGAGGACGTATCTCACGGGCCTGTTGATGCTCCGCACTATCAGTAAGGGGGTGGACGCTGATGCCCACCATGTTGATCCTCGCCGCCGGTGCCATGGGCCTGGTCTTGGTCGTGCTCGCCGTTGTGGTCATCGGCATCAGGCAAGAGCCGCTGGCGCAGGAGCTGACCAGGCAGGCGCCCAGACTGATGGCCAGGGTGGCCCGGCGCCTGACCGGGGTGCATGTCCGCAGGCCGGATCCGTCCGTGATCCCGGCAAGGGCCCGCCATAATGCTCGATGAGCGATTGTCGACCAGGTCCGCAGCGCAGATTACGCGTCGATTCCGACGTAGACAGACGTTGCCGGGTCTCCTCTCCCGAGCTCGGGTCTCCTCTCCCGAGCTCGGAACTTCTTACCCGGAGCGTCCCGCTACCGGGCTGAGCTGGAAAGGGGCCGGGCCCTCATGCAGATGAGTGTGCCCTCGGCGATATTGATTGTGGCGCTGTCTCACGGTCGGCCAGGTGAAATGCCCGTGCCGGGTGGGCTGGTTCCGGACGGCTTGCGGGCCTTCCAGACTTCTTCACACGGCCATTGCTGCGCCCATTCAAGCGTGACAAACGGGTACCGGGTGGTGGCGCCCGGCCCGGGCCGGAGCTCGAGGAGATCCTCGACCTGCAGGCCGCAGCCGCGCAGCAGCCGGATCATGTCGCCGTGGCCGAGGTGGAACTCCACCGACTCATCGCCTGGCCACTCGAACCGGTGCATGCCGAAGTAGGGCCGCAGCAGCCGGTCGGTGGCCGGCTGGTCATCGGTGTCGGGGACGGTGAGCATGAGCAGCACCGAGTTGACCAGGAAGATGAGCTGGCCGCCGGGGCGCAGCAGCCGGGCGGCCTCGGGGATCCAGGCGAACGGATCGCACCAGATGCTGGCGCCGTACTCCGAGATCGCCAGGTCGAAGCTGGCGTCGGCGAACGGTGCCCGCTCGGCGCTGGCGTGGATGAGCGGGAACCTCAGCCCGAACCGGTTCTGCAGCTGGTGGGCGGTGGCCAGCTGCGCGGCGGAGTTGTCCAGCCCGGTCGGCCGCGCGCCGCGGCGGGCCAGCCAGGCCGACACGTACCCGGTACCGCAGCCCAGCTCGATGCTGTCCCGGCCGTCCAGGTCAGCGGGTAGCACGCCTGCCTGTGTCTCGGCGATGTTCCAGATGCCCCAGGCGGGCTCGGCGGCGGCCCAGTTGCGCCAGCCCGGGCCGGCGTACTCTGCCGCCCACCGGTCCCACGCGGCGCGGTTGCGCCGGACATGATCCTCGGTCCCGGTCATAGCGGTCAGCTTGGTCCTGGTCTGCCATGCCGGTCAACTAGGCACCCCGCTAACTCCGTCCCCGGCCGACCATCGCATCGCCTTGCACCAGGACTGGGCAGGGCCCGGCCAGCGGGCCATGCATCCGGTGCCACGGCCGCAGCCGCCGCAGCGCCAGGCGGTCCCGCTCATCGACAACCAGGGCATGAATCGTGCGTCTCCGGTCCGCCAGGCGACCGGCGTGGGGACTACCAGTGGTGATCGTCATGGTGCCTTCCCGACCGCCGATCGGCATGGGTTACTGTGCCGATCCTGCGCGCCGGCGGGCGTGATGGAATCGGCCAGCTGGCCGATTCCGGGGAATGATCCTGCGGCAGCCGGGCCGCTACCGGCGGGCTGGCGCACGCGGGCCGGGGTCGTGTCCCGCGACCCAGCTCGCCAGCTGCATGCGGGAGTCCAAAGCCGAGTTTGGCGAGGATGTGCGACACATGTGTCTTGACCGCCGCCACTGAGATGAACAGGGCCAAGGCGATCGCCGGGTTCGACAGCCCATCGGCCACCAGCCGGGCGACCTCCAGCTCGCGCTCGGACAGCTCGAAGGCGTCTTCGGGGGTCAGCCTTTGACGTAGGAGAGTTTCTCGGCGACCTTTCCGTCGCGGATTCGGTACACGTCGATGGCGCGCACGTGGCCCTCTCCCCACGAGTACCGGCAGCGCTGTACGACGCGGTCCCCGGCGACGATTGTCTCTTCTGCTTCGACGTGGGTTGCCGGGTTCTCGAAGATCGGTTCCCATATCTGCCGTAGGCTCGCGTGTCCGGCAACGCGTTCACCGTCGGGCGCAGTGGTGCTCTCGAACACGACGTCGTTGGTGCACAGATTGAGCGCGGCGTCCACGTCGTGTGTGTTGCAGGCATCCCCGAACGCCGCCACGATCGTCGCTGGATCGTTCATCGTTACCTCGATGATCCTGGGATCAGCGGGCGCGTAGCGAGCCGCCCGCAGTCTTGAAGAACGCCCTGGGCTCTTCGAGCCACATGAAAGTACGCGCTGTGCTTAGCCGATCAGTTCTGTTGCCGTGAACGGCTCTAAGCAGGTCTCCAGCGTAGCCGGGGCACCGCACCCGCGGCAGATCCAACCGTACGCGCCCGTGGCTGATCGCCGTTTCCGAGCTGGTCCGACATGGGGTGGATCTGGCACGGGCTCATCGCGCACGGACAGTCTCGCAAGCGCCAACGTCTGTACCCGTGGCCGAGCCAGGTGTGAGGATGGCCTTGGAGATTCCGTACCTCGCAATCCAGGGTTATCGTGGCGGCGCTCACAGATGCCGGCTTCGGGGAAATGCGGCTCGTCAAGGTCGTCGGACTCCCGGTTTAGCAGGACGACGAGCCTTCTTACATTGCGGGGAGTAGGACTGGACATGGGGAAGTCGCAAGAGGTGGGTGCGGACGCTTCGCCGGGCAACTCACCACGCGGGGACCGGGCGGCGGTGATCTTGACGCCCGACCAGCGGGTACGGGTGTTCATCTCGTCGACCCTGGAGGAACTGGCCGAGGAACGGGCCGCCGCCCGTCGGGCGATCCGCAGGCTGCATCTGGTCCCGGTGTGGTATGAGTCCGGCGCCCGGCCGCACCCGCCACGCAGCATGTACCGGGCCTACCTGGACCAGAGCCAGGTGTTCGTGGGTATCTACTGGCAGCGGTACGGCTGGGTGGCGCCTGGGATGGAGATCTCGGGCCTGGAGGATGAGTACCGGCTGGCGGCCGGCAAGCCGATGCTGCTGTATCTGAAGCGTCCGGCTCTGGACCAGGAGCCGCGCATGAAGGCGTTCATCGATAGCATCCGCGCGGCCGGCACGGTGTCGTACCGGACCTTCGCCACGCCGAGGGAGCTGGAACGGCTGCTGGCCGACGACCTTGCTGTTCTTTTGAGCGAGAGCTTTGCGGGCGCGGCGGCCGGCGTCGCGGCGCCGGGTGTGTCGCAGGCCTGGCCGGGCCAGCCCGGCCAGGCGGAGCTGCCCACCGGGACGGTCACGTTCCTGCTGACCGACATCGAGGGATCGACGCGGCTGTGGGAGACCGTGCCGGACGCCATGGAGGTGGCTCTGGATCAGCACAATCGTCTTCTCACCGCCGTGATCGAGGAGCATGGCGGGGTGGTGGTCACCTCCCGTGGGGAGGGTGACAGTTTCTTCGCCGTCTTTCCCAGCGCGGTTTCCGGGGTCGAGGCGGCCGGCGCTTGCCAGCTCCGGCTGACGGGAGAGGCGTGGCCGTCGGGTACAGCCCCGCGGGTTCGGATGGGCCTGCACACCGGGGAAGCGCATGTGCAGGAGGGCGACTACGTCGACCACGCGCCGATCAACCGCTGTGCCCGGGTGAAAGCCGCCGCGCACGGCGGGCAGGTGCTCGTCACCAAGACGACGCGCGACCTGGTGGAGGGTCGTCTGGGCGCCGGTTTCGGGCTGAGAAGTCTGGGGGAGTTCCGTTTGAGCGATCTGGCCGAGCCAGAGCTCATCTACCAGGTGACCCACGATGATCTGCCTGCTGACTTCCCGCCGCTTGCGACGATCGCGGAGCGCACCGGCAATCTACCGTTGCAGGTGAGCTCGTTCGTCGGCCGCGCCCGCGAACTCCAGCAAACCGCGGCCGCGCTGGGCGAGGCACGGGTAGTGACGCTGACCGGGGTGGGCGGGGTGGGTAAGACCCGGCTGGCGGTGCAGGCCGCCAGGCAGTTGGCGCCGCGATTCGGTGACGGCGCGTGGCTGTGCGAGCTGGCCCCGGCCCGCGACCCGGCCGGGGTAGACGACGCGGTCGCGGCGGTGTTCTCGGTCACCGCCCGGGCCGGCCAGGGCACCCGGGACGCATTGGTGGAATTCTTTCGCGCCAAGGAGTTGCTGCTGGTGCTCGACAACTGCGAGCACTTGATCGAAGCGGCGGCGGCACTGGCCGGGGTACTGCAGCGGTCCTGTGAGCGGCTGGTGGTCTTGGCGACGAGCCGCGAGGGCCTGGGGATCGAGGGGGAGCGGCTGGTCCTGGTGCCGCCGCTTGCGGTGCCCGGCGCCGATGCCGACCCGGCGGCGATCGCCGACGCGGAGGCGGTGCGCCTGTTCGCCGAACGCGCGGCCGCGGTAAAGCCTGGTTTCGCGGTGACCGCCGAGAACGCGCGGGCGGTCGCCGCGGTGGTCCGGCGCCTGGATGGGATAGCGCTGGCGATCGAGCTGGCGGCGGCACGGGTGCCCGCGATGACCCCGGCCGAGCTGGCGCGGCGCCTGGACCGCAATTTCGCGGTGCTGGCAGGCGGCCGGCGGGGCGCGGTCGACCGTCACCAGACGCTGCGCACGGCGATCGACTGGTCTTTTGAGCTGCTCGCCCAGCCCGAACAGCTGCTGCTGGGGCGGCTGGCGGTGTTCGCGGGCGGCTGCACCCTGGAGGCGGTCGAGGCAGTGTGCGGCGGGGACGGCGTCGATCCCAGCGCGGTGCTGGAGCTGCTGGCGAGCCTGGTTGCGCGGTCGCTGGTGGTGGCCGGGGAACACGGGCCAGAGAGCCGCTACCGGCTGCTGGAGACGATCCGCCAGTACGGCGAGGAACGCCTCGACCAGGGCGGCCAGACCGAGAAGTGGCGGGCCCGCCACGCCGGCTACTACGCCGGCCTTCTCCGGCAAGTCCGAGACCACGCCCGCCACGCCCGGCACGAGGTGTTCTGGGCGGTGCGGCTCAGCGTCGAACAAGACAACCTGCTCGCGGCCTGGTCGTGGGCGATTGACACCGCCAACGTCGACACCGCGTTCCAGATGCTGGCCGGCTTCGCGCCAAGCGAGGTCTGGAACACCTACCCGCTGCTGCTGCCCGGTGAGGCGGCCCTCGAGCTGCCCGGCGCGGCCGAGCATCCGGGCTACCCGCTCGCCGTGGCGGTCAGCGCACTGTTCGCCTCCATCCGCGCGGATGGCAGCGGCGCCGAGGAACTGTGCCACCGCGCGGCCGACGCTAACGCGCGCCGGGACACCCCGGACTGGAGGGTCGAGGAGACCATCTGCGCCGCCCGCCAGAACATCGCGATGACTACCGGTGCGTTCGCCGAGGCCGGCCGCCTCGCCGAACAAGCCGCCAGTATCGCGCGGGTCGGCGCCGACCTCGCCGACGCCTCCCTGGAACTCACCATCGCTGTGGCCGGCCACCTGCTCGTCGACGACGCGCCCGGGGCGGTCCCGCTGGCGCGCCAAGCACTCGTGCTGGCCCGCCAGGTCGGCGCCCCGGCCCTCATCGCCACGGGCCTGCTCGCCGTCGGCCTGGCCGTCGCCGACACCGATCCCGGGCAGGCCCGCGCCTGCCTGCGCGAAAGCCGCAAGCTCAGCACCGCGCTCGGCTATCAGAGCGCCATCGACCTCGTCTGGGCGGCCGCGATCGCGTCTGTCATAAACGACCGGACTGCCGCGCTCGAGCTCGGCCGCCGCGCTGTTCGCGGCCTCCAGTGGGGCGGTGACCGGATGCGAATGGGCATGGTCCTCCACATCATCGCGGGCGCGCTGGCCGCCACCCGGCCTGATGCCGCCGCGATCATCCAGGGCGCCGCCGAAACCTACGCGGTCGCGCCGCCGGGCCCTGCTCGGATGATGAGGTTGATGGTGACGGAAGCCCTGGACCAGGAGCGCGCGCGAGAACTCCGCGCACGCGGCGCGAACATGGACTGGGACCAAGCCCTCGCTTACACCCTTACTCAGACCACCCAAGCCCTCGACGAGCTCGAATCCGGTACCCAGCCATGAGCGAGCTCACACCGCCTCGACGCGACTCATGAGGTCCGAGGCCGTCCGGCCTAGCGTCCCTGACACCGCAGCCACCACGTCTGCTCCCGCGGGCGGGTGGAGGTCGGCGGCGAAGGCGGCCAGCTCGTCGAGGCGCTCGGCGAAGCGGAGCCAGGCCGAGCGGCGGTGCGGGAGCAGGAAGCTGGCCCGGTAGGGGAGCTGGAAGTTCGCTCCCGCCGTGACGCCAGGCTGCCCGGGTCCCACCGGCAGCCCGGCGAGCAGGAGGCCGAGCGGCTTGATGGCCCCGAACATCAGGCCGACGGCGGCCCGGGCCAGGACCTGGCGCTGCCCGGGCGTCTCATGGCCGAAGGCGAAGTAGCGCGCGATCATCTGCAGCACCAGCTCGTACACGGCGTTGAACAGGTCCGAGCACCCGCCGGTGACGGGGTCGGTAATGTAGACGTCCGGTTCGATCCCCTCCACCGCGCGCATCCCGGCGGCCACGACCGGGTAGGCCGGTTCGAAACCCGGATCCTGCTGGCGCACCGTCAGGTATTCGCCGAGCACGGCGAGGAACCGGCCGTAATGGGCGGCCGCCCAGTCCCCGGTCGCCCCCTCCCCTTGCTCGACGATGCGCTCCAGGGCCCGGTTGGCGCCCTCCAGGCCGGTGATTGGCCTAAGGTCAGGCCAGCTGAAAGCGGTCTCGTCGGCCTGATGGAACGTCGGGCCGATGAACAAACGGTCCTCACCCAGCTTGTCGGCCAAGCGCGCGAAACCCCGTTCCACAGAACGGTACAAGTGACCCTGCGTGGCGAAGTCCTGACCCCGCGGCACGATCTCTTCCGGCCCCATCGGCGGCGGCGGCGGCCCGGCAGGCTCGAAGCCCTCGGCGTCGGCGCGCTCCACCCCCTCCGGCCGCTCCAGGTACACAAAATGCCGCAACGCCGCCTCGCCGAACGGGAGCAGGCGAAGCTGCACCCCGGGCGGGTAGCCCCCGGCCTGGTGCGGCATGTGCGGTCGGCTCACGTACGGAGCCGACCCGACGGCCGTGAGCAGATTCTGGACCACGGCCCAGTGCAGCATCTCCTCGCCCGCGATGGCAAAGATCACCCGGCGCCAGCGCTCGACGGCCGCCAGCTGATCGTCCCGAAGACCCGGACCTGCGGCGCTCTTGAGGCTGAACGCGGCGTACAGGTACTCGCACATCAGGCCATGCTCCAGCTCAGCAGCCTGACACAGCAGGTAGGTCAGCTCCTTACGGTCCTCCACCACGATGGCCGGCTCCGTCCCCATGGGGGAACCGTATCGCCAGCGATGGCCGTCCTCAACGATGACGAATCGAGGAGGTGCCGACAGGCGGCCGAGGCGAAACGGCCGGTGACGCCGACCGGCGTCCGCGGCGAGCATGCCGTGCTGGACATCCAGCGCCTAGACCTGTCCCGCCCGGAAACAGCATCCGGCTGCGACCTGTAGGTCTTCCGTGCGTCAGGCGGCGGCCACCGCCATTTACTTAACAGGCAACATCCCTGTGCAGGCACGGCGCGTAAGCCGTGCAGATGGCGGGTGCTACTGCTGCAGGTCGGCCACGACGGCGAAATGATCCGATGGCCAGATGCCATCGACGGGGGCCGTGCCGGCCAGCTGGACGGACAGGACTTTCCCGCGGCCGCGGCGGGGCAGGCCGACCAGGATGTAGTCGATCCGGGCATCCGGCAGTTCCCTGTCGGCCTGGTAGCCGTTGCGGTGGTCCCAGGTGAACCCGGTGTCACTGGGCTCGGCGTACCGCCAGGCGTCGATGAGCACCAGTCCCGGCACCGCCGGGCTGGTCAGCAGCCCGCCCAGCAGCCGCACCTCATCCGAGCCGGGCTCGGCGTTCAGGTCGCCCGTGACCACTGGCGGGTAGGCGCAATCGGCCGCCTGCTCGCCGACAAACTGGGCCAGCGCGCGGGCCTGCGCCGTGCGCACCTGCGACAGGCCCGGCCCGTTAGTCAGGTGAGTGGTGAACATGGGCAAGGCGCCGCCCGGAGCATCGATGCGCGCGTGCACCGCTACCCTGCCCTCACTGGCCAGACCGGCGCGGGGCAGGCTGACCTGGACGTGCGAGGTGATCGGCCACCGGCTGAGGATGGCATTGCCGATCGACACCTCCTGGCCGCCCTGATCGCGGCTCGAGGAGGCTGCGGCCCAGCACCAGTGCATGCCCAGCCGCCCGGCCAGCTCGGCGGCCAGGTTCTCTCCGGCCACCTCCCATACCTCTTGCAGGCCGCACAGGTCCGCCCTGACCTCGGCCAGTTCCGCGGCGATCGCATCCCGGCGCCGTTCCCAGGGCCCATAGCGCCACCACAGGTTCCAGCTCAAGATCCGCATCGCCGGTGTCGACCTCCTCCAGCCGGGCCTCGGTCGGGTGCCATCGCCACCCGGTCGTTCTCTGTCCTAGCACGGTGACCGCCGCATACTCACAGCGCCGGCCAACGATAACCGGTCAGCCCCTGGCGGCGATCAGCGCCCTGTACCGATTGGGCTGAAAACTAAGTCCCGGCCAGGCCTGCTCAGCAGCAGCTGCGGACGGCCACGTCATGCCCGACCTGGCACCATACGCGGCACCCATGAGTGCGATCAGATCGGGTCATGAGAGGTCGCCGCGGAAACCGTGAGCGGTATCGCTCTCGTCGGCTACAGCTGTCGCCGGTCAAGCCGCCGGATGCTATCTACCTCATTGTCATGATTGCGCCGATGAAGTTGTCCACCAGGGCATCGGGTGTGCTGCAGTTATTGATCCACGACACCGTGGTGCGATCAAGTAGCTGCCGGTAGCGTCGTTCCTCGCGCAACTTGTCTTGTTCTGTCATCAGGATCAGTGATCCGTTGAAGAACGCCTCGTGATGATGGATCAAGGTAGTGTCAGCGTCGCTTTCAAGCGCCCTGACCGCCTCGGCTTGGCGGCCGGGCGGTCGCCAGTCCGCGGACTCGCGCACCACCACGGCTACATGGTTAACCACCGTCGCCGCGGTGCTCCAGGCCCGCCCGTAGACGCTGTGCGGCGCCACCAGCATCCGGGCGGCCCGATCCGGCTCGGACAGATCGCGCCGGTACGAGCCCGCCGCCGCGCTGGTGAAGAAGCCGGGACGAAGGGCCAGCACGCTGCCGGCCTTCATGTGCAGCATCCGTTCCCCGGTGCTGACCGAATCCCCGCGAGCCAGCGACACCGCGCCCCAGTCGTCGTTCAGCACGGATACTGAGTACTCACGATGGCGCAGCAGCCCCGCGACCAGCGTGGTCTTCCCCGCGCCCGAACTCCCGATGATCACCACGCCCCGCCGGTCAGGGCCCGCGCCGAGGGACATCGCGCACCCGTGCACGAACACCATGTCGTCCCCGGTCACGGCCGAGCAGATGCCCCGGACGCACACCTTGGCCAGCCGGTAGGAGCCGAACCCGAACACCACCATCACCTTGTGCTCCGGCGACCACCAGCGCGCCCGGTCCCACCTGTCATCAAGCCCATAGCCACAGGCTGGGCGGGCCAGCGCATACAGCGTGGCATCCGGCTGCTGACCGGCCCCGGCCCGAGCCCAGTTGGCGGCGAACATCCGGCTCAGGCGGGCGTCATCAGAGACCAGGGCGAGAACGATCCGGCCCGCGGGCACGCGGATCGACGCGAGCACCCGGTACGGAAGCCGGATACCGGCCAGCGCGCCCGCCAGCCCGGCCCCGGGCTCACCGACCGGCAACAGCGCGTCGTAGTAACCGACACTCATCTCCTCGCACTCCTCGCGGGCAGCATCGGCAGACCGGCAGCGGCCACGCCAGCGACGTTCGGCCGCCGCCCCCGGGCCCTCGGTCCCCCCGCATCGAGCCCAAGGCCCCTCTGCTGCTGCCCCGGCCGCCACCCAGAGCCGCACAAGGGCGCTGAGCAACCACCAAAATCACGGTTCACGCACCCGCCGGGCAGGCCGGGGCACCAGGGCATCACCGCCGCACCGAAACTCCGCGACGACCCCGCATGCCTACCGGCAGCACCGATTCGCGGCATGACAGTGCGGCGGCCTGTTGCCATCGTGCGGCCTTACGCTGACTTGGTGGGCCTCATCCAGGAGTTTGAGTACCAGGTCCGGAAACCCACTGCCGCCCAGGCGGCGATGCAGCACATGGCCGCGACCCGGCCCGGTGCGTGGTTTTTCGCCCGGACACTGCATCACCTGGACCGGGTCCTGCTGCGGCTAAGCCGAGGCCAGGTCACCCTGCCAGGAGTCGTCACGGGAATCCCGGTGCTGACCGTTACCACGACCGGAGCCCGCACCGGGCAGCGTCGTACCGTGCCGCTGCTGGGCGTGCCCGCTGGCGAGGACATCGCGGTCATCGGGACCAGTTTCGGCCAGCCGCGGACTCCGGGGTGGTATCACAACATGCGCGCCGACCCGAAGGTGGAGGTTACCTACCTGAACAAGACGATCAGGGCCAGTGCCCGCGAGGCCGGTGACGACGAGAGGCAGGCCATCTGGGACCGGGCCAAGACGATCTATGCGGGATACGAAGCCTATGCGAGCCGGATCAAGAACAGGGAAATCCACATCATGATCCTCAGCGCAGAAGGACCCCCGTAGCGTGGCTCCCCAGGACTCAGAACCGCCGCAGCAGGGAAACGACGCGGAACACCGGAAGCTGCGACTGGCCCGGCCCGGCTCCGACGCGATTAGAGGTGTCCATTCAGTCAAGGCCGACTTGCTGACCGCCAGGGGCCGCCGCCGGGTATTCCCGTCCAGGCAGCAGCACGCTCAAGCAGGTGACGCAGCCTTCGAGTTTCTCGAATTCGCTGATGTCCACCACGACCGGGTGAAGCCCAGGTCATCCAGGAGATCGGCGGTGCGGGGAGCGGACGCGGCGATCAGCACCCGGTCCCCGCCCAGCGGGACGACATGGCAGCCGCCCTCTTCTTCCACCGGGCGGACCGCCGGGAACAGCCCGGCTGGCACCAGCTGGGTAGCAGCAACCACCAGGTGGATGGCACCGCCTGAGCAGGCACCCACGCTGATCTGCGGCTGGTCAGGCTGACATCTGCGCGCAGCCGCCGCGGTCGATGACCGCCTCGCATGGGGAGCTGGGCAGCACCTCGACGGAGCCGGCTTGTGCGAACGGAGCCAGGTAGCGCCGCAGGTGCTCTTCATCACCAGCCTCGGCGATGAGGTAGAGGATGTGCTTGTCGTTGGCGACAGCCTCGGCTTGCACGGACACCCCGTACTGGCCGGCGGTGGCCGCGGACAGGTGGCTGAGCAGGGCCGGGCCCATCACCGGATCCCTGGCGGGGCAGCGTTCCGGCGCGTGCTGATGGATCGCGACGAAGAGTGTCATCATGTCAGCCTTTCCAGACAGAGGGCAGCAGCTCGATGCCCAGACGTTACGGGAATCCAATATTCGGGACAGCTGTGCAGGCACACCCGCCCTCAATGGGGCGTCGAAGTGCACGCCGGTGCGTACGCCCTCGCGGACCGGGCCCACCCGCAAGGTCTTGGTGGGGACCCCTCGAATCGGTAACGCCGCTCCATGTTCTTTCCCTCGCCGTTGCGACCGTTCGCCGCGGGACGTGCTCCTTGACAGCGAGCATGCGTCACCGGGCCTGCCGCCGGCATGGGGGATCTCCCCTATTTCACACAAGCGTCTCAGCCACCCGGCTTCGTGTGCTGCTGCCGGGGCTATGGCCCTGTCCCCGGCCGAGGGCTAGGCTGCGCACATGAGCCCGGCCGCGTGGCCTGGAAATCCGCCGGGCCAGGGATCGGGTCCGTCTGGCACAGCCGAATTGCTGTGCGCTCTTTCGTACGGTGCCGGCCTGGCGGTGGCCGAGCGGATGGAGCACGGGACCAACACCGCTTTCGTAGGTGTCCAAGTCGGGCGCGCCCTCGGGCTGGCAGCGCCCGACCTGGAGGCCGTCTTCTACGGGGCGCTGCTCAAGGATGTGGGCTGTGGCGCCTGTGGCGCGGTGCTGGCGCCGTTCTTCGCCGATGACGAGCTGGCTCCCCGGCTGAACCTCAATCTGGTGGACATGCACAGCCCGCGCAGCATGCTGGCCTGGGCCAAGAGTCAGATGCGGCTGGATCCGGCCCTGCCCGCGCGGCTGGCGCGGCTGGCCGCCTTCGCCTCCCACTGCGGGTCGCTGACGCACGAGGCGATGGCGGCGCACTGCGAGATCGCCGCCGACTTCGCCGGCCGCCTCGGGTTCGGCAGCCACGTGCAGGACGGCGTGCACTACCAGTGGGAGCGGTACGACGGCCGCGGGGCGGCGTTCCACCGGCGGGCAGAAGCGATCCCCCGGCCGGCCCAGGTCCTGCACCTGGCGCTGGTGGCTGACATCGCCCGTGGCCTGGCCGACGCCGAGGAGGCCGCCGTGATGGTCCGCCAGCGGACCGGCAGCTACTTCGATCCTGATGTGGCCGAGGCCTACTTGGATCTGGCCGGCGCCCTGTGGCCGCCGGGTGATGAGCCAATCCCGCTGCCGGAGGTGTTTTCTTGCGACCCCGGGACCCCGGCCGATAAATTGCCTGGCGATCGGCGGCTGGCAGTGTGTGAGGCGCTGGCCGATTTCGCCGACCTGAAGTCCCCGCCTCGCGGCAGCCACTCGCATGCCGTGGCCAGCCTGGCCGCCCAGGCCGTAGCCCATCTCGGGCTTCCTCAATCCGAACAAGAGCGCATCCTCCGGGCCGGGCTGGTCCATGACCTCGGCAAGATCGCCGTCCCGTACCGGCTGCTGGAAGACGCAGGCGATGATACAGACGCGACCCGCCGCCCGGCTGGAACCGGGGCGCTGGCTGAGCCGGTCCGCTTGCATCCGTACTACGCCCAGCGCATCTTGTCCCGGGTCGGGCCGCTCGCCGACCTGGCGGCCGACGTCGGCGCCCACCACGAGCGCCTGGACGGCTCGGGCTACCCGCTCGGGCTGGCCGGGCAGGGTCTGTCCCTGGGAGCACGTGTCCTGGCTGCTGCCGATACGTGGGCCGAACGCGCCGGACGCCGCGCCCCGGACCTGTCCGGAGAGACCGGCCTGGACCCAGCCTGCATAGCCGCGCTCCGGTCCTGCGCCAGGCCTGGCTTCGGGCACCAGCGCGAGCACACCCGTCCCGGCATCGCCGGCCTGGCCCTCAGCTCCCGTGAGCTCGAGGTCTTGCGACTGCTCACGGAGGGCGCCTCCAATCCCGAGATCAGCCAGGCTCTGTACATCAGCCGCCGCACCGCCGAGCATCATGTCGAGCACATCCTCGCCAAGCTCGGCGTAACCAGCCGCACTGCAGCCGTGGCCTACGCGCTGACTCACGAACTGCTGACCTGAAATCCCGGCGCTCTCCGCCCGGGCCGACACCCAAGACCCTGATGTGTGCACCTTCCGTCAGGCTCACACGTGTCGGCCGCGACCTGCAGATCGATTCCCACGTTTTATCCCGGCGACCGCGGGCACCGGCCGTCGGCGAGGTGCGACGCTGACGCGTCGCGCACATCATTCACTGCCGCGCGGCAGAGACCAGCCGGCCCGGCCTTTCGGCCAGCGTTCACTAAGGCGGATCAGGCGCGCCGTAATTCCTGGCAGTCACATTCTCATCTCTTCCTGATCGCCCGCCCACCGCTGAACAGCCGTCAGTGGCCCAAGAAAGCTAGGCTGGATTGGCTCTAGGCGGTAGGCCATTCCGGCCGTAACGTTGGCGTACCGCACTGCACGGGAGGAACCAATGCGAAACGTGACATTCGAACCTGCCCGGCCTCTGGACACCGGCGGCATGCCATGGATCCCGACCAGGCCAGGCAAGTCATTCCGCCCGCTGCGCTTCGCTGCGGACGGCTGGTCCGAGCTGGTGCGGCTCGAGCCAGGCGGCACCGTGACGGTGCACCGCCACACCGGCGAGGTCCATGCGAACCGGCTGCTGGATCCGCGCCAGGTCGGCGCCTGAACCAATGTCCGCGGCCTGGCACGATGCCGTCGGACCGGTGCTATCCACAGAAGGGACACAGCCCGTGACCGATCCTGTCCGCAGCATGCGCGCCATGCGCGCATCGAGACCTGATCCGGCCAGCCTGACCAGCCAGAGCGTCCCGGTTCCGGATCCAGGGCCGGGCGAAGTGCTGGTGGAGGTCCGCGCCACCGCCATCACCGCCGGCGAGCTGTCCTGGCCGGAGAGCTGGCCCGCCATCCCCTGCCACGACCTGTCCGGGGTGGTGGCCGCGACGGGTCACGGGGCCACCGGCTGGCGGGCCGGCGACGAAGTCTACGGCCTGGTCGGTTTCGACCGCCCCGGCGCTGCCGCCGAGTACGTCACCGCACCCGCCGCCGACCTCGCCCCCAAGCCCGCTTCGGTGGACCACCTGGCCGCCGCCGCCGTTCCGCTCGGCGCGCTGACGGCCTGGCAGGCCCTGCACGAGCACGCAGGGCTGCGGCCTGGGCAGCAGGTCCTGGTCCACGGCGGCGCCGGCGGCGTCGGCGCCTACGCGGTCCAGCTCGCGGCGCTGGCTGGCGCCCGGGTGACCGCTACCGCGTCCGCGCGGGATCGGGCCTTCGTCACCGGGCTCGGCGCCTGCGATGTCCTCGATTACACCGGCCGGTTCGAGGAGCACGTCCGCGACGTGGACGTCGTAATCGACCCGGTCGGCGGCACCACCACAGCCCGGTCCTGGCCGACGCTGCGCAGCGGCGGGACCCTGGTCGCCATCGCAGAGGAGCCGGGCCCAGGCAACGGGGGCCGCGACGACGTCCGCAGCGTGTACTTCGTGGTCAGGCCCGACGGCAGCCAGCTGCGAGAACTCGCCAGCCTGGTCGACAAAGGGCAGCTCCGCCCGGCTGTCTCGGCCGTCTTCGAACTGGACACCCTGCCAGAGGCCTTCCAGGCCCAGCGCGCCGGACGGCCCCCGGGCAAGGTGATCGTCAGCATCGGCCGCGGCACGCCCTGAACGTGCATGACGGGAATCGGGCCGGGCTGCGCCGGAGAATTCAGGAGGACATCAAGTGGCATCCGATACGGCAGGAATACTGCGGCAGGCAACAGGCCTGACTCCCGCGGCGGCGCTGGCCGATCATTAGGCCGCCAGATCGATTCCTCTTTTTCCTTGTGTCAAGCGGGCATGGGGTTTCTGTCCGCTGGGCGGGGCGGAAGGAGAAGGCGGCTTCGCCGCCGCGGTGTTTGTCGGCGCGCCGCTGATCCGCGGCGGCGCGGGCGGGAAGGTCTAGATGGTCGGCTAACCTGCCGCGCCTGCGCGCGGCTTGCACGGCGAGCACGGCGAGGCAAATGACCAGAACCCCCGCTGCGATCTCGATCCGGCCCAGGGAACTGCGTGAGCGCGTCGCTGCGGCCTGGAGCCCCTCGGCCCGGGCCGGAGCCTGGGACGGGACGGGCGGACCGGGGCTGGTGGCCGACGCCCTGATCGCCGTATCTGGGGCAGTGCCAGGCTCGCCGAGACCGCGCGCGGGACCGGGAGCCACGGCCTGCGCGGCGGCCACGGCTGCCGACGCGAGCACCGCCCCGTTCGCGGGTGCGGCCGCAGCAGATGCCGCCGCCAGCATCGCCCCAGCGCAGGCGGCGGCGATCAGCATACAGGCCGTACGGCGCAGGCGGCCGACGGCTCCAGGGCGCACGATCACTTCAATGCGGACTATAGCCGGTGAACCGAATCCACCCATCCGCCAGCCGTGCCAGCGGGTGGGGATCGCTTGATCACTGGGAGCGCGACGTATCAGGAAGCGGTCACTTGCCTCCGTCAGGTCGACGGACGTATGCGGGCTCCTTCCGCAGCGGGGGATGGCCAGTGGCCCGAGGCTTCGGGAAAGCGACCGACGGGGGAGGCAGTTCGATGGCATTCACGGTCACGTACAACGGCAATGGTTCGACCGGCGGCTCGGTGCCTGTCGATTCGACGGCCTACGCCAACGGCGCGCAGGTCACCGTCCAGGGCAATAGCGGCAGCCTCGCCAAGGCCGGGGCGACGTTCGGGTTCTGGAACACCGCCGCCGACGGGACCGGCACCGAATACGACCCCGGCGACAAGTTCGCGATCACCAGTAACGTGACGCTGTACGCCCAGTGGTACGTCACCGACGGGCTCAGTAACGGCGGCGTGACCACGCACTACACGTTCTCCTACAACGAGAACCTCAAGAGCCCGGCCGGCCCCGAGCCGGCCCGCCTGAACTCCGTCATACAGGCCTGCGAGACGGACTACGACCTGATGTCCGGCTGGTTCGGCTCCACCGGGGTGACCGGGATGAAGGTGCAGGTCACCCCCCGGAGCAACGGAGCGCACTGGTTCGGCGGTTCCGGCTCCTCGACGGTCCGGCTGTACCCGGGCGGGGCCAGCTACACCGACGATCCCGTCTACCTCCGCTACCTGATGGTCTCCGAGATCACCGAGATCTTCATGCTGAACCAGAACGCCGGCTGGTTCCAGGGCGGCGACGAGGGGAGCAAGGGCGAGGGCCTGTCGCGCTTCCTCGGCGCCCGGTTCCTGGACGTCAACGGCTTCGCCGAACTGCAACTGCGGACCGACTACGGCACCGCGCGGCTCTGGCTCAACAGCCCGCGCGGGGACTATGTCAACAACGCCCCGGACGACAACGGCTACGACGCCGTCAACGGCTGCACCGCGCTGTTTATCTGGTACCTGTTCACCCAGTTCGGCTTCAGCGAGACCCAGATCGTAGCGGCGGCAGCCTCGACGCTGGCCGGGGTCTACCGCAACCTCACCGGCGATCCCGGCGACCCGTTCCCCTTCTTCAAGAACCTGCTCGACTTCTACTACCCCTCCACCACTTCGTCGGCCATTGCCGGGCCCAACCCCGACAACCCGTGGCCGCTCACCCTCGCCTCGTTCTGGGTCGACAAGAGCACCTTTGGCCGGGACGAGGTCACCGACGCGACGACACCGCCGAACAACGGGTCATTCCCCAACTCGCTGTGGCTCGTGGTGGACGGGCTCAACCGCCAGGTCCTGGGGGCGGCGACGCCAACCCTGTCCGGCAGCGCGACCACATTCCACCACATGGGGGTCCCGTCAGACCCGGTCGGCGCGGAGTATGAGTTCCCCACCAAGCCACTGCTCCCGCAGCGGGTCAGGTTCCCCTACGACGTCGACTTCACCGCGGGCGACCTCGCCTTCTTCCCCGCACCCGGCGCTGCGCCGATCACGCTGGAGCTCGACGGCGCCTTCACGCTCGGCGGCAATACCGCCAGCGCCAGTACCATCCTCGAACTCACCGGCGGGGCGGACCCGTACTTCACCAACGTCAACCCCGCCCTCGGCAACGTCAGCTACCTCAGCCAGGACCTGCGGGTTTTCACCGCGACCCCGGCGGTCAACAGCCACCCGGTTCCGGGCGGGCCCACGTTCGGCACCGACTCGGTCGCCGGCGCCTATGCCTACATCCAGGCGCTGATCGACAGCCTCAACACCGACTACGGCAACCCGGCCGGCGTCGACCCGTTCGATCCGGCCAGCAACGTCATCCCCGGCCAGACGGGCGCGCTCACCGGCGACTCGTCCGTGACGCCGCACTCGGGCTCGCACGCCAACTACAACTTCGCGGTGGCCCGCGTCCGGCTGCGAGGCGGCCAGGGCGACACCGCGGCGGGCGTGAAGGTGTTCTTCCGGCTGTGGGCAACCCAGACGGCAGACACCGACTACGACCCGGCTACGACCTACCTCAGCCATAACGACGCCAGCGGGCTGCCCGCCTGGCCGCTGGCCCCATCCGCCAGCCAGACTGTGCCGATGTTCGCCACCAGCAGCAGCCCTAACCTCGCCGACCCGAACAACCCGGAGTACGGGACCGCGGGCATCAACAACCGGACGGTCACCGTCGCCACGGGCGACGCCCAGTGGGCCTACTTCGGCTGTTTCCTCGACGTGTACGACCCCGCGAACATCGTGAACGGCGCCCAGATCCAGTCCCTGCTGACCGGCACGCACCACTGCCTGGTCGCGCAGATCGCCTACGACCCGGCGCCGATCATCAATGCCAACGGCATCACCGCGAGCCCCGGCACGAGCGACAAGCTGGCCCAGCGCAACCTCCAGATCACCGCCTCCGACAACCCCGGCGCGGCGGCGACCCGCCTCATCCCGCAGACATTCGACCTGCGCCCGACCGCGAACATCGGGCCACCAGCGGGGGTGCTGGCCAGCTATCCCGACGAGCTCATGATCGACTGGGGCAACACCCCGGCCAACAGCACCGCCAGCATCTACTGGCCGCAGGTGCTGGCCGCCGACGTCATCGCGACCGCGTCCGCCCTGTACTCATCGCACCAGCTCACCGCGTCCGACCCGCACACCATCCAGTGCCCGGTCACCGCCGGTGTCACCTACGTGCCGATCCCGCAGGGCAGCGGCCAGTCGCTGGCAGGGCTGCTCACCGTCGACCTGCCGTCGGCCGTGGTGGCCGGGCAGGAGTTCGATGTGGTGCTGCGCCGGGTCCGCAGCCGCCAGCCGATCCAGCTGCAGCTCGCGGCGGAGGAGCCGGATGAGGCCGAGCCGCCAGCGGCGCCGGCCCGCCGCGCCAGGTCACGCGGGCGTCGCACCGAGGGCCAGCTGGATACGCCCATCGCCATGAAGCACCATGTCCCGCAGGAGACGAACTGGCGCTACGTGACCGGCGCCTTCCAGGTGAAGATCCCGGTCTCGAAGGCGCCCGCCATCCTGCCGCAGGAGCGCGACACCCTGGCGATCTTCAAGTGGCGGCTGCTGCAGACCTCACCGACCAGCCGCTGGTATCCGGTCCTGCAGCGGTATGTGGATCTCGTGTCCGCCCGGGTGGCCGGCCTCGGCGGCGACCCCGGGGAGATCGTGCCGTCACCGGACGGCGCGCCGCAACCCACCCGCGAGAAGCCGAGCCGGACCACCGTCGGCAGGGTGCTGGAGGTCCGCTACGACTGCGCCGGCCGCATGGACGCCTTTGTCCTCGGCGACTGCTGTGAGCACGCGGAGTTCCGGGCCTCGGAACCCGGGCTCAGCCGGATCCTGCTGCAGGCCATGCGCCACCGGCTCCGCGTCACCGTCACGACCTGCCCGGACGAACCGCACCACGTCGAATCGGTGAGCGTGTGCCCTTGACGGCCGTCACCGGCCGGCCAGGTCGCGGTTGATCTGCCGGGCGACGTCTCGGCGTGTCCACGCCAGTGCCAGATCTTGGCACTGCCTGAACTGTGGGCCCCTAGCGCATCTAACCGGTGCTCACGTTCACCGCAGCTCACGGGCGATCTTAGCCAGACGCGGACGTGAGGGGACCCTGGTTTTGGCAGACGACGGGGGGTAGATCAAGCGCAGCGCGGAGCAAGCCAGGCCTGGTTGTGCTCTTCGCGGGGGGTCAGAGCGAACTCGTACTCCACGGTGCCTGGACCGCGCCCGGCCAGGCGAGCGTCCATTCTCTGCGCCAGCCCGGCCACCGCGGCGTTGTCGGCCGCGGCCAGCGCGGTGAAACGGCGGATGCCTGCCGAGCGGGCGTGGTCGGCCAGGCGTGTCAGCAATTGGGTGGCCAGCCCCCGGCCCTGCCAGTCATCGACGATGGTGACGGCGATCTCGGCGGCCTGCGGGTCGTCGGCGTCCCGGACATAGCGGGCGATGCCCACGCCGCGCCCGTCCTGGTCCAGGGCACCCAATGCCTCGTGGTCGTGATGGTCCACGTCGGTGAAGTAGCGCAGCTCCGCGGTCGACAGCTGATCTTTCCTGCCCAGGAACCGCATCTGGCGGGATCGGGCGCTCAGCCGGGCGAATCCGTCGGCCAGCAGCGGAGCGTCGGCGCTGTGGACCTGCCGGATCAGCACCCTTGATCCGTCGTGCAGCACCACCGCCGCGCCCTTCGCTGCACGTCGCGGCCTATGATCGGCCCCGGCGTCGCCGTCGCGGGCGCCTGCGCTGAAGCCGGGGCGAGTCACCGGGCGCGCGGTCGTCGTGGCGGCTGCGTCAGCGTTCACCCCGGGTGAGCGGCGGCCCGCCGGGGGCCGGCCCGAAGACTCGAGCTGACCGGCACCCACACGTCCGGCCCCCGGGCCGTCATCCTCGGCTGGCTCGTGGAGCGGCCGGGATCGCCAGCGGCTGCCATCGGGCCGCAACCAGCCGGGCGGCCGGCCCGACGATCGGCGGGCAGCAGATGTGCCAGCCTCGGCAGGCAGGGTATTGCGCCGCTCACGCCGCAGCATGGCAAGAATATGACTGAACACTTGGATAGCTCCTTCGAGGCTCGATGACGCTCACCCGATGCCCGGCCAGGACCTGGCTTCGAGCCGCGCGGCCCGCTTTGTGCGCTGTGCCTGGCTTGGTGGCGTGTGCGTGTGCCATACCTCGACGCTAGGACCGCCCGGCCCGGGCGGCTATCGGGCGAACTGCCGGCAAATCCGCTGCGTAACCCTGCTGCGGCACTCGTTCCGATGCCTAACATCGGGTGAACTACCGACCCGCTCAGGGGCGCAGCCGGTGCTTGGTCGCCCACGCCGCGATCTGGGGCCATGCGCCCCCGCAGCAGGCGCACCGTCTCCCGGTACCCGACGGAAGCCGCCGTCGGCGACAGTAACCCGCTCGTCCTAGTCAGCGCCGTTGTCATAGCTTGGGTCATGCTGGGGCAGGCATGCGGCGGGAGGAGCCGACGATGAGCACTCGGATGCGTGATCTGCTTACCGGCGGTTTCGGCCAGTTGCGGCACGAACCGACCGCCAAGCGCATCCGGGCGGTCCTGGGTGGCAGTCCTGTCGTCGACACCACCCGGGCCCTGCTGGTGTGGGAGCCGCACCGGATCGTGCCGTCGTACGCAGTCCCGGGCGACGACATTACCGCGGAGCTGGTGCCGGCGGACGCGGCGGCCGCTGACGCCGCAGGTACCACCGGCGCCCGCGTCCCCGAGCTGTCTGGGCGGCCCGTGCTCGACCCATCGGTTCCGTTCGCGGCGCATACTGCCGAGGGGCGCGCGGCCGACCTGAGAGCCGGCGGGCAGAGTCGGCCCGCGGCCGGGTTCTATCTCGCCGACCCCGACCTGGCCGGGTATGTCGTGTTGGACTTCGGGGCTTTCGACGCCTGGTATGAGGAGGACGAACTCAACGTGGCTCATCCACGTGACCCGTTCCACCGCATCGACGTGCTCCCCAGCTCGCGCCACATCCGCGTAGAACTGGACGGCCACCCGCTCGCCGAGTCGTCGCGGCCCACGCTGCTGTTCGAGACCATGCTGCCCACCCGCTACTACCTGCGGCCCGGCGATATGCGCGCCGAGCTCACCCCGAGCGGTACCCGCACCTTCTGCGCCTACAAGGGACAGGCGTCCTACTGGTCGGCCGCGGCTGGCGGCCGCATCGTTCCCGATATCGCCTGGACATACCAGCAGCCCCGGCACGAGGCTGCGCAGGTCCGCGGCCTCATCGCATTCTTCACCGAGCGGCTCGACATCACTGTCGACGGTGAACGCCTCAAGCGGCCGATCACCCCCTGGTCTTCCGGGCCGGGCACCTAAAAGGGCCCCGGCCAGCCGGGTTTCCCTCGGGCCGGGTGCACAGAACGGCGCCGCCCAGTCGGCCACGACGGTGAACAAGTTGCCGTACCTATCGACGGGGGTGCGCGCGTGGCTGCGCCGTTGATCGCTTGCTTCCCGTGACGACCTGCCCGGCGGTGCCACTCCGGGCCGATGGCATAACCGGCCTGTTGGAGATCTTCAGCTCGTTTCTGCGTATCCTGGCCGTCAGTGATCATGAGGACGGACGCGGCGGACATGGCCGTTCAGCTAGCTGAGGAGCGAAATGAGCAGCACCGACCCGACGACGATCGGCGTACATCGCGCTCTGCACGAAGCGCTTAACTCGGCGCGGGAAGCCCGGCATCGCCTCGAGGACGGGGATGCCACCCCCGACCTGGACGATCTGGTGGAGCTAGGGACGCTGCTGGCGGCGCTGTCCGACAGTGTCATGGCCGTCAACTCTGAAATGATGGCGAAGGCGCGCCTCGCGCGAGACGCGAACGCGTGAGGCACCGAGGGCAGGACCTGCTCGTCACGTGACAGGCCGGAGGTCGCCGTAGCCGCCGGTGTAGTACGCGGCGGCTACTCCCGTCCCTGATCGGCGGCCTGGTCCGGCCAGACGCCGATGTGGTCGGGCTCCTCCTGCAATTCGACCCGGTTCCGCATGGCGAGGCGCCTGGTCATCTCGCGCGGGAGCTGAACCCGGCCCGCCCGGTCCAGCGTCGCGTACTCCCGTGCGTGCAGTGTGGTCTTGCCCTGCTCGTCTTGCCGTCCCTGATCGCGATCGTCCGGCGGACCTGCGACGACACGGCCGGGTCGTGGGTGACCACCAGCACCGTGACTCCGAGCCCGGCATTGGCGGTCTGCAGGGCAGAGAACACGTCCTGGGCGGTCGAGGAGTCCAGCTCGCCGGTGGGCTCGTCGGCCAGCAGCACCTTCGGCTGGTTCGCCAGCGCCGTGGCGATGGCGGCGCGCTGCTGCTCACCGCCGGACATGCGGTCCGGAGTGCGGTCGGCGCAGTGCGCGATGCCGAGGGTGTCGAGCAGGAAACCCGCGCGCCGCCGCCGCTCCCGGCGGCCGGGCAAGCTCAGCCGCATCGGCAGCAGCACGTTCTGCCGGGCGGTCATGTAAGGCAGCAGGTTCCGCGACGTCTGCTGCCAGATGAAGCCGGCGACGCTCCGCCGGTAGGCCAGCCGCTCTTGGGCGGTCATCGCGCCCAGGTTGTGGCCAGCCACCCACACCGCCCCCGCCGTCGGCGTGTCCAGCCCGGCGAGGATGTTCATCAGCGTGGATTTGCCGCTGCCCGCCGCGCCGATCAGCGCGGTCAGCTCCCCCTCGGTGACCAGCAGATCCAGCCCCTGCAGAGCCTGTACTTCGATGCCCTCGCCGGTGTAGATCCGGACCAGACGGTCACAGACGATCATCCCGTCCGCGCCGGTGGGGGGCTGGTCCAGCGGGATATGTGCGGCAGGCTCGGTCATGTGCCTGGGCCTCCTTCAATCAGCGATCCGCAGCGCCCTGGCGCTGCCGCGATGGTAGGTGATCACGGCCTGAACGGCCAGGACGAGCAGCGCGGCCAGCACCAGCCCGGCCGCGGCAACGACCAGGGGGACTACGGCGGGAGTCACCACGGTGGCCGACCCGGTCCCGCTGAACGCCGCCAGGTTCAGCGATGGCCCGACCAGTCGCGCAAGCAGCCAGGCACACGCGACGCCACCGACGGCGGCGGCCACGACCGGGGGAAGTGTCTCGGCCGCCAGCAGCAGCTGGGCCTGCCAGCGCCGCAGCCCCATCGTCGCCAGGCGCGCCAGCGTCATCTCACGGGTCCGGGCGGTGAGCAGCAGCGACAGCAGCAGGACCAGCACGCCGAATCCGGCCGCGATAGCCATTCCCTGCGTGATGGCCGTCTGCGCCGCCTGCGGCACCGGCGCCGTGGTCAGCACGGTGACGGCCGTGGCGCGCAGCGTCACCGACCCGCCCGGCAGCGCGCGGCTGACGGCCGCGCCCAGCCGCGCCGCATCCAGCCCGGGCCCGGCGACCAGCATGAGATCCGGCCCGGGGGGCTGGGGGCCGAGTGCCTGCAGTGGCATCACCGCGACGGCGTTCGCGGCCACGCCGGGAACGTTGCCGATCTGTCCGGCCAGCCGGATCGTGATGGTACTGGTCCCCACGCTGAGGTCGGTCGGCGCCGTGCCGACAAGCTGGGCGGCGGCGGTGGTGGCGACCGCGGGGACGACCCCGGCCGCCTGGCTGCTCCCGGCGTCCCCCGACAGCGCGGCCAGCGGGAATCGTGGGCCGGGCGCCTGGTCGATTACGGCCGCATACTGGGCCGGGTCGACGAACACCACGGACAGCTCGAACCCGGAGGGCAGCAGCGACCCGGCGTCGACCACCGCGTCAGCGGTGGAAACGACACCTGGGACCGAAGCGATCTGGCGCTGCAGTGCTGGGGTGATTACCTGACCGGACGGGGCCGAGATGACCGCGTCAGCGCCGACCTGCTGCCAGGATGCGGCCACCTGGCTGCGGCTTACCGACGCGGCGATCATGTCCGGGAACGCCACCATGGCCAGCACCAGCACCAGGGCGAACGACGGCAAGACGGCGCCGCGCGGGGTACGGGTGGCCCGTGACAGGCCAACGAACGCGACCACCCCGCGCGACTGGCCCGCGATCCGGGCCAGCTCGCGGGCGAGGGGAGGGTAGCAGCGCAGCATGACGACGGCTACGGGGATCGCGACGAGCACCGGCGCCGCGCTCGTGTACAGGCCGCTGTTCCCCGAGCTCAGGCCCTGGTTCCGGAGCGCGACAAGCGCGCCGATGGCCAGGGCGACCGCCGCCGTCTCGATGACGATCCGCCGCGCCGCGGGCTACGGCCGCCTGCCCGGCGTTCTGGTCTGCCGGTGGAAGGCGCGGCCACGCGCTGCGGAACCACGCTGATCAGCACCGGGCCGACGAGCGTCACGACGATCGTGATGCCAGCCAGCCACCAGCCCACCGCGTCGCCGTCGCCTGGGGTGAGGGCGATGGCGAGCACCGTGGCCGCCGCCCCGGCGGCCACGGCGATGATCAGGCTGGCGCGCAGCACCAGCCAGCCGCGCTGATACAGCGCCGCGCCCCGGGCTCGCATGAGCGTGAACTCCGCGGCGCGGCGCTGCGCCACCAGCCGGGCGCCAAGCAGCACCACCACGGCCCCCAAGACGGCCAGGCTGACATACAGCAGTTCGAGCACGGGGTCAACGGCGCTTTCCGCGGCGATGAACGGCGACAGGATCGAGGGAATCCGGGAGTCGATCGGCACCGTGACCGGCATCGTGAGCCCGGTGACCGGATTGACGACCACGGGGGTAATGACCGTTGCCCCGGAGGTGGCCAGGCTGCTGAGGCTCGCCTCCAACCCGCCCGCCTGGCCCGCGGTGAGTCCGCCGAGCGCGGTCGCGTAGTCCCAGGTCACATTCATTTCATCGGTGCCGAAGGTGCCTTCGATCAGCGGGAGCGCACCGGGGCCGATGAAGACCGCTCCGACCCAGTAGGGCAGCTGAGGCGGCGCGGCTGGCGTCAGCGCAGGCCTGGCCGCCATGAGATCCTGGCTCCAGAAGGCGGAAGCCGGGTTCGCCGGCCGGATGATCCCTGTGACCACCAGTTGCACCGGCCCTGCATCCAGCCGGTCGCCGACCCGCAGCCCGAACCTGGCCGCGGTGGTGGTGGTCACCGCCGCCTGCACCACGGTCTGCTGCCCGGCCACCGAACCGCCAACCGGGAGCCGTCCGGCCACGATATGGCTGTAGCGGGTCAGCTCCGTGCGGTAGGTCATCTCGAACTGGGGCGGCCCGTACCCGGCGGCCCGGGCCGCCCCGGTGACCGGCACGTAGCCTGTGGTCAGGCTCGCCCAGGCGGGCGGGTCGCTGGCTAGCGGCACCCCGTCCGCAGCCAGCCGCGCCCGCAGGGCGGCGCCGACCGTCGCGATGTCAGTGGCCAGGACCTGTCCGTTTCTGTCTGGCATGGACGTCTCGTCCACCGTCCC
>Ga0187780_10000238_pt1 | contig 42278 bp, 38 predicted proteins | sample 1015_Q2_SP10_20__FD_132429 | JGI IMG/M metagenome (GOLD analysis project Ga0187780, IMG submission 132429) | Tropical peat soil microbial communities from peatlands in Department of Meta, Colombia - 1015_Q2_SP10_20_MG | ecosystem: Environmental > Terrestrial > Soil > Wetlands > Peat | place...
GCATGAGCGCGAGTCGCTCACTGAGACGTGGAAAGATGCGGCGACGCGCGATGGCTCGCCAATCGACGCCTTGGCGGCGGTAGTCGGCGACCTGTTTTTGATAGAGCTCGGGCCATGGACGCAGGTAGTCCAGTCTCCATGAGTCGATCTTCCGGTCGATCGCTTCTGACCTGGCCTCTTCCCAGAACCTTTCGAAGGCGGGAATTGTGTCGAGGGTGACAATACTGGCCATGCCCATCGAGCACCATGTGGACCGTGTCGAGTCGTTTGAGCTCTCCGATGGAACCGGGAATGAGGCGAGGGCACACGAGGGGAGACGCGCGGGAGCGACCATAATGTGGGAGTTGCGTGGTTCAGGATGCGACCGCGATGCGTGCGAAGAGGAGTTCGTCGAGCGGCCGCCCTGCTCGGAGCAGGACCCGCCCAGAATTTCGAATCCGGACAATTTCCCCCGCTGATCGCGCCGAATGGGTCCGACTTCGGAAAGCGCTCTGGCCAGCCCATCCTGCTCGGGATCTCGAACGAGACGCGGAGGTCTTGCTCCATTCCGGGACGGACGGACGATTCGTGCGCAACACGATGCTCGCCACGGCCTTCCTCGCCAAGCTCGCAAATGGCGAGGCGGTTGGATTCGCAGAGATTGACTTGCGCCCGTACGCCGACGGCTGTCGGAGTTCTCCCGTAGGATACCTCGAGGCGTGGTACGTGGTTCCGGAACACCGACGAAAGGGGATCGGGCAATCCCTACTGCGGGCTGCGGAGGTCTGGGCTCGGGCGCACGGCTGCACTGAGATGGCGTCCGATACCGAAGTCACAAACGCTCTATCGCGACGTGTCCACGGAGCCCTCGGCTACGCCGAGGTGAGCCGGCTCGCACACTTTCGGCGAGACCTTTCGCCGCGGACTGAGGCGTAATGCGGTCGGTTCCGGGACCCCCTCCCGTGGGGGCGCGACGGGTCTGCGACCGCGAGCTGCGCCGGGGCCAATGCTGAAGCGTTCTACCGCTCTGGGCGACGTGTGCCTCCCAATGTGAGGGCCGGAGTCTGTGTCGGGGCGGCAGTCTTCCACCGGGATGCCGTGCTTCTGTTGCGACGGGTACCCGACTTTCCCGGTCTTTGGGAGTTTCCCGGTGGCTCGGTGGAGCAAGGGGAGAGCCTCGAAGCTGCTCTCTCTCGTGAGCTCCACGAAGAGACCGGGCTTCAGGTGAAGATTGGGCGGCCGTTCCATGCTTCGACCTTCGAAGCCGAGGGCCAGGAGGGTCGGAGGGTCGCCGTGGTGGCGATCGAGTTTCTCTGCGACTCAGCATCTCGGGGGCCGATCCGACTTTCGCCGGAGGAGCATGACAACTTCGCATGGGTCAGGGAGTCCGACCTTGTGCAGTACCCTTTGGTGCCGAGCTTCGCGCAGATAGTTCCCGAGGCCTTCCGCGTTCACGACGCACTCAGCTTGTAAGCAGGCTCGCAGGGCCCACCTCAGCGATCCACTTGGCGTGAGCACGGACCGTCGCAACGGCTTGCTATGTCCAGCCCCTATCGAGGGGTGTCCGGAGGGCCCGACGTAGGTAGCGAAGACCGCTCCGAACCATCTGTTCGTTTCCGGACTGAACTCCGCCCACGATGTGGTAGACGGGTACCAGAGTCCTGTAAAGGGCCACTCGAGCGAGGAACGTCTCATCCCGGCTGGTCATCCTCCCCCGCGCAAGAGTCGAGAGGTCTTGCGTTCCGAAGTGGGAAGCCCAAGCTGCGAGTTCCCGAGCGGGGTCGCCGACCGCGGCGTAGCCCCAATCGATCACGCCGCTTACCCGCCGCTGTCGCATCAGTACGTGGCCGCCGTGAATCTCGGTGTGAACGAGGCAAGGGCGCCACATGAAGTTCTTCGGGTCGTCGAGATACGCTCGAAACGCGTCCAAAACCGACCGGCGTAAGGGTTCCCGCATTACGGGAAAGGCCAGGCGTCGCACCCTCCGGAGTTCCTGCTCGTGAAGTGACTTCCACTTCGACGGACCCCCACCTCGGACGCCGAGCCGAAGTGCCAGGCTCGTGGGGAAGCGGGCGAGCTTCTGCAACAAGGGCGCAAGGTCTTCGGCAATCTTGTGACGTAGGCCGGGGCTCACTCGATCCCAATCCTCGGGCTGTCCGGGAATTCGTCGGTACCCCATGAACGGCCACCCCTTCGTTTCGGGAATTCGGCCGACTACAATCGGGTCCGGGACGGAGAGAGGAAGCACAGGAGCGAGCCTTTCCAGTAGCCGGGTTTCTATCGCGAGTTCCCTTGCGTTTCGAGCGGTTCGCGGGAACCGGAAAATGAACTGATCTCCCACCTCGAAGACGACGTTTTGCCAACCCTCGGTGTTGACCCGAATCTTGCCGGTCGGAACTCCGGGAAGCGACCGAACGATCAGTCGCTCGTAGGCTGTTCGAAGGCGGGACTCGTTCCAGCGCGGCATGTCCGGATGCGCGTATTGGTATCCAGACAAGCTCGCCGATAAACTGGGCGACCGGAGACCCTGCCCGAAGACGGGGGCGGCCGAGGGTCCCTGCTGGTCTCCTGTCCGTACCGAACCGGAGTAGCACCTTCAAAGGGGAACGGACCCCGAAATCTGGGCGCCATTTGCGAAACCAGCCACCGCGAATCCGAGCCCCATGTTCGCCATCGACACGCCGCTCACAAGGAAGGCAACGGTCCCGTTCGAGATCGGCATGACCCATGGCCCTTGCGTCGGAGAGACCCAGCCCTGAGTCTGTGAGTAGGACAGGAGATTCGTCCCGTTCTGGGACCCAAGGACCGCGTACCACGAATGGACCGTTGCGCCGGGCACTTCCCCGGCGCAGAGGCTCGAGTGCGTAACGTTCGCTACGGTCCCTGTGTCGGTGACATAATCGCCATCGTAGAGTTCGTACACCCGGACGACGACCTGTCCCGTGGTGACCGCGGCGGACGCGTTCAGCCAAGGAATGCGCTCCACGTAGGCCGTGCCGCCCGCCCCGCAGGAAACCGTGCTCGTCGTGGGGGCTCCGAGGGTGACCTTGATTGGCGGCCCGGGCTGCGGCGAGGACCCGGACGAGGGATTGAATGGTCGGGCGGAGACGATCGCGTACACGCCGAGGAGGATGACCGCGACGACCAACAGCTGGCCGATCCTTTCTCTTCGGACGCTCCGACGTTGCGCTTGCTTCTCTCGGAACGCGTGGGCTCTGCCTTCGGGAGGGCTCGGCGTTGCAGGGGTGGGGGAACCGGCCGTCACGAATCCTCTGGGACCTTGGGAATCAACTCGAGGTACGCTTCCTCGAGAAGGAGCGAGCTATTGGCAAATTGGGAGACCGGGCCGAGCTCCTGGCAGATCCGAAGGAGCTGGACACGAGTGGAATCCGTCCCGTCGAACAGAATCCTCCACCGACGCTCGGAGACCGCGACCACTTCCGCGGCGAGTTCACCGAGCCGGCTCATCGCGGTGACCGGGACCGGTCGCTCGAACTCGACGTCCACCTGTCGGGAGCGGATTCGCTCCGCGACGCGGTCGACCCTGTCCTGGAGGAGAACCTGCCCACGGTGCAGGAAAATCACTTGGTCGCAGACCTCGGCCACTTCGAACATCTGGTGGGAGCTCATCAGGATCAGATGGTCCCGCTTCAATCCGTTCAACATGCGACGGACGAGAACGCGCTCGGCAGGGTCGAGGCCGCTCGTCGGTTCGTCGAGGAGCAGGACCGGGGGGTCGCCCATGAGAGATGCGGCCAGCGAAACGCGCTGCCGTTGGCCCTTGGAGAGCCACCCGATGCGCTGTCCGAGCGGCGGAAGGTCGAGGAGCGAGTGGCAGCGGTCCACTTCTCGGTCGATCTCGTCGTGCGTGAGACCCCGCGCCCTGCCTACGACGTCCAGCGCTTCCAGGACATTCAGGGTCGGGTACGGCTCGGGGGTCTCGATCACGGCGCCTACGTCCCAGAGAGCGTGCTTACGGTTCGCTGTCGCCTCGACCCCGTTCAGAAATGCGTGGCCCTGGGACGGACGAAGCAAGCCGACGAGGAGCTTCAGCGTAGTGGTCTTTCCGGCACCGTTTGGCCCCAGGTACCCTATGGCGCCCGACCCTTCGTAGCGAAACGACACGTCCTTGAGGACCGGGGGCCCGGTCCCGAACTGCTTGGAAAGCCCGGAGACCTCGAACGATCCCATGGTCACCCGGTGGACTCCTTCCGCTGGTACAGATAGGCGCTGAGCGGGAGGAAGACGGCTACGTACGCGGCCATGATCTCAAGCCCCTCCAGCACGGTCGCGACCCAGATAGTGTAGTACTGGTCCTCCCCAAGAGGTATGGTCTGGATGTGCACGAAGTCGGTGTCTAGGATCGCGGCCATTGCTCCCCCCGCGTAGGTGAGGGAGAACCACGGTTCGATCCCCGCAAGCTCGACCACCGACTGAAGCGTGGTGAACCCGACGTAGAGGGCGAGCACGGTGATGAGAACCCCCGCCGCGGGGGTGCGGATGAAGGCGCTGACGCAGAACGCTACGCTGAGCGCCGCGAGACTGAACATGACGGCGAGTCCCAGGGAACCCGCGAGGAGATTCCAAGGGATGCTCGGAGCTCCGAAGAAGTAGATCGCTCCCGCCGTCGCGAAGGCATAGCTCGTTCCGACGATCGCGAGCGTGACGAGCGATGCGGCCGCGTAACGGCCGGCAAGCAACACCGGACGGCGGATCGGAAGGACGAGCATGTAGTACCCGGCGCCCGTGGAGAAATCTACGCTGAGAGCGTCCCCTCCAAAGAATGCCGCCGCGAGAACGACCCAGAGACCCGTGTACACGAGGAAATTGCTGAGGTATTCCGAACTCTTGAACAGCTGTTGGACCTGAACCGCGGTCACCCCAGCGTTGATCTCTGAGGCGAGGGTGAGAGCCGAAACCAAGCTCACGAATCCCAAGAGTCCGTAGAATCGATTGGTCCGGAGATAGTGTCCGAGCTGGTGAGCCGTTACAATCCGCCAGTGCTCGAAATCGGAAGTCCGATGCCGAGAAACTCCTCGGGCCACCAAGGAATCCGGCGAGGTGGTGGATTCCGTATTGATCGCATCTACCATCATGAATCGACCGCCCGGTGGTCTCTCCGCCCCCGGGTCTCGCCTCCTACGTCGAACGTACCGCTTCCCCGTGACCGGCGTGAAAAACAGCCTCGCCCTCGCCGATAAACCTTTCTTGGCTTAGGAGGAAGGACGTGGAGACTTCGGACTCGAGCTCGACCTGTCTTGCGCGAGACGCCTAGACCGGAGTTGCTTTGCCCGGTCGAACCACCGAGGTCAATCGACGAAGAGCGAATCGGCTCAAAGGGCGCATTCCACTCAAACCTGCGCTTCCTTTGGACGGCACTCACTCCCTTCACGAAGGGATTATCTGCCCCACCTCCGCTGTTTTTTCTATCGGAAGTCTCCGGAGCATCTCATGCCCAGCATCGGCGCGATCAGCCTCGCGATCGGGCTTCTCGTCGTGGGTGGTGCGCTGTCGTTCCCCGCTCCCGCCGCGAATCCGGTCTATCCCAGTTCCATGCCTGCGGCGCGGGTGGGGTGGATCAATATCTCCGCGGTGGGTGACTACGGTTACTCGCCCGCAGACTTGGAACAAGTTGCCACCAACGCGACCGTCACGGTGACGTTCACCGATCAGTCCCAAATGGCACATACGTTCACGATCATCGGAAAGGAAGGCTGGGTCGTCCCGACGAACTACACTCAAGCTCAAATCGACGACCTCGCGTACGGTCACTCTCCCCCCGCTCTCGAGAACGCCAACGTTAGCGGGCCCGGAGACGTCAACGTCACGACATTCGAATCTCCAGGCCCGGGTTGGTACGAATTCGTCTGCACGGTCACCGGACACTTCCAGCTGGGGATGTACGGGTTCGTCGCGTTCGGGATGAACCTCCCCTCGAACCTCACAGCTCCAAGCCGAACCGGCATCGGAGGGAACCTGAACTTCAGCCCGCTCGACGCCGCGATCCTCGGCGTGGCCCTGCTCCTCGTCGTGGCCGTCGGGTACGTCGTTTGGAGACGGCGGCGTTCCCGGATAGGGCCGCAACGGTAGCGCTCGTCGGATCGGACCGGCTCTGGCTGTTCATCGACGCCCCGTCCCCCTGCCGGAGACGAAACCGGGAGCCGGACCGATTGGTGCGCCGCCCCTCCCGATTGTTAGCTACTACAATCTGTAGTAGATACCGTGCCTGTCGGCGTCTTGGATTAAATAGGGGATGTGGAGAGACTACGCGTCGAGGGAGGAAGATGTTCGACTCCATCGACGACTGGCTCATCATCGCCGTGGTGGCCGGGGTCCTCTTTTACGGGTCCTCGAAAATCCCACAGCTCGCACACAGTCTCGGGCGCTCGGTCGGGGAGTTCAAGAAAGGCCGCCTCGAGGTCGAGCGAGAAATCAAGGCCGACCAAGCACGCGCCCTTGAGACGGGACACCCGTCGGACCCCGCGCGGTAGGTCCGCCGTACGGGCCTGCTCGCACGACGGTCCCCGAATCGGCGACGGTTACATCGCCAATCGTCCACCTTCTCATCGAGCTCGGGCGAGGAGTTCTTGACGGATGGGAGAACTCGATCGGTTGCTCGCAATACTCTCCGAGGCCCGGCACCGCCTCGTACGAATCGCGTGGGTCCTCGTCCCGCTCTTCGGATTCCTCCTCTTCTTCCAGCTTAGGCCGGTGTCGCTTCCCCTGGTCGGGTTCTCGGTCCCATTCGCCTACCCGTGGCCAAACCCATTCTACAACATCACGGCCCAAGTCTTCCTCGCGCTGGTCGCGTGGACACTTCCCCCGGGGGTCCAACTTCTCAACATCGGCGTCGGCGACTCGATTCTGGTCCAAATGGAAATTGGCCTCCTGCTGACGATCATCCTCGGGATGCCGTGGATCGTGCACGAGGTCGGAGCGTTCCTCGTCCCGGCACTCCGGCGAAACGAACGAGCACTCCTCCGTCAGATCGGGATCCCGGCGACCGCATTGTTCGCCCTCGGGACGGGAGTCGGAATCTTCTTTCTGACTCCATTCACGTTCCGCCTTTTGTTCCTGTACGTCGATGCAATGCGACTGGCACCCGTCCTGGGCGTCCAGGATTTCGTGACGTTCGCCCTCGTATACTCGCTTGCGTTCGGCGTGGTGTTCGAGCTTCCCGTGTTCATTTACGGGCTGACACGGCTCGGCGTAGTGAAGGCGTCTGCCTGGAGGCAACACTGGCGCGGTGCCGTCATCGCCGCTCTCGTATTCGGCATGGTGGTGACCCCGGACAATTCCGGGATCACGATGCTTCTGATCGCGACGCCCATGATCGGGCTCTACCTTGGCGGAGCGTACTTCGCACGCCGGTGGGAGAGCCGCCGCGAGGACCCACCCGGCCGTCCTCGCGAGAAGGTCGTTTCGGGTTGATCCGATGTCGCTGTTCTCCGACCTGGACTGGGTGATCCTTGCGGTCGCCGCGGCCTTTCTCTTCTTCGGACCCAAAGGCCAGGAGTTCGCGCGTCAGATAGGCCGATGGTACGGCCGGATAGGCAAACTCAAGGACGAGATTCTGAGCGAGGTCGCCGGGTCAGCGGGGATCGAGAGAACCTCTGCCGGCGTGCAGGGGTCGATTCGTTCCGTTCTTCTCGGCATCGGACCAGACGCGGGCCTCCCCGTCCGCCCAATGACCCTGTCGTCCGCCCCGGGGATGATCACCCAGGTTCAGCCCGCGGCGATGTGGGCGGTCGAGACACAGACTCTCGGAGCTGGTGTTGGCGCGGGGACCTGGTGGGTAGCGACGACATCCGTCCCCGGAGAGCTGGTGCGCTTGCGATGAGCCTCACGGTCGACGACATCGTCAGTATGGTCGAGGCAGCGGCGATTCTCGTCGGGATCGCGATCACGTGGGCAGTGTATCGCGGGAGCCAGGGTGGGCTCGAACCGTGTCCGCCCGATTCCGACGCTGATGACCGAGGTCCGCGCGCGTCCGGAGAAGGTGGCCCATGAGCGACGGAACCACTTTGGGCAAGGGGTCGGCCGGGGTGTCGCGCACCGGGTCGGGAGGGGTTGGTTTCGGAACGGGGAGGACGAGTCGAGTCCGGGTCTCGTCACGAGGCGTCATTGTGCCTACGAACGGAGCCTCGAGAAGCGAAGGAGTGGACGAGTCCCGCAGGAACTTCCTCAAGCTCGTCGCCGTCGCCGGCGTGATCGGGGCGCTCGGCGGGGGTGTAGGGTATGCACTCCAGTACGCGGGACGGCCGCCGGTAGTGGGATTGGAACAATACCCTACGGTCCAGCTTCTGGACCTCGACGGCTCCGTCCTGACCGCATCGAAGGTGATGACGGAGTACAACCTTACTACATTGGACGCTCTCACGTTCGACTATCCGCTCGCCGACGAGCCCAACCTACTGATCAATCTCGCTCCCCCTTCTGGCGAGACGGGGGGAGCTGCTCAGGTCCCCGGAGGCGTGGGCCCGGGCGGCTCGATTGTCGCGTTCAGCGCGATTTGCCAACATCTTGGCTGTGCCGTCCCGAGTATCGCGTTCTACCCGCCAGGGACTTGTCCCAATCGCGTTGGGGGCCTCGCCTTCTACATCCATTGCAGTTGCCACGGTTCTACCTACGACGCCACCCATGGGGCGGCGAACCTAACCGGTCCTGCCCTCCGCCCACTCCCTCAGGTGACCCTTCAGTGGAATCGCAAAGACGATTCACTGTGGGCGGTCGGCGTCGTCGGCCCGCCGGTCACGGGACATTCGAGCACGCTCCAAGGTGGCAACGGAGTGGGGCCGGTTTCTCGACTCCAGCGACAGTCCCCGGTCGTCCTCTGCGACTTTCCTTAGGAGGGAGCCGAGCGTGGTGGAGGACCGATTCAACCGGGCAGTCAACCGGATGTTCGCGTGGGTCCGGTGGCAGTTCGGTCTCGTGAAAGGAGAAGGCGGCGCTGGCCGAGGTCCGGCCTTCCAGCCGTCCTTCCTGACGGGGGCGCTCACGTTGGCGGCGCTGGTCTATCAGGTTGTGAGCGGCGGGCTCCTTCTGCTGTACTACCAGCCCAGCGTGTCATCGACCCTCACACTCTGCGGCCAAGCATCGGGGGCTCCCTCACCTTCGCCCGCCGCGTGGTGCAGCACGTTCTACGTCATGCACTCGGTTCCGGGGGGCGGTGTCCTGCTTACCACACATCTCTACGGTGCCTACGCGACGATCTTCCTCATGATGGTCCATCTGTTCCGGGGTTACTACCTCGGAGCGTACAAGCAACTCGGCGGGAAGTTCAGTTGGGTCCTCGGGGTCGGGCTCCTTCTCCTGTTGCTAGGCATGGGGTTCACGGGGTACCTCCTTGTGTACACCCAGCTCTCGTACAACGCGACTCAGGTCAGCATCACGTTGATTCAATCGTTACCGATCCTTGGCCCCTCTCTGGCGAACCTGTTCGTGGGGGACGGAACGCCGCAAAGCCTCCTCTCGCGAATGTTCGCCGCGCACGTCGTCCTATTGCCCGTCGCGATCGCGCTACTGGCCTTCCTTCACAAACGGACCCAGCTGTTCCCGAACGTCTACGCCTCGCTCGCGAAGTGGGGACTCCTCTACGTCGGGGCGTTGGTTGGGGTCGCCTCACTCTGGCTTTGGCCGCTGCCGACGTACGCGGGAAATGTCGGCGCGACCCAACCGCTCGCCCTGCCTTCTTGGTACTTCCTCTGGGTGTTCAAACTGGTCGACTTCGTGGGAGTGACGCCGGAGGAAGCGATGCTCTTCGCCAGCTTGCTCGTGGCGTTCTTGGTCCTCTTGCCCTTCGTCGACCGGTCCCACCGAGTCCACCCGAGAGACCGCCCTGTGGTCTTGTTCCTCGGCAACAGTCTCGTCGGTTTCTTCGTCCTGATGACCGCGTGGGGGTATCTTGCCCCCGGCGGCGTGGTCACGCCCACCGAGGCGGGGCTGCGCGTCGGACCGATTGTCGCCGCGAACGCCCTTGTGGTGGCGGTCTTCTATCGGAGATACCGTCGGGCCTGCGCCACTCGTTCGTCATCCCGTGAACTCTCTCCCGTGCTCGAGCCGACCGCTCCCGCATCAGTGGGCCCGTCGGCCAAGTCTTCCGGATCTTTGCGAACTCGGAAAGCGCGCGACTCGTGGCCGTCCCTGCTCTCGCTGGCGGGGCTCGGCGCGTCCCTCTTTCTCCTGGCCTTCGGGCTCGTCCTGCCGTTTCTCTGTCTCGCGGCTGCCTTTCTGGTGAACCTCGCAGAGCTCTCGGGGCCCTCTCGGAAGGCAGTGCGCCCCCGGCCGTCCGATCCATTCGTGTTTCCGATGGTCGGTCTTGTCACTGTTTCAAGCTTCCTCGTCCTGCTTTTCGTCGCGGTGCTCTCGTGAATCTCCGAGCTCACCGCCGAGCGGGTCGTGACCGGACGACCCCGCTCCTGACTCACCACGCGACTTCTTTTGACGATAGGGCTCGGCGAGTGGCAAGGGATCGTAACACAACACGTTCGCAGGCCGGCGAAAGTGTCTAGCTGATCAACCCGGCAACTGTGACGATCAGCGTGACCGCGTAGGTACTCCCGGGGGTGGACGGAGCTGTAAGGATGATCGAAAGAGCCCCGTCTTCGCCCGGACCGACCGCGTACGGAAGTGCAGGCTGAGTCGCCGGCTTGGTGAACGGCGAGCTCGGCGACACCTGGGTGACATTGTGAGAGACGCTGTCGAGGTTGGTGAACGTCCACACGACCGACCACGTGTGTCCCGGGGCCACCTGGAAGGGGTACCCTTCGGCCGATGTGTAGTTGATCGAACTCGGTCCGAACCACGGGAATCCCGACGAACTCTGCCCCTGATCGACAATCAAATGGACGGAACTGATAGTGACCGGCGTCGTTTGGGTCGCCGGAAGGACGAGTACTCCGAGGCCGATCAGGGCCACTAGCACCACCACCACGATCGCGGCAGCGATCAGAGCGAAGGTCACCAGTCGGCGGACGGACCGTCGTCGGAAGGCCGACATCGTTTGCCCCTAGCTTGAGGATCGGGAGGTGGGCGACGATCTCATCGGGACCTTCCGATTACTGGGCCGGCGGAGCAAGAGAATACACCGGGATCGCCGCGAGGGTTGCGGAAGGGTAGCCGGTGTAGGTCAGGTAGATCGTACACGCCCCGATGCTAAGGAAGCACCACGGAGGAGCCCCGTGGTAATCGTCAAAATCGAGCTGCACGACCGGGCTCGGGTTGCTCGGACTCGTGTGATGGCATCCGTTCGTCGGTGTCTCGCCCGAGAACCCGATTCCCGCGGCGTTCGCGACACATTCGAAATCGAGCGGGAATCCGCCATTGTGAATGTAGAGGATGAACGTGTCCCCGTTCTCCAGCACCGAGACCCCTTGACTCAGAGGGACGAACAACCCCAGACGGTTGTAATAGGTTCCCGCCGCACCGCTCCCCCAGTTCCGGGCGTAGAAGTTACCACAGTACCCTAGATAGGGCGCGTCCGCCGCGGGCTGAGACGTCGAACCGGGGAACCAGGTCATCGAAGCAAGAGTACCATTGACCAGGATCGTCGTCCCACCGAGGTTGGACGCGTTGTTGCAGACGAACGTGAAGTCGACCTCGTCGAGAGGAATCGATGCGGGGCTGTGGGCCGTGATGATGAATTCGCTGGTGTTCAACTGAGAAAAGTTCCCCGTAACAGCCTGGTCGCTCCCGTCGCCGCACTGGCCGTACCAGCTTTCGACGCCCGGTCCATCGTTCGGGTTTCCGAGCCACTTCGAAAGTTGTGAGGAGGTCAACGAAGGCTTGTAAAACGACAGATTGTACCCCCACGGTTGGCAGTCCGTCGGGTCGCCCCAGACCGGATTGCTTCCTCCAGACCGGATGAGGATCGTGATCGACGGGGGCGCCGGCGGGAGGTTGACGCGGAACGTCCAGAGGATTACGCCCGCGACGATCGTCAGTCCAATGAGCAGAATGGCACCGATTATCTCACTGACACCCCGACGGCGAGATAGACTCCATCGGCGATGAGGGCGCATTGAGGTATTCATGCGTATCACGGGTTATCAAATTATCCATACAGGACGATGTTCGAGCTCTCTGGCCCGGTGTCGGGCTCGCTTTCCGTGCTCGGGCCCGCAGTCCGGATTCGAGAGGCCGGCCGCTCAACGGTGAGCGACTCACTGAGCTGTACTGACGGGTGCGGTTTTGCCCACGCTTTGGCCCGAACCTGTCCGCCCGCGTCTAGCGCACTGCGGTGGGCCCGGCGGGTCGGCACATGCTATTAGGACTCCGTTCCGTTGCGCTATCGATGACGCGGACCCTCGAGTCCGACCGCGTGATCCGCTCTCCGCGAGGACCTACGCTCACATGCCATGGTTGGGCTCAGGAAGCGGCGTTCCGCCTCCTTCAGAACAACCTCGACCCGGAGGTCGCGCGGGAGCCGAAGAAGCTCATTGTCTACGGCGGACGGGGGAAGGCTGCCCGCGATTGGGAGTCGTACGACCGGATCATTGCGGCCCTGAAGACTCTGGGAAATGACGAAACGCTCCTCATCCAATCGGGAAAGCCCGTGGGCATCTTTCCCACCCACCCGGACGCTCCCAGGGTCCTCATCGCCAACGCCCTAATCGTCCCTCGCTGGGCCACGGACGACGTGTTCTGGGACCTCGAGAGTCGCGGTCTGACGATGTACGGCCAGATGACCGCGGGAAGCTGGATCTACATCGGGACTCAGGGCATCCTACAAGGGACCTACGAGACCCTCGCCTCGCTCGCTCGGATCGAGTTCCACGCTCCCGACCTCAGCGGGCGGTGGACACTCACCTCGGGATTGGGAGAGATGGGAGGGGCCCAACCGCTCGCGATCACGATGCTCGGCGGTGTCGGTCTCATCGTCGACGTTGACCCACGAGCGATCGAGCGACGCCTCCGCCACCGATACCTGGACGAGGAAGCGAGCGACCTGGATGACGCGCTCTCTCGAGTGGAGAAGGCGGTTCGCGAAAAACGACCTCTCTCCGTCGGCTTGAAGGCGAACGCTGCGGATGTCTACCCCGAAATCGCTCGTCGGGGGATCGTGCCGGACGTCATCAGCGACCAGACCGCAGCCCACGACCTTCGCGTGGGGTACATTCCCCAGGGCATGACCGTCGAGGAGGCCGCCGTCGCCCGTGCAAAGGACCTGCCGGCATACCTTGCCCGCGTCAAGTCTTCAATCGCCGTCGAAGCTCGGGCGATCCTCGAGATGAGGAGCCGTGGTGCCAAAGCGTTCGACTACGGCAACAACTTCCGGACCCAGGCACGCGACGCCGGAGTTACGAGCGCTTTCGACATCGATGGCTACGTGCCCCGGTACATCCGTCCGTTGTTCGCGGTGGGGAGCGGACCGTTCCGCTGGCTCGCCCTCAGTGGAGAGGCGGACGACATCCGCCGGATCGACCGCATGATCCTGTCCGAGTTCTCTTCGAACGAACACCTCTGCCGGTGGATCCGCCTCGCGATGGATCGCGTGAAGTTCCAGGGGCTCCCGGCGCGGATCTGCTACATGGGTTATGGGGAGCGAGAGAAGTTCGGTCACCTCGTGAACGGGTTGGTACACGACCATGAGGTCAGCGCACCGGTCGCGATCGGCCGAGACCATCACGATACGGGCAGCGTGGCAAGCCCGTTCCGGGAGACCGAATCCATGCTGGACGGGTCGGACGCCATCGCCGATTGGCCGATCCTGAACGCCCTGCTCAACGTCGCCGGAGGCGCCGCATGGGTATCCGTCCATCACGGGGGCGGCGTCGGGATCGGAAACTCGATCCATGCCGGCCTCGTCGTGGTCGCTGACGGAACCCAGGACGCGGACCGACGCATCGGAAGGGTCCTCCACAACGACCCGGGCCTCGGCGTCGCGCGTCACGCCGACGCGGGCTATGCCTCATCGGTCGAGCTTCTTCGGACGGCTCGGTTCCGGGTGCCCGGGTTCGAAGATTCCGGGGGGCGCAGGGGCAGCCCCACCTAGCGCCGGTCGAAACGTAGACCACGGCCGTAGCAGTCGCATCCTACGGTCTCTCGGGACCGGCGTGCTACACCGTCGCACGGGGTCCAACGAGAGAAGAAACTCTCGGAACACCGACTTATCTCGAGGGTGCGCGAGTTGGGTCTCTGACGGAGTGAGCTCCGTCTGAGGAAAAAGATGCAGAAAATCGGCGGAACGAAAGGGTGGGTAGCGGCGGCGGGCGTCGCGCTCCTTCTGGCCTTCGTGGCGGTCCCCGCGCTCTCGGGCGCGGCGAGCGCCGCCCCGGTCATGAGCACGGCGGCCACCAATCCGTCGACCCAATGGGCCTACGGAGGGCAGGGTTGGTCGAACAACACCCTCCAGTATGGGAATGTGACGATCACTTGGGATGCGTCGTTCGGATGGACCGTGGTATTCACCCTGACGCCGACGTCCCCCGGAACCTGGCAGCTCGAGGAACAACGCTCCGTTGGGATCACGGTTGCCGCGACGTACACGGGTCCGGTTGTGCATGCAACCTACAACTACAACGCAGAGGAGCATGACGTGGCGTTCGCGAACCTGACGAACATGTCGACGGTGTACGTGAGCGGACAGCCGGTTCCCGCGCTCGGGATTGACAACGCGTCCGCGGCGCTCAACGGCTCGATCGCCGAATCCGCGACAAAGACCATCCACGGTCAGACCGCGAGTGCCTCGCTGAATGTGAAGGGCGTCGCCCAAGCCTCCACATCGTTCAGCCCGTCGCTTGGACTGATCCCCCTCAACCTCTCGGGAGTCGACCAGTGGAACTCCTCGTCCACGGGAAGTCCCTCGGCCAGCTGGAACGTGAGCTACAACTGGGCGGACCAGGGGTTCAACGGGACCACTGGGTCCGGTTCGGGCTACAAGGCCGGTTCGCTGAGCGGCACGGGCCCTGTCACCGTGAATGGGTTTAAGGTGCACGTCAACCCGTCGATTTTCCACGACGGCAAGAGCCGGATCGGGATCATCCTGATCGTTCAGGGAGTGTTTGACACCTACGACGGCTTCATCCTGGTTCCTCACGACTTCGACCTCTTCGGTGGGGCACCCCACGGCTACGACTCGGTGGCGCTCGGCTCCGCGGGAATCTCTGCGGAGACGCTCTACCTGAGCTCGGGTCCGGGCGGATTCCAGGTGACGGCGGCGGCCTCGACGTTTGGCGCGAACGCGCTTTCGACGAACGCGCTCGCGACCCCGACGAGCTCGGCCAGCCCTGCGGCGTCGCAGGCTTCCCCGAGCGGGACCGTCGTCGCTCAGCCGATGAGCGTCTCGCAGGCGAACGCCGAGGCGAACTGCCTCGTCTACGGTTGCTCCGGTGCGGCGTCGGCCGCCTCGATGGGCGGGCTGTTCATCGCCCTGATCGGAGCGGCCGTGGTCGTCGTGGTCGGAACGGTCGGAGTCATCGAGTGGCGCTCCTACGCACGGCGCCGGTCCCAGGCGGGACTGGTCGGCGGCTACGGTGAGAGCTGGCCCAACGGCCTTCCCCCCGCCGCGGCGCTCTCCCCACCCCTCCAGAACGCCCCCGAAGCGAAGGACACCTCGGGCGAAACGAACCTGCGGCCCTGAGCGACGGACCGACGACCGACGGTGGGCCCCAGCCGGGGCCCACCGAACCCCTTCCTCTCTTTCTTCGAACAGGAGCCTTCGTCAGGTGCTCGGGCGAAGGTCTCGGGCACGCACGGAATCAATCACGCTGCGGTCCGCCGGGAACTTCACGCGCTCGCGCGCGGTAGCGAGGTCGACCCACTCGGCCCTGTCGAACGTTGCCTCGGGATGTGCCGAGAGCTCGTCCGTGAACGCGAGAAAGTACACGACCGTCTTGTGGATGTTCCGTCGCTCGCTCGGACGATAGAAGCGGTACGATACCTCCTCGACTTCGGGTCCCAACCGAATCCGGGAGAGCCCGGTCTCTTCGCGGATCTCCCGGATTGCCGCCTCGGAAAGTGACTCCCCGGGCTCGACGTGCCCCTTCGGGAAGCACCAACGGTCCTCGTCCTTCTGATGCAAGAGAAGGGTCTTGGCGCTAGATTCCGAGATTAAGACCGCCCCGGCGGCTAGCTCGGGCACGATCGGTGCGTCCGGCCGAAACGGAGCGCTCCGCGAAGGCACGGACGCCCGAGTCCCACCCGAGCTAAGAAAGCTCGCCTCCACGAACTTTATGGACCGCCAGTCCTCGTCATGGGACGTGCTCGATCCGGACGAGACGTACTCAACCCTGGCAGAGCTCGTTCGCGGAAAGGCGCGCAAGAACGGGAACCGGATTGCCTTCCGGTTCGTCTCTCGGGAAGTCTCCTACTCGGAGCTCGACCGGGAGTCGGACCGGGTCGCGAACGGTCTCGCCGCCGCCGGAATCGGTGCCGGTGACCGGATCGCATGCCTCCTCTTCAACACGCCCGAATTCCCATTCCTCTGGTTCGGTGCTGCGAAGAGGGGGGCCGTTCTCGTCCCTCTCAACACCGGTCTCAAGGGCGAAATCCTTCGCTACGAGCTCGCGGACAGCGCGCCGACGGGGCTGGTCATCGACCAGCGGCTTTGGGAACCGTACGCACCGTTCCGAGAGGGGCTTCACATCGGGCGCGAATGGGTCGTTTCGACCGAGGGCGAAATCGAGAAACTACCGGCGGGGACCGTTCCCTTTACCGAGCTACCGTCGGACCGCGGTCTCTCTCCGGCTCCTTCGATCCGGCCGAGCGACCCCGCGTCGATCATGTACACGAGCGGAACGACCGGGCCCCCCAAAGGAGCCATCATCCCGCATCAGAAGCTGATCACGACACCGTATGAGATCGGCCTCCGAAGCCGGCTCCGACCGGATTCGGTCCTCTACTCCGGACTCCCCCTGTTCCACTGCAACGCCCAGGAGATGACCGCCCTCAACGCCCTCCTCAATGACCTCACCGCCGCGTTCGACGAGCGGTTTCACGCGAGCACGTACTGGGAGACGGCAGCAAAGTTCGGCGCGACGCACATCTCTCTCTTGATCGCGATGATCAACGTGCTGTTCAAGCAGCCTCCGAAGCCGACCGACCGCACGCATTCGGTCCGCACCGCGTTGACCGCCGGGACGACACGGGCGGTTTGGCCGGACTTTGAGCGTCGGTTCGGCCTCACCATCATCGAGCTCTACGGAATGACCGAATGCGGTTGCACGACCACGATGAACCCTCCGAACGCGATCCGGGTCGGGTCGATCGGTACCCCGCTGGGATTCGTCGAAGCGGATGTCGTGGATGACGAGGACCGGCCGGTACCGCCGAACACCCGGGGTGAGCTCGTCGTCCGACCCAAGGCGCCCTACACGATGTTCTCGGGCTACCTCAACAAGGCGGACAAGACGGTCGAGTCGTGGCGCAACCTCTGGTTCCACACGGGGGATTACGTCACCCGGGACGAGGACGGCTACTACTACTTCATCGACCGGAAAAAAGACGTCATCCGGCGCCGCGGCGAGAACCTCGCCCCGTACGACGTGGAATCGGTCCTGAACGGTCACCCCGCGGTGTTCGAGTCGGTGGTGGTCGGTGTGCCATCCGAACTCGGGGAAGAGGACGTGAAGGCGTTCGTCCAGCTCCAGCCGGGCGCGCACCCTCCCCCGAAGGAACTGTTCGAGTTCTGCGCTGCCAATCTGCCGTTCTTCATGGTACCGAAGTACATCGAGTTCCTCGAGGAGATCCCGAAGACGGCGAACCAGAAGGCGCAGCGATTTCTCCTCAAGGGTCGTCGGGGGGAGGCCGAGTACGACCGGGATAAGCTCGGGGTCGTCCTCTCGCGACCGTAGCACGGGACGTGGTCGCCCCGGACGGACCGTGCTCCTGGACGCGAACGCCCTCCTTCTCTTGGTGCGCGTCCGATTCCCGCTCCGGAACGAAGTGGAGAGGATTCGGTCCGGGGCCAGACTGACGGTACCTTCCTCCGTGGTGGAGGAGGTGGATCGCCTCGCCGAGCGAGGGGTCCGGGGGGCGCGAGCAGCTGCGGCACTTGCCCGGACCTTTCCAATCATGAGGGTAGCGGGACGCGGCGATGACGCAATCGTAGAGTGCGCGACCCGCCATCGCACGTGGGTGGTGACCGCGGACCGCGCGCTCGCGAAGAGACTCCTGGGCCAGGGAGTGGATGTCCTCGTCCCACGGGATCGGCACCGCCTCGAGCTGCGCCGGGGAGCTCCGCCTCTGGGACCGACGGCGGAAGGTGGTCCGCGCGGCGGGGTCGCGCGCCGTCGGCAACGGTTATGAATCGGGCATGGCTCGTGCGGACGTCCTCTCGATGAGCCGATGCGCGACGACGACCGGCTTCTGAACCTTCCGGACCTTCAGTTCGGCAGCGGGATCGTGGGGGTGTGCGACATCTGCGGCGAGCGCCAAGCGGTCGTCGTTCTCTCCAAGGAGAGGTTCAAGCTGTGTGTTCTCGACTTCCTGAACAAGACGTGGATCAAGACCGACAAGAAGCCGGGAATGCCGACTCCGGTCTATCGGAGCGACCGGGTGACATTCCCTACCAGTGTCACCCGTCGCGGGACCGCCCAGGGAGTCGTCTTGACCCCCACCAAGGCCGTGAAGCACCCCGTCGTGCTGCTCACGCCGGACACGTACGGTATCACGACGACGATGCTCGATGCAGCAATCCGATTCGCCCGTGCCGGGTTCGAGATCCTCGTGCCCGACCTCGTGAAGTCGAACGAGAGCACGGCCAGCGTTCACGTCGCACTTCGCTCGGGTGTGCTGGCCCGAGGCGGTGTACCGGTCACCTCTCCGCGGGTTCGTCGGCTCGTGCAGCTCTACCGGGATGCGCTCGATTATCTCCGGTCCCGTGAGATGGTAGACCCTTCCAAGGCCGCCGTGTTCGGAACGTCGTACGGGGCGAGCCTCGCGCTCGCGCTCGCCGCCGAGGACACCCGGCTCGCCGCGGTCGCGCTTGCCTATCCTATGCCGGTCCACCCTCCCGACCTCGCGAACCTCGTGACCGTACCCGTGCTCTACGTCCGCGGAACCTCCGACCGGTCGACCGGGAAGGCGTGGAAGCAGATCGTTGCCGCGCAGTCCGCTACCAAAGGGTCATTCGAATTCGTTGAGGTTCCGGGAGCACGCCACAACTTCCTGGCCCGAGACCTTCCGGCCTACGATGTGGCCGCGGCGGAAGCAGCGTGGAGCAAGATCCTCGCCTTCTTGACGAAGAACCTGATTCCTCCACCTCCGAAGCCGCCGGCCATGCCACCCAAGCCAGCTCCCCCGCCGGCTTCGGGTCAGGCCACCAAACCCGCCGCTCCCGCGGCGAGTGCCGGGCCGGCCGTCGCTCCGGCAGCCCCTCGCCCGGCTTCCTCCACTCCGTCGGCCTGAGACGTCGCCCCGTGCTCAGGGCCCGGCTGGTATCTTTGCCGCCGTCTCCACGAGCTCCTTCGCGGCGCGCGTGAACCTCATGGCCTTCGCGAGGTTTCCCTTGATCCGGAACGTTCCCTCGAGGATCGCGTTCACTGGGTCGATTTGGGCGGCGAGGAGCTTTTGCCAATTCTCCGGGCTCCCCTCGTAGACGAACTCGCTCGAGACGGCCCGAGCATCGGGATAGTACGTCGCGGACGAGCACTCGCCGTGGGCGAGCGCGAGGTGTACTCCAGGTGACGGGGTGTTCGGGTCCGGCATCCGGACGAGGAACACGATGTCCCCCTCCCATGCCTTCGCGGCGTCGCGGTATGCCGTGTTCTGGTTGATCGCGTCGCGGAACGCAGCTGCCCACTCCTCGGAAGGAAACTTCATCGCGTCGTGCACTGCGCGGTAAACTATGAGACTATCCCGGAAGCGGCCGGTGGACTCCGTCAGGTCGAGTAGTCGTAGAAGCCGCGACCGGTCTTGCGGCCGAGATGGCCCGCGTCCACGAGACGGCGGAGGAGGGGAGCCGGCCGGTACTTCGGGTCGCCATATTCCCGGAAGAGGGTCTCGGCGACCTCGAGCGAGACATCGAGCCCGATCATGTCGGCGAGCTCGAAGGGCCCCATCGGCATCCCGGCGCCGGTCTTCATCGCAAGGTCGATGTCTCGAGAGGACGCGACCCCCTCGTCGAGAGCGAACGATGCTTCGTTGAGGACCGGGATCAGCAGCCGGTTCACGAGGAACGCCGGCGTCTCCTTGATCCGGATCGGAACGAGCGGGTAGCGGTGGTTGCGAAGACCTTGGAGGAAATCGATGGTATCGGTGATGACGTCGTCACGAGTGTCGACCCCTCCCGAAACCTCGACCAGGGGAAGGGTCGTCGGCGGGTTGAAGAAGTGTACCACGAGCGTCTGGCGGGCATGCTTCAACCCCCGGGCGAGGCGAGTGATGGAAAGGGAGGAAGTGTTCGAGCCGATCACCGCGTGTTCCGGGAGAACCTCGTCCAGAGCCTCGAGGACAGGCCGCTTGACCTCCTCCTTCTCGAAGACGGCCTCGATGACGAAATCGACCTCGGCGAACGGTCGGTACTCCGTCGTGCCGTAGACCCGGGCGATCGCTTCGTCGCCGCGAGCCTTCGAGACCTTCGGTGCGAGCTTCTCGCGGATCTTCGCCTTTTGTTCCTCGGTGAGGTCCCCGGCGAGCTCTGTGATCCGGTCGATCTCTTTCTGAGCGCGCCCCTCGTGGAAGCGGACCAGTTCCTGCACGTACTCGCGGACCCGCGTGAGTCCCTTGTCCACCAGCGGCAGGTCGAGGTCCTTCAGGTACACTTCAATCCCATTGAGAGCGAGAATCTCCGCGATGGCGGCTCCCATCGTTCCGGCGCCAACGACGCCTGCCTTTGCGACCCGCATACCGGCCCCGGGCGCCGAAGCACGGAACCGCTACATAACCTACCGGTGGATTTGAGCGCCGGACGGGCACGACGATCGGTCTGTTGGCCGGCGGCGCTCTCCTTCTCACCGACATCGCCGTGGCGTTGTCGCGAAACCGAAGGCTTAAGGAGCGGACGCGGCTCGAGGCCCTCGCGCGGGGATAGCCCAGCCCGGTAAGGCGCTGGATTGCTAATCCAGTGGTGGTTTCACCTCGGGGGTTCAAAAGGGGGGTGGAACGGACCCGCCCCTCGGGACGTCCCCCTCCCCGCGTTCTTACCTCGTCGGCTCGGAGCGTGCGCGATAGACGTCTTTGTCGAGACGAACCTCCGCGAGTGCTCCTGGCGCTGGCGTCGGTCCGTCGACCACGGCGAGCACCCGGACGGCATCCGGGAGCTCGATGAGCGCGAGCCGGTGCGGCGCCTGCCACCCCGTCGCGGGATAGTGGAGCTCGGTCGCCGCGAGGACCTTGCCCACCGCGGACCCCGCGTACGACACGCAATCGACGGACCCGCATTTGGGACAGGGGCCGTCCGTAGGAAGGAAACGCGTGTGACACGACCGGCACAGGCTGAGCCCGAGAGTCGCGGACGCGATCACGAAGCCTCCCGACCGAGGATCGTCACAAGGTTGTGGGATGCGATACCGCTGATCGTCTGGGCAAGACCGATCTTGGGGCGAGTCCCGATCGAATGAGCTCCCGCCTCTCCTCGAAGCTGGAGAGCCACCTCCGCGACCTCCGCCAGGCCCGAGGCAGCCACCGGGTGTCCTCGTCCGACGACCCCGCCGCTTGGGTTGACCGGCAGCCGGCCGTTCAGGCCGACCCAATCCTTCTCGAACCACTCGAGCGCTTCCCCCGGGCCGCAGAACCCGAGGTCCTCGAGATGGATGAGCGTGAACGGGGAGAACGCGTCATGGACCTCGAGCACGTTGATCTCCTTCCGTGTCAGATGTGCCGACTCGTAGGCCCTGCGCGCAGCGATTCGAGTCGCAGCGAACGAGGTGAGGTCCTCTCGGTCCACGATGCGCAGCGCGTCAAACCCCTGGCCCAGGCCAAGTACCGTCGCCGGACCGGTTCCCTTCTCGAGCACCATTGCGGTCGCCCCGTCCGAGATCGCGGAACAGTGCAGAAGGCGCAGCGGGAGCGCGACCGGCCGGCTGTTCGCGACCTCCTCGAGCGTGACGGGCTTCTGAAAATGGGCGTTCGGGTTTCGGGCGGCCATCGCCCGGGCGTGGACGGTCGCCACGTCGCAGACCCGGCTCGTGAGCCCGTGTCGCTCCATGTACCGCGACGTCACGATCGCGGCGAGAGCGGGCATGGTCGCGCCCGACGCGACCTCGCTCACGTGAAGCGAGGACGAGAGGTCCTTGGTGTTCTCGGCGGTCGACCGGTCGGTCATCTTCTCGGCGGACACGACGAGGGCCCGGTCGAATCGACCGGTTTCGAGGGCGAGGACTGCAGCGTGGAACGCCATCCCTCCCGTCCCACTCGAGGAGTCGACCCGGTACCCCGAGGCCGTTTCGAGGCCCAGCCGACCCGCCAGTCTGGGCAGAAGGGATTCCCGTCCATGAGGACCGTGAGCGAACATCGAACCGACCACGAGAAGGTCGATCGGTTTCCGTCCGATTCCCTCGAGCGCAAGGTGAGCCGCTTCGGCGGAGAGGTCGATGAGACCCTCGGGGCGTTTCCCGAAGCGTCCCATCCCCACCGACGCGACGTGGACCGTCATTCCCGCGACCGACCGATGGGGTCCATAAGAAACAGAGCCTGATAGAGGAACCGTGAGAGCGGAAGCCCTTCCTCCCAACGAAGGATTCCGTTCCCGTCGGGAGTCTTGCTGACCGGCGGAAGCCGGCGGCACACAAAGCGAAGGACTCCCTTCTCAGGAAGGTCCCCTGCGACGAAGACCCTCCAGGTCTCCCCGGATCGAAGACCGATTCTCCGGTACGCGTAGAGGACCGTGAGTCCGACCCGAGACACCGCCCTTCGATGAGCTTCGAGCTGCTCGTTCGCCCGACCGCTGGCGGCAGAGAACCGGATGACCGGCTCGGACGATGCCTTCACCTCGATCGGGAACGCAAATTCTCTGCGGAGCGCCACCAGGTCGAATCCGAGCGAACCGGCCGCCCGGACGATCAGGAACGGGCGCTCGATCACCTTCTCGAACTCGAAGCGCTCGGTCGGTGAAAGGGTTCGCGCGTACGAGCGGACGGCCTCCGGCTGGCCCTCGAGCAAGCTCCGGAACTCTCGCTCGTAGGCCGATGCGCTGTGCCCGACCACGGTCGAAGAGTCTTCGGGAGGGATAATATAAGTCGGTCGGGGGACTCGCGGCGGAAAGTGGCAGCGCCGGGGGGACTCGAGATTCTTGCCTCAGAGCTTCCGGTAGCTCGGGTCCTCGCGGTCATGGTCGCCGACTCCGACCGGCGTCGCACGGTGCGGGGACTCGCCGCGCAACCCGCGCGGTTCCGCCTCTCGGAGTTCCGCACTCGGCTCCTTCGCGACCGGGTCTTCGAGGACTCCTCCCGGCTTCTCACTCGGCTGAAACGCCGCGGTCTCCTGATCGAGCTGCCGGAAGGACGGGGAGAGAAGGTCTATCAGGTCCCGTACCCGGAGGAGCTGCGTCAGCTCCTCCTCGACGAGGTCGAGCGCTCCGAGGCTGTGGAGACCTCGGCCTTAGGGCCGGTTCCCGACGAACGCGCCGAGATCCGGGCGATGGACGGCGAGTTCCTCGACCGACTTCGGGAGGTCCTCCGGGACCGCCTGGACGCGACGATCGAGTTCGGAAAGTCATTCACGGTCCAGAAGCTCGCGGCGTATCTCAAGGGGCTGTTCGGGGAGGAGCTCTACTTCGATTCGTTGATCTCCCTGCTGCAGCAGTACGCGCTTGCGGACGCGCCGCTCCTCGCACCCACGGGGCGACCGACAGGGACCACCGGATTCCACCTCGCGCTCTTCGGTCCGCCCGGCACAGGAAAGACGTTCTCGATCGACGACCTCATCCGAGGAAACCCTCGGAGTGGAGTCCCACCGCACGGCCTCCCCGGCCGCAACCGGTACTGTGGGGGAATCACTCCGGTTCAGTTCCTTCGGGTCGGCGCCGCGTACACGGGCCGAACGTTCAACTTCATCGTTCCCGAGTTCAACGACTGGTTCAAGTACCGAGGGATGGTCGAGCCGTTGAAACTCGTGATGGAGCAGCGCGAGGTGAAGTGGGAAACGACCTTCGGCACCGTTGGGCCCTACACCTTTCACTCCTTTTTCTCAGTGAACTACAACGTCCGGACCGCCGGAGCGCAGGACTACTGGACAACCATCGCCGACCCGAACTTCGCTGCTCTCGAGGACCGGATGCTCCTCCGGTTCCACCCGATGACCCGGGCCCGGTTCCGCGCGGTCGAATCGGCCGCCGAACGCCTCGAGCTCGGGGAGCTCGACTTCGCGCTCTCCGAGAAGCTCCGGGACCATCTCACGCTAGTGTACGCGATCGAAACCGGCCACCCGCTCGTGGCAGCGAAGTTCCGTCTGCGGCCCGTCCGCCTCGAGCGCGCTCTCTACGAGAAGCTCCGGGAAGTCTCGGAGCGGGCCCTCCGGGTGACCGACTTCCCGAAGTTCTCGCCGAGGCTCAAATCCCGGGCGGTCCGTCTCGCAGCCGCTGCGTCCCTTCTCACGTACTTCGGCGGTCCGACCGCAGAGACGATCCGCATCGGGTCGGAAGAGTCCGAGTTCGCGCGTCGTTTCTACGAGGAGGAGATCCATGCCCGAGAAGGGCGACATGGTCGGACGGCCGGCTAAGCACGAGCGCGTCGTCCGCTATCGACGGCCGGCAGCGGAGGTCGTCCAGCGCGCGGCGCGCCGGCTCGTACGGGGAGGAAAGGCGTCGTTCTCCTCGCAGGCAGAGTTCCGGGAGGCGCTTCTCCGGATCATCCGCCGGGACGAACCGCTCGCCGTACTGGGAGGTCCGCGGCTGCGGAAGCTCCTTCTCGACGTCCCGGGAGTCCGAATGTCCGTGCGATTCACGGAGCGGCAAACCGCTCGCCCGCTGGTCGCGTGTCCGGTCTGTTCGTCGCCCCTGGCTCCGATCCACAATCGTACGTTGACCGGCGACACCGTGGTGCTGGGCCAGAGGTGTACGCGGTGCGACTACTGGACCCACGGAGTGCGGCGGGTGCCCGTGCGCTACCTGTTCACCGAGGCCGGCATCGACGGCCGACCGAAGCGGAGCGACCGGGCGCGCGCGATGGGCTTCGGAAGCGACTAAGGCGGAACGTACGGCGACACCGGCTTCCCCGGAGGGCGTTCTCCCTTTCGCGGAGCGGCGATGTAGAGGACGACCGCGGCTGCCGCCGCACCGAGGACGACTCCCAGAAACACGCCGGAACCAAAGTTGTCGCTCGGCGAAGTGATCCCACCGGAGGATGCCGCGATCGACGCGACCACCACGGTGAGGTTGGTGCTGACCCTCGCGCCTACATCGTCCGTAAGGACGACGTTCACAGTGTAGTTGTCCGCCGCAGCGTAGCTGTGAGATACCGATAGGCCGGCAGCGTACGACCCGTCCCCGAAGGACCAGGTGAGGGAATAAGGTGGCGTCCCTCCGGTGACTTTTGAAGTGAAACTGACCGCTGTCCCGGGACTGGCAGGGGATGCGGCAGAGACATTTCCCGCCGAGAAGGTGCCCGACAGGGCGGGATGGACCGTGATGTTGACAGTACGGTTCGCCGACACGCCGAGCTGGTCCGTGCTTTGGAATGTCACCGTGTAGTACCCGACCTGCGTCCAAGTGTGCGTTGCGTTCGATGCGGTCGACTCGGTGCCGTCCCCGAACTTCCAGAGATCCGACCTCTCGCCTACCCCTCCGGTCACGACTGGGGTCAGATTCACGGGGAAGTCTACGTCGGTCTGATTCCCCGGCAGCATTGTGATCGATGCTTCAGGGCGGGGGATCACCGTGATGGCGACGGTCGAGCTGTTCGACGCGCCCGTGGAATCTTCCACAGAAACGGAGATTGAGTAGGCCCCCGGCGTCAGGTAGGAATGGGACGAGTTGGGCCCGGTGGCCTGAGTTCCGTCCCCGAACGACCACTCGTAGCGATACGGTGGCGATCCTCCGGCTGCCTGCGCGGACACGCTGAGGGGGTATCCCGTGTCGACCGCGGGAAGGACGCTCACCGCGAGGCGGACGGAGAGGACCGGCATCACGGTCACATTGACCGACGAGTTCACGGATTCGCGGAGGGAATCGGTCAGGGTCACGGTGATTCGGAACTGTCCTGCCTCCCCCGGTGTGCAATTCAGCACGAGCGAGTTCTCGGTAACGCAGCCGGACGGAAGGCCAGAATACTGCACGCTCAACACACCCGCGCCTCCGGCGGAGGTCACTGATAGCGCGACCGAGTGCCCGACGTCGGCCTCGGATGGCTGCGCGGTGAAATCGGTGATCTCAGGCGGACTCGCCACCAAGCTGACCGTGCCGGACAGGGAGTTTGCGACCCAGACCTCTCCCGTCTCAGGAACGGTCGGCGTGGACGTCAGAACCCCGAGCGCGTTCGGTGCCTCGCCCACTGGAATCTCGGATACCGAGCTCTCGCTCGCCAGTACGGACGAGCCGTCTAGGACCGAGAGCTCGCCCTGCTTGCCGGAGAGGAGACCCGAGGAAGCGAGGTAGACGGCCTCCCGCGAGGGCTCGTAGACCCCCGTCAGCACTCGGTGAGAGGTTCCGAGCAGGATGGGCCCGCCGTCGACCGCACGCGAGGAACCGTTGACGAGGAGCACGTCGTCGCCGGCAACGTACAACTGATCGTCGGCCGGGTCGAAGACCAGTGTCGTGACGTTGGACCCTACGCCGGTCACCGTCGACAATGGAGCTCCTGTCGCGGAATCCCGAGCGCTGATCGAGGACGAGGAGATCAGGAGAAACACCTCGGAGTCAGAGGAGTCATACGCGATTCCATCTGTGGCACCCGGCGCAAGGTTCACTCCGGTCCCGACCGTCACGTTGAGCGTCGTCAGATTTGCAGCCACCACCCCGAGCACGCTACTGGAAAACCACAGAAGATTGTCCCGCAGGTCCAAGACCAACTGAGTCGAGTTTCCGAGATCCGCCGAGGTGGAACCGACCGGAGTCCCCGAGGTAGAATTGTAGGCCAGGATGCCCGCCTCGGTCCCAACGTACATTCTTTGAGTCTTAGGATCGACAACAAGGGAGAGTGGGGCAGAAATGGAGGCAATCGTGGGGAAGCGGACAGCAAGCGTCGAAGCGTTCAACGAATAGATTGCGGATTGGTTGGTTATCGCGAGGAACACCTGACCAGGGCTTTGTGCCGCCGCAACTGATTGACCTTCAGGTTCGACCGTCGCCCCCACTCGTGTGGATGACTCACTCGATAGATTCACCGACTCGAGCGTCCGCTGTCCTGATGTCCAACAGTAGACGAGGCCGGTCTGAGGGTCTAACGCCAGTTCTGTCGCGTTTCTGTAAACGGATATGCTGCCATCAACGAGTGCGCCACTGGTCGAGTTCAGCGAAACAACGTCGCCGCCGGTCGAGTTCCCTAGCACGAACTCAGAGCCGTCGGCCGAAGCGACCGCCGGGAGTACCCTTGACCCTACGTCAACCGGTGTGATTACGGATTCGCTGCTTGCGTTAATGAGGGTCGCATATACACTCGAAGGATTAGTTGCAATCAGGTTCCCAGAGCTGGGCGAATACGCGACACGTTGGACCGGACCGTAAAACACGTGAATTGGTTGGAGAGCGGAAAGCGGGTTCGAGGCGTTGATTACGGAGACTGCCTTTGTGCCAGTCGTCGCGACGAACACCAGCTTGTCGTGAGGGTCGAAGACAATCGAGACGGGATCTGGGCCGACCGAGACCCCTGCCACTGATACAGTGTTGTTCGATGTGTCGATGATCGTGACGTTCGAAGAGCCGGAATTCGCGACGTAGAGATGACCCCCAGACGGATCCAGCGCCAGGGCGGCGGGCGCTTGGCCGACAGGGATCCCGGAATCCACGACCGCGCCGGAGTGTGGGTTCACCACGACGACCGAGTTGGCTCCGGCAATCGTGGCGTAGATGTCGCCGTTGATGGGGTCGTAGACCAGCGAGCTCGCGTTCGAGAGGTTGGTGACCAGGCGATCGAACCGGTCCGTGGTGAGGTTGAATACCGCCGCCGGGGAGAAACTAGGAGCCGGATAGCCGGGGAGAGACACGCTCTCTTGCGGGAACCAAAGCGTGTGCGTGGACGGAACGTACACGGGGATTCCCACTTGCCATGTGGAGATGCTCGACGCGAAACTCCCGATGATGGACGTGTCGAAGCCCGGGAAGATGGTTCGGACCACCGAGCCTGGCAAGAAACTCCCGTCCGTGGTTTGTGACGTCAGGGGAGTGGGAGCCGCCCTTCCCGCCACGCGGGATGTCTTGGAGGGACCCACCGGCGAAGGACCGAGGGATACCCCCGCCACGTGACGGCTTGAGTCCGACGCAAAAGGATGGGCCACTCCCGCGACGAATCCGCTCGCGAGAACCGCGGTCACGGCGAAGACCGCGAGGAATCGGGACGGACTGAGTCCGGACGAGCGCTCCGGCCGGGGGGCCATGTCGGCCCGGACGAGGGGACCCGGTATTAAACAACCAAGGGCGGTGTCACTGCATCGTCCGGATGACCTTGCCGGCGTTGCCATCGATGAGCACTGTCACGTTCTCCTTCTTGTGCTCGAATCGGAAGTACCAGATTGGCGTATGGAGAAGCTCTCCTTCCGAGACCGTGACCTGAGTCTGTAGCTGCGAGACCATCGAGTGCTTCTTGTGGACGGTCTCCGACTGGAGCTGACGCACGTACGCGTCGGCCGCGTTCCGGGCGACGTCCTCGCCGAGGTCGCCGTTCAGGATCGGGATGCTGGACGGGATCGCCTTCTTGTCGAAGAGCGTCCGGTTGGGAAGAGAGAACTGGTAGTCCTTCGGCTGGTAGGAGCTCATCGCCCTCACCGCGACCACCGGGTACTCGTACTGGCCCGAGATCGTCTCGGACCTCTGTGGGTTCACGACGGGTCCCCCAATGATCGGCACGACGGTGAACCCGCCCCTTCGGTTCGAGAGAGCATTTCCGAGGAGAGCCCCGGCCGCGATCGTCCCGGCCGTGGCCCCGACGGTCGTCGCGACCGCCTGGTACTGGTACGTCGTGCTGGCCGTGGCGGGGATCACCCAGAACGGGACGAACTGAACCTTCTCCTCGACCAACTTGGACTCCTCGAGGAAATGGTGGTGGAGGAATCCGGCGTCCAGATACCCCTGGACGACCTTCATCACCGCGTCGCGGTCCGCGACGGTCATCGGCAGCATCGTGTGCTTCTGAATCCCTTTCCATCCCTGCCCGCCGAGCGTAACCGAGCTACCACAATAGTCGCACGTGACGACCATGTCGCCGAAGCTCGGCTTGATCGGGGCGCCGCACGAAGGGCACTTGAGCTCCTGAACCCCGGCGGCGGCAATCACGGGAGAGGAAGCGGGAGGTGCGGGAGCGCCCGTCGGGGGCGGAGGAGGCGGAGGAACCCCGCCCATTCCGCCGACCGGACTGCCGCATCGCATGCAGAATTGCGCGCCGTCCGGGACCTGCGACCCGCACTTCATGCAGTACATCGGTGATAAGCCTCCCGCGTCTCGCCCGATCAGCTTCGACCTAGCCGAGCGCCGCCCCGCAGTTCTGACAGAACTTCCCGGTGCCGCCGTCCTGTCCGCACTTCGGGCATTTCTTCGACGCGGGAGGGGCGAGCGACGCGCCACAGTTCGGACAGAACTTGACTCCGGGTGTGGTCGGCTGTCCGCACTTCGGGCAGGGAGGACCCTGCGCCACCGGTGCGGCGGCGACCATCGGCGCCCCGCAGTTCGGGCAGAAGCGGTTTCCCGCCGGCACCATCGCGGAGCACTTCGGGCACGGGGACGCCGGAGCGGCCTGGGGCGGGTACGCTCCCTGCATCTGGCCGGCCATGCCGTAGCCCATCCCGAGTCCAGCGCCGAGCCCAACGCCCGCGCCGACCATCGTGCCGGCGCTGCCCGACGGGTTCGCTGCGGCCGTCGTCAGCGCCTGGCCGGCCTGGTACTGCATGTAGTTCACGCCCAGGACGCCCATCGTTGCGCGGGTGTTGACGGCCTTCTGGACCTCGTCGGGAAGGTTGATCGAAAGTCCCTGGAGTTGCTTCAGCTCGACGCCGAGCGGTCCGAAGTGCTGCGGCGCGTACCCGAGCACCGCCTGCTCGATCGTGTCGAGCTGCATCGCGATGTCGGTCACCTTCATGCCCTGGTCCTTGAGCTTCCCGAGCGTGTTGTAGACAAGAAGGACCATCTGGTCGCGGAGTCGAGACTCGACGTCTGCGGTGGTTGCAGCGCCGAACGTCCCGACGAATTGCGTGATGAAGTTGTCCGGGGCTCCGACGTCCCAACGGAAGGAGCCGAAGACCCGAAGTTGCACGAGCCCGAAGTCGGGGTCGCGGAAGACGTACGGCTCCGCGCTCCCGAACTTTCCATCGAAGATGCGCCGCTGAAGGTAGTAAACCTCCGCCTCCTGGCGGACGCCCGAGAGGGCCTGGATGAGGCCGCCGAACAGACGCGAGTTGAGGCTCGTGAGCGCGTACCGGTCGGGCTTGTCGAGGTACGCGAGGACCTTACCGTCCCGGAAGAAGACCGCGGTTTCGTCCTCCCGGACGACGATGTTGTCGTTCAGGCGGATGTTGCGCGGAACGCGCCACATCACGTTGTTTCCCTTGTAGACGTCCTCCCAGTTGACGGTCGTCGAGCCGAAGAGGCTCCCACCCTTCTGCGGTATCGGCTGGTTCGTGACCATGGTTCGATCTCCCTTCCTCTACTACCCTCGTTGTTCTACGACACCCGAATCCCTTCGATGACCTGGAGTCGCGCCTTGAACGCCTGGTCGAGCTGAGCGATCTGGTTCCGGGAAGCGGTGACGAGCGTGGAGAGGCCCGCACTGTTCCCCGACATCACGAGCGACGGAAGCGGAGCGATCGTCTGGTTCAGCTGGTCCGCGGCCTGAACGAAGCCGTAATCGTACTCGTACAGTCGGTCGAGCTGCTGGGGGTTGATGCGGACCGCGGGAGAGATTCCCGTGTATCCCTGCTCCGCGTGGCGGATCCGACCTTCGAGACCCATCAGGTCGGAGATGATCGGCGCGAGGTCTCGAAGCGCCTGGAACTGGCCCGCGTTCGAGAGTCCCTGACGGGCGTTCTCGATGGTGGTGCGGGCGTTCTTGAGCTTGTCCGAAACCTGGATCCGGAGGAAGCTGTCCGCCTCTCGGATGTCCTCGCCCTGTCGGTACCCTCGGAAACCCGGGATCAGAAGCTGGAGCCTCTTGAGAACGCCACGGCTGTCGTCGACCTGCTGACGGATGTCGACCGGCGGAGCTCCCGCGGGGGCCTGTGTCCCGGTCGAGCTACCGCCCTGGGCAAAGAGCGAGGATCCGCAGGAGTTGCAGAACCGGCTCCCCGGCGCCGCCACCGCTCCGCACTTCGGACAGACGAGAGGGGAGGCCGCAGCAGCGGGGGGCGGCGGAGGGGGAGGAGGCGGAACGACGTTCCCCGCCATGTTACGGACTCCGCGGCGGGTTAGAAGGAGGGGAGCCGGGAGGGGGCGCGACGGTCGGAACGCTGGGGGAATTCGCAGCCCCGTAGGAGAAAGCGGACGGCGCGGGCTCCTGCTTCCAGCTCGCGCGAGCGACCATCTGGTTCTGCGTCGCGCGCACGGCTCGCATCCGCCAGACGATCCCGATCACGGCGATCGCTAGGAAAATCGTGATCACGATGATCCCGAGAAGGGCGTCCAGGGCGGTGACGCCACTCACCGAGTACACCGTAGCGAGCCCGACCGAGAGGTACAGAACGGTGAACCCCATCCCGAAGAATCCCCACGCGAGCGACCGCTGCGCCGTCGGTTCGCGCGAGAAGGATTCCGCAAGGTAGGAGGCGACAGCGAACACGATCGAGAGAACTCCAATCGTCAGGAGTGCTCCGTAGTGCTGGTTCGCAGGGAACAGAAGGTAGATCAGGACGAACAGGAGCACGGCGAGGCCCAGGAACAGCCCGGTGAGGAGCGCGCTGCTCATCGTGCCGCGGACCGGCTGAACGGTCGGTGGAGTCGACGACATCGAATCCCCTTCGCACGAACGAGGTTGCCCTGCTATAATAATGGTTCAGGTCCCGGTCGGGGGTCAGAGCCGGGGTTCGTCGTCCGGCTTCTCTCGACGAGGCCGGGGCGTGGCGGGGGCGGGAGCGGGGGGCTCGGCCGGGGTCTTCGTCGCCGGCTTCGCCGCAGCAGGAGGGGTCGGAGCGGCCGCGGGTCCGGAAGGCGCCGGCTTGGGAGCTGGTTTGGCCGGTGCTGGGGCGGGCGCACGGGGCCGGTCGGCGGGGGGCTTCGCGCCCTTGGGAGGAGCCTCGGGATGCGCCGGCGGCGCCGGTTTTGTCGGATGCGACTCATGGTGAGGCGGCTCCGCCTTCGGCGCTGCCGACTTTCGGGAGAACACTCCCTTGATGCCGCCCGCGATCCCGCCGGCTCGACTCACGGTGTGCCCCGAGGGGGTCTGGACCGTGACGCCTCCGAGAGGACGAGTGGTCTCCGTCGTCACCGGCTGTCCGCACTTCGGGCAGCGTGGGAACTGGCCAATGCAATGCTGGCACAGAGGAGCGCCGCAAGAATGGGAGACCGAAGCGATTCCTCCGCAGCCGACACACCGGGGAGCTTCGGGCACGTGCGTGGGAACGGTGGTGACCGGGGTCGGGGAAGCCGATTCCGCCGGACCGGCGGTCCAATCGGTCGCGGGGGCCGGGACGACCACCGTCTCGCCGGGTCCGGTCACCTCGAACGGAATCGCGGCAGCCGAGACCTCGGACGATGGCCCTCCCTCGGCCTCCTCGCGCGGACGAAACTCGGGCGAGTACGCTCCAAGGTCGAGCGCCGCCAGCGGCGCGTGGACGGCAGACCCACCCTGTTCCACGACCTTGATGAGACGGGCCTTGTAGATCCCCACGCGTAGGGTCCGGACGAGCTGGAAGAGGGTGCGCTGCTCGGGAGGCAGGACGAGCGCCTTCCGAGCAAGGTCCTCCACGTCGGGCGTGAGCTGGAGGTTCTCCGGGCGGAGGTCCGCCTCGAGGACGGCTCGGAGATAGCCGAAGAGGCGCTCGATCTGGTCGAGCGAGTAGGCCGGCGGTGAGAGGACGGCGACATCGGCGAGCGTGAGTCCCCGTCGTTCGACACCGGGCGGGCGATGCTCGACGGCGGCGGTGATCAGGTGGTAGGAAGCGTTCTCGAGGTCGCGGATCTCGGTCGGCGTGAGCCGGTCGAGATTAATCTTCACATTGCGGCCGATGGCCGCGAGCACGGGCTCGAGTAGCTCGTACGGAACGTGGAGCGTGACGAAGAGGTCGTTCTTCGTGACGGTTCGGTTGAGGCGGGCTTCGAGAAGAAGAGCCTCCCGCGCCCGACGCTGGACCTCTGCGTCGCGTGTCTTCTGGAGCGCGACCTTCTTCCCGTCCTTCGCGGGGGCGAAGTCGGAGTCGAGAGCCAGCGCTCGGTCGAAGCTCGTCTGAGCGTCGGTTGGGCGACCCGTCGCGAGCAACGCGAGCCCCCGGCTCGTCCATGCCTGCTTGTTCGAGGGATCGGCCTCCGTCGCCCGGTCGTAGAACGCGAGCGCCTCGTTGGGGTGCTCCATCCGCTCGGCGACGAACCCCGCTCGGAGGAGGACGTCCACCCCCGCGGGCTTCAGGGCGAGTGCGTGAGCGAACGCGGACGCCGCGTCGGGCCACGCTTGGCGAGCGACGGCGATCTCGCCGGCTCGGACCCAGAGCGCGACGCTCTTCGGGAGCGACTCGACACCCTTCTTCACCGCGTCGCTCGCGAGGTCGTTCTGCCCGAGACCGCTGTGTGCCTCGGCGAGAAGTAGATAGAGGGATTCCTGCGGCGGGACCTGCGGGATCGCCGCCCGGAGGAACTCGACCGCCTCCGCGTGTTTTCCCTCGTCGAGCATCGACTTCGCGACCCCCGCGAGCGCGACGGGGGATTTCGGGTCCCGCTGTCGGACCTCCTCGTACGCGACCCTCGCCTCGCCGGGGCGTTCCAGAGCGCTCAGAATCTCGGCGCGCAGGAGGAGGGCCGCGACGTTCGGCTGCGAGCCCGCCGGAACGGACTTCAACCCCTCGTCCAGTACCTCGAGGGCGAGGTCGGGTCGGCCGGCGGTGAGCCGAAGTCGGGCACGTCTCGTGGCGATCTCAACCCGCATCATCGGGTCAAGGGATGCGGCCTTTTCGTACGCCTCGTTCGCTTCCTCGGTCTTTCCGAGCGACGCCGCGAGGTCACCCCGCTCGAGGTGAAGGGTCGCGTCCTGTGCCTCCGGGGCCGAGGACGAGAGGAGTCGGACGAGAGTGGCGTAGGCCTCCTTCGTGTCCTTCGAATCGCGATGGAGGCGGTACGTCTCGAGGAGCGCAGGGCCGTTGTCCGGCTCGAGGAGGAGGATTGCCTTCAACGAGTAGAGGACCTCGTTCGGTCGTTCGAGCGCCCGGAAGGCGTCCGCGCGCGCCTTCCATGCGGCGAGGTCGTTCGGGTCTTCCTTGAGAAGCGGGTCGGCAATCTGGATGGCCTCCGGGTATTGGCCCGCGAGATAGAGGGTCTCGGAGAGTGCGAGGCGCCCGTGGCGGCTGTTCGGGTCGACCTCGAGGCCGCGTCGATAGTAGGTGATCGCGTCCGCGTAGGCTCCCTGCGCACGGAGCGCCTCCGCGACCTCAAAGTAGGCGTGTGGGTCCCCGTGTGCCGCCTGCACGGCCTGCTGGAGCACGGCAAGAGCCTCCGCTCGCCGGCCCGAGCGCAGGAGAAGCTGCCCCTTCTTCCTCAGGAAGAGCGGGTTGTTCGGCTCTCGTCGGAGGAGCACGTCGAGCAGCTGGAGAGCGCGAGCGTCCTGGCCGACTTCCGAGAACACTTCGGCCGCGCCCCAGAAGAGGTCGGGGTCTTCGAGGCCTCCCGCGATCGCGCGCCCGTACGCCTCGATCGCCTCGGTGTACCGTCCCGTCTCCCGGAGGGCATGGCCGAGCTCCTTGAGGATGTCGTGCCGCAGGTAATTGCCCTCTCGCTTCAGGAACGATTCGTACGCTCGGATGGCTCGTTCGGAGTCGTTCACGAGACGAGAAGCTCGCGCGATCCCGAGGTCGCTGATCTCGGCCACCTCGGGGTCGCTGGAGGCCCGCTCGTAGGAGACGAGCGCCGTGCGCGCTGCTTGGTCCCGCTCGGCCGACCCTTCAGGGCGGTCGTAGGCCAGGGAGAGGTAGAGATTCCCTCGCTCGACGGCGACGTCCATTCGGGTCGGGTCGAGGCGGAACAGCTCGTCGAGCACGGGAGCGAGTTGCTCGGGGTCATCGGTCCGGGCAACGACCTCCTTCTTCTCGAGAAGATAGGGAAGCTCTCCCGGATGGGCTTCGAGAAGCGCATCGTACGCTTGCAGAGCTTTCGCAACGTCGCCTGTGTTCGATAGCGTCCTCGCGAGCTCGAGCTGGGCCTCGAGGTCGGACGGCTCCTCGGCGATCACTGCTTCCGCGAACTCCCTCACCGCCTCGGGCCGGTGCTGTTCTCGGGCGAGCTCGAGCGCCTTTCGGAGCTCCGTGAGTGCGTGGGGATGGACCTTGAGGAGCCGACGGTATGCTTCGATCGCCTGGTCCGGCTTCCCCCTCGCAAGCTCGAGCTCGGCAATCCCTCGGAGGGCTTCCAGATTGTCCGCCTGGACGTCGAGGATCGCGTTGCAGGCTTTGAGCGCCGACTCCACGCGGTCGAGTCGGAGGGCAAGGTCCCTCAGGTCGAGAAGGTTCTGCAGATTTCGCGGCTCAATCTGGGCGATCCGCTCCCGCGCGACGAGAGCGAGATCGGGGGAGGAGGGCTCGGAAAGGCGGGCGAGCTCGGACAGCGCATTCGCTTCCGGTGCAGCCGACCCTTCCACGATCGCCTTTGCGATCGGGACGGCTTCGTCACTGCGTCCGAGCTGGAACAGTATGTAGGCGCGCAGAAGCGCGGTCCTCGCGTCGTCGGGACGCGCGGCGCGGACCTTCTCAAGTGGCTGGAGAGCGTCCGCGAGATTGCCGACGGCCACAAGGAGCTCCGCCCGAGCGAACTGGAGCTCAAGGTCGTCCGGGTTCGACTTCAGGAGTTCGTCGCATGCGGCCAGTGCCTGGAGCTCGCCCCCGAGAGCGCGTGCGATGGCGAGCTTCTTTCGAAGCGCCGCGGCGTTCGCGGGGGCGAGCTTCAGGGCTCGGTCCACGAACTGGGTCGAGGAGGCATCGAGGTCCTGGGCCCTCAGATACGCCTCGACAGCTTCGTCCGTTCGGCCGAGGAGCCGCAGCGCATCGCCGCGGGTCGCCCACAGCCCCTTGTCGTGAGGGTTTGCCTCGAGTGCCCGGTCCACCAGCGAGAGCACCTCGGGGAGGTTCTCGTTCTGGGCAAGGAGGATGAGCGCCTTGTCGTGGAGAAGGGAGGCGCCGCCCGGAGCGAACTCGAGCCCAAGGTCGGCAGCACGTCGGGCGAGGTCAGGCTGGGAGGTCCGGTAGAATGCCATCGCGACCTCGTGGAGCATCCCGATGACCTCGCCCGTGTCGCCCGAAAGGTCGGTCCTATGGTGCTCGACCGCGGCGAGGAACGATTTGAGCGCATTCGTGTACTGAGAACGGTCCGGACGGCCCTCGGCCTCTTGGACCGCCCGGAACTGCCGTCGGACGTCCTCGATGGGCGACGTCCCCGTTTCGGGCTCAGTCGTGTCGCCGTCCGGCATCCGCATCTTCGGACGGCCGTGACGTCATAAATACGTTCGTCCTCGAGCCGAATCGGACGCGACGGCATCCGTACGGACCTGAGGTCAGGCGGGCGCCGCATCCAGACGACCGATGGATCCGCGAACTCCCCGAAAATCGATCTTCGACCCGGTCCACGGGACGATCCTTCTCGATGGTCTGAGCCTCGCACTCATCGGGACAGCCGAGTTCCAACGACTGTGGGGGGTCCGTCAGACGGGTTTCGCGCATCTCGTATTCCCGGGGGCGAATCACACGCGGCTCGAACACTCTCTCGGCACGTTCTGGGTCGCGGGCCAGATGGCCGACCGTGCGGGACTCGGGGAGATGGCTCGCCAGCGGGTGTCGGCCGCCGCGCTCCTTCACGACCTTGGTCACGGACCATTCTCTCACACGCTCGACGGCCCGATGGTCGAGGTCCTGGGGATGGGCCACGAAGGGATCTCCCGCGCTCGCATCGAGGGATCCGACCCGGCCTGGCCTCACGATCGCGTCGAAGTTCCGTCGGTATTGGAGCGGCACGGCCTCTGCCCTCGGGACGTCGCCAACCTGGTCGACCGAGCCCGGGGAAGGCTGCCACCCCCTCTCGAAAAGTCGATCCTGCATGGGGCCGTGGACTCCGACCGGATCGACTATCTCCAGCGCGACGCCCACTACACGGGAGTCGCTCATGGCGCGGTGGACGCCGGCCGGCTCATCGAGACGATCCGAGAGCAGGGGGGCCATCTCGTGTTTGCCGAGAAGGGTCGGAGCGCGGTGGAGGGGTTTCTCATCGGACGGGCTCTCATGTACTCCACGGTCTACTATCACAAGACCGTCCGCGCTGCCGAGATGATGGCCCAGGCCGCGGTCGAGCGGCAGGGCGGCTACCCGGATGTCGCTCGCGCCCAATTCCGGATGACGGACGGCGAACTTCTCACCGGGCTGGTCCACGGCTCCGGCGCCAGCCGAGAGCTCGCGGAACGTCTTCTTTCCCGCCAACTGTACAAGCGAGCATTCGGTTGGCGCGAACTTGGCGCGAGCGCCCGGGCCCGGTGGCGACGAATGCTGCTCCATCCCGAAGAGCGACGTGCGACCGAGAATGAGATCGCCGAGCGGTTGGGGTCGAAGCCCTCCACCGTCCTGATCGACCTGGCGGGCCTCGAGCCTCACGACGGCGAAGATGACGACTGGGGGAGCGTTCGGATCCTTCGCGACGGTCGGACGACATTCCCGTTTCGATCCTCGAGCCCGTGGCGCACCCTTGCGGCACGCCCACCGGCCGATTGGGCAGTCAGCGTCTACGTGACGCCACGGCTCCGCGCAGCCGCCTCTCGCTGGTTATCCCGAGACCGCTCGCTGCTCCCGTAGCCCGCGCGTCGCCAGCGCAGGAGGTCGTCCCGCGCACTACCCGAGCACGATCCCCTGCGACGTGATCGCGAACGGCCGTCGTTCGGGGTCATGCGCGGTGCCGCGCATCCGGACAATCTTGATCTGCCGAACCGAGCGATCGCCGACCCACTTGCGCGTGAGAAGGATCTCGCCGCGAGTGAGCACTTCCTCCGGCGTGAGGATGCCCGGGTCGCTCGGGGTCGCGGTAATCAACGTCGTCGCCTCCGCCTCGGAAAGGAACCGGAGCAGCGATTGGATCTCGGTCCGCTCCGCCTGAGGGTCGGTCGACGACTTCACCGCGAACCGTCGGATTGAGGTGATCGAATCGACGAGCACCCGTCGGAACGGGACGTTCGCCATCTGCTGTCGAAGCTTGAGCTGAATCCCCTGGATGGCGATGTCTTCCGCTTCGCTCGGCTTCTTAGAATCCGCCGCGACATCGCGCATCGACTTGAGGTCGCTCATCGCCCGGATCTCCTGAACGGCCATGTTGCGCTTGATTCCGCGCATCCCGGGGTTCGCGTCCAGCGTCTTCACCGACGAGAGGTCCCAGGCAAGTGAGCGAACGTTCTCGACAATCTCGCTCGGAGGCTCGTCGACGGCCACCAGGAGGACTTCCTCTCCGCGGCGCACGCCCTCGAGCAGGAACGTGAGACCGAGCAGCGTCTTGCCACTCCCAGTCCCTCCCGTCACGAGGAAGGGCCGACCTGCCCGGAGGCCGCCCCCCAGCATCCGGTCAAGTCCCGGGATTCCGGTCGGTACTCTCTGGTCGACGGTTTCTTCGCTCATGGATCCTCCGGAGCGCGGTCTTCCTCCGGACGCTCGGTCGTCGAGGGGGGCACCTCAGGCGAACCGAACACCCCAGGCGGAATCGGTTCCACCGTCACGGATACAACCGGCGGCGCCTTTCGTTTCCGAGGAGCTCGCCGACGGGGCTTGGCCACCTGCTGCTCATCCGTGGCCGGCGAGGGAAGGGGTTCGGTGCTCACCGGTAGTGCTTCTCCGGCGGGGACTATGGGCGGCGCGGGAGCACTGGGAAGAGAGGGACCTTCGGCTTCGTGCGCCGGCGGATTCCTCAGGTGAGCTGCCGGTTTCTTCGAGACTCCGGTAGCGGGCTTCCGACGCTTCCTGCCGATGGTTCCCGCGGCGGGGTGTCCGTGGGGCGGTGCGGGAACGGCGGGTTCCGCCACTGCAGGCGGGGTCGTGGGCGCAGGAGGAACAGCGGCGGTGGGAGGGGGAGGGACAGGGGCGTACCACTCTCCGGCCACGGAAGTGGGGAGCGGCGGTGGTTCGGGTCTTTGACGTCCGACCCGTGGGGACGGTTTCGGTGGAGACGGCCCTCCTTTCCCGACGCCCCCGCGCGAACCTCGACCCGGATGCGGCGCAGCATGCGTCGGGGGAAGGGACCCGCTCGGAGAACCTTCGGGGCCAGAAGGCGCCGGGGATCCGGCCGGGGTCGGAAGACCTGGAGGCGCTGAAGGATGGGCTCCCGCCGCGGCCAGCTGCGGACCCGAAGAGGATGGAGCGGACGTCGCGGGAAGAGGCGGAGTCACTGGTTCTCTCGCCATAGGATGTGGTGGGGTAGGCTCGCTCTCGGGGATGCGGATGGGCTCCTCGGGCAGGACTTCAGGCGGACCCTCGGCCACCGCGGGAGCCGGTGGGGCGGCTGCGGCCTCGGCGACGGGAGTCGGTGCCGGCAAGAGCGAGAGAAGAGCGCCGAGCTGGACCTGAAGGACCGCTGGGGGAGGAAGGCTCGTGGGCGGAGCCCCGGCTCGGAACGAGTCGACTCGCGAGAGCACTCGTTGGAGGGCGGCGGAGGCGCCGACCTGGTCCCGGACCAACGGATGCGCGTCACGGCTCACTCGGTCGACGAGGCCGAGCACGAGCGACGACACCCTGGAAAGGTGGGCCTGCGCTTCGTCCAGACGACCCTCGCTCGTTGCCGCGAGCGCCGCCTCGATCTCGGTCCGGGCCGGTGCCACGTCCGCGCCGAGGAGGATGAGGTCACGGACCTCCTCCACGAGCGGTGTCACTGGTGAGACGGCAGGAAGGACGGGAGCGACCGCCGTCGGCGGGTGGAGGTGCGGAACGATGGGTTCGATAATCATCCGGGTGTCGCGGGAGATCGTCACTTCTAGGTTGATATCGAGGCCGCGGGGTCCGATACGGTAGGGGTGAAGGCGAACGTCGTGCGAACTCCCTCGGAATTTCTCGACTCCAACCGCGCGGACAGTTTGGTCGTCGAGTTCCCAGCGGAACAGCCGGATCTCGCCTCGCGCGAGCATCCGCTCGGGCGTCTCGATGTCCTCGAGGGGCGCCTCGACCGTGAGCAGGGTGGTCACTCGAAGGTCCGAAAGAAACCGAAGGAACGATTGCGCCCCCGCGACCGGGTCGAACCCCTTCATGCAGAAGTATTGGAGCGCAGTCAGCGAGTCGATCACGAGCCGGGTGTAACCCTTCCGGATCACCTCGGTCCGGAGCATCTGTTCGAGGGCGGTGATCGTCACTTCGACGCTCGCGAGTTCGGGGCTCCGTCGAATGCGGAACGGTACCTCCGAGAACGGCACGGCGGAACGGACCGACGCGATGTCCTTGAACGGTGCCCGTTCGTAGCGCATGATGTCCGGGATCGCGTCGAACACGTCGACCTCGTTGAGGCCGGGTTCGAGACCCCGGTGGTTGATCCGGGCCTCGTTCGGAGGCTCCTCGAGGGTGACCAGGAGCACCTTCTCGTGCCGGCGGACCCCTTCGCAAAGGAACTGGAGAGCGAGAGTCGTCTTCCCTGTGCCGGAAGGTCCCACGATCAAGTAGGGTCGACGGGCAACGAGACCCCCTTCGAGCATCGCGTCCAGAGAAGCGTTCCCGATGGAGACGCGGGAATCTCCGAGACGAACCGCGACGTTCCCCCCCACCATCCGATAGCTCCTCGAGACCCTCCTGGGAAGCTGGTCCGGTGAGACAATTGCTCCAGGGCCCTCTTCAACTTTCCCCGAACGCTTCGGAACACCGGCGCTCGTCCGCAAGAGATATCTCTCGGCGTCTCCCGTCGCCGCCGATGGCTCCGAGGTCGACCGACGGCCCGGCCCGGATGCGGGCGCTCGCCGCCACGCTTCCGGAGGCCCTGGAAACCGGCTATCGTGCGGGACGAGAACTCGCGCGCCCGTTACCGGGCGACGACCTTCGCGTCATCGCGGTCGGGATGGGCGGTTCGGGGATCGCGGCGGACCTCGCGCGCGGCGTCGTCGACTCCGAGAGTCGCGCAGTACTGGGAGTGGTCCGTTCCCCCGACCTGCCCCGATCCGTCGACCCGCGGACCGAGGTCCTGCTCGTCAGCTACTCCGGCAACACTTGGGAGACGCTCGTCGCGTACGATGCGGCCGGTCGCTCGGGAGCGCGACGCGTCGTCATCACCTCGGGGGGAACCCTTCTGGAGCGTGCGGAGGCCGACGGGGTGCCGGCCCTCACGGTCCCTCCCGGCCTTCCCCCGCGTTCGGCAGTAGGGTATCTTCTCGGTGGAGTACTCGGCCTCCTCGACCCGGCGTTTCCCGAGTCGCTCGAGGACCGGATCGGACGGGCGGCCGCGGCCACGAGGACCCGAATCCGAGAGTACTCGCGGCCGGGGGGAGTCGCAGCGAAGGTCGCTCGTCAGGTCGGCGACCGGCTGCCGTTCGTGTACGCAGAGAGCGCGTTCGTTCCCCTCGCGCGACGCTGGAAGACGCAGGTGGAGGAGAACGCGAAACGGCTCGCAGTCTTCGATGAGGTTCCCGAGCTCTTCCACAACGCGCTCGTGGGATGGGACGCGATCCCGCGCAAGACCGCACGGGCCTATGCAGCCATTCTTCTCGAATGGGCGGCGGAGCCTCCCCCCGTTCGCACCAGCTTCCGGTACCTGGAGCGGCTCCTCAAGCAGCGTGGCGCTTCGGTCTGTCGTGTCAACTTGCCTTCGGACGACCGGCTCGAGGCGCTCGTCTCCGGTATCTCCTTCGGGGACCACGTCAGCCTCTTCCTCGCAGACCGAGACGGCGTCGACCCCTATCCAGTGGACGCCATCACACGGCTCAAGTCTGCCATCGGAAATCCGGTGCCCTCCCGCGAGCCCTGACGGACGAACGGGTCGACGACCCTCCAGGAACGTTCGTCGAGAATCGACCTTCGGCTAGGTTCGCTCGGTCGTGCACCCCAACTTTCGCCCATCCGCAGGGGCGACCGCGGAAGCGGTCGGTGCCCGGAAAACGGCTAAATGCGGGCCGGGTTGCTCTCGAGCGGGTGCTGAGGTAGCCTAGCTTGGCCAAGGC
>Ga0187780_10000239_pt1 | contig 42212 bp, 36 predicted proteins | sample 1015_Q2_SP10_20__FD_132429 | JGI IMG/M metagenome (GOLD analysis project Ga0187780, IMG submission 132429) | Tropical peat soil microbial communities from peatlands in Department of Meta, Colombia - 1015_Q2_SP10_20_MG | ecosystem: Environmental > Terrestrial > Soil > Wetlands > Peat | place...
AGGATCCGCTCGGCGGTCCCGGTCATCAGGATCGCGTCCTGTATCCTCTTGCGGACGAGCTCAACGTGTCGGTCAAAGAGCGGGTAGGAGGGGTGGGCGAGCAGGCCCGAAGTGTCGCCGTAGACGTTCGGGTTCTTGTAAATGATCTCCATCGCTTCGTCGATCCATGGGTTCCCGAGGTGGCAGATGACGAACGGGACGCTCCGGAAGCGGACTGCGATCTCGTCCACCGGGAGCGGGCGGGCGTACTTCACATGGCCCAGGTTGTCCATCGTGTCGCCCGTGTGAATGAGGACTCGCAGTTTCCGTCGTGCGATGTACTCGTAGACCGGGTCGAGTCGGGAGTCGTCGGGATAGAAGTGGTTGTAGCCGGGAAAGAGCTTGACCCCGGCGAGTTCCGGGGTCGCGTCCCAGAGGGAGATCATCTCCTCGACCGCCTCCTTCCCGAGCGTCGGGTTCACGGAGGACACGAACGAGAGGCGTCCGCCGCTCTCCGCGACGATCTTTCGAGCCTCGTCATACCCTTCGGGCGGGGATGGAGCGTCGTTGACCTGGATGAGGACGGACCGCTCGATTCCCGCGGCATCCATCTCGTGGAGGAGCCCTCGCAGGGTGTAGTCGATGTCGTTGCGGTACCCGGTCGCTTTGATGTCGTGCCACCACCGGCTCAAGTGAACGTGAGTGTCCACCCGAGTGAGCGCCGCCATTCGAGACACCTCAGGGGCGGATGGGGTGGGCCGCTTAGCAACTTCGGCCATCCTTGATATGGGGCTGGACCTCTTGCACCGTCCGAGGTCTCCCGTGACGGCCAAGAGCGATTGGCTGAGCTTTCCCGACGCGCCACATATCGTCGTCCCTCCGCCAGGCCCGCGATCACGCGAGCTCCTTGGGGAGCAGGAACGGCTCGAGACCGACGCGATCGGCTACCCGCACTACTTCCCCATCGCTCCAAAGGTCGGCCAGGGCGCGACGATCGAGGACGTCGACGGGAACCGGTACATCGACTGGGTCGCCGGCATCTGCGTCCTCAACCTGGGCCACCGCCACCCGCGGCTTATGGCGGCCGCCGAGGAGCAGCTCCAGTCGATCTGGCACACCCTCGAGCTCCCGACCGAGGCGCGGATCCGGTTCCTGAAGGAACTTGAGAGCGTGCTCCCGGGCCATCTTCGGAACCACTCCCGCATCTTCTTCACCGTCACTGGCGGGGACGCGGTCGAGACCGCCGTGAACATCGCGGACTTTGCTCAGGGGAAGAAAGGCACCGTCGCCTTTTCGGGCGCCTATCACGGCGTCCACGGCGGCGTCGTCCACCTCACCGCCGGTCGCTACTACCACTCTACGAGCTCGTTCGGAGGAGGCGCAGTCGTTCGCGTTCCGTACCCGGACCCGTACCGTCCCGTGCTTGGCGCGGACGAGGGAGCGGCGGGAACGATCTCGTACCTCGAGCATCTCGTGAACAACCCCCACTCGGGAGTCGACTCGATCTCGTCGATCCTGGTCGAACCGATCCTCGGGGAGGGCGGTTACGTGCTGCCCCCGGACGACTTCCTACCCTCTCTACGGGAGTTCTGCGACCGGCACGGAATCCTCCTCATCGCGGACGAGGTCCAGACGGGGCTCGGCCGGACCGGGAAGATGTGGGCGGTCGAGCACTCGAAGGTGACGCCGGACATCTTGTGCATCGCGAAGACGATCGGAGGCGGGATCCCGCTCTCGGTCGTTGCCTACCGCTCCGACCTCGTGAAGGAGCTCCCGCGGGGGTTCCACCTTGGAACCTACCGGGGCAACACCCTCTCCCTCGCCGTTGGCGCCGAGACGATCCGGGTGCTGAAGGAGGGGTCGATCATCGACCATACCCGGGCCCGGGGCGAGAAGCTCCTCGGTCGGTTCCGCTCGCTCTCCGCCCGGCACCTCCCAATCGGAGACGTCCGCGGCAAGGGGTTCATGATCGGAGTCGAGTTCGTGCGGGACCGCGCGTCTCGCCTCCCGTGGGGGGAGCGGGCGAAGGCGATGCGCTCGGCGCTCCTCGCGCGCGGCGTCCTCATGCACACCTCGGGGCCGTGGGACCAGACGCTCCGGTTCATGTCTCCTCTCATCATCGAGGACGAGCTCCTCGACCGGGGTCTGGCAGCGTTCGAGGATGCCTTGATGAGCCTCGAGAGCACGCCCGAGCGAGCGCCTCCGAGTCCGCCGGTCTCGCACGTGAGCGCGCCGACCGCCTACCCGCACGTGATGCCCGAGCACCCGATCCCGGCGCCGGCCGTTCCGGACTTCCCAGGACGGACCCTCGAGGACGAGAAGGAAGAGTAGGCGCCTCTCCACGCGACGCTTAGGCGAAGTTGACCGAGATGAGCTTCACCTCGGTCATCTCCTGCATCGCGTAGCGAAGTCCCTCGCGTCCGAGGCCGCTCTCCTTGACGCCGCCGAACGGGAGAGCGTCCCAGCGGAGCGTCGTCGGGTCGTTCAGGTGGACGCCGCCCGCGCGAATGCGCTTTGCGAGCGCGAACCCGCGGCCGATGTCTCTCGTGTAGACGGCCGCCTGCAGGCCGTAGGGGGTTGCGTTCGCAATCCGCACGGCGTCATCGAGGTCGTGAAACCGGAGGATGGGGACGATCGGGCCGAACGGTTCCTCCCGGGCGACGCGCGCGTCCTCGGGAACCTCATCTATCACGGTCGGCTCAAAGAAGCTCCCGACGGTCCCCTCGGGCCGCGTTCCGCCGGTGAGGACCTTCGCCGAGCGGGACTTCGCGTCCGCGACGAGTTCCTCCATCCGCGAGACCGACGCCTGGTCGATAAGCGGGCCGACCTGGGTCGTCTCGTCAATCGCCGGGCCGACCCGGAGGGCTTTCGCCCGGTCGGCCATCGTCTTCGCGAACCTCTCCGCGACCGATTCCTGGACGAGGATCCGCTTCGAGGCCGTGCAGACCTGACCTGAGTAGGTGAATGCGCCCCGGACCGCCGCCGGGACCGCAATGTCAAGGGGAGCGTCGTCCAGGACGACGAACGGGTCCATCCCGCCCATCTCGAGGATCACCCGCTTCGCGTGGCGTCCCGCCTTCTCGGCGATCCCCTTTCCCACCTCGGTCGAACCGGTGAACGTGACGAGTCGGGTCTTCGGATGCTCGACCAGAGTGTCTCCGACCGAGCGACCCGGACCGACGACGACGTTGAGTACTCCCTTCGGGAGGCCCGCGGCAATCAGGTGCTCGGCGAGCCGAAGCGCCGTGAACGGTGCGGCGCTTGTTGGCTTTGCGACGACCGGGTTCCCGGCCGCGAGCGCCGGGGCGATCTTGTGGGAGAGTAGGTTGAGCGGGAAGTTGAACGGGCCGATCGCCACCACGACGCCGATCGGGTCACGGACGGTGAACAGGAGACGACGGTCGTTGCCGGGGGGGAGCTCGTAGGCGTCCGCCGGGAAGGACTCCCCTCCCAACTGGCGGATCTCCTCGGCAGCGAGCTCGTAGACTCCGATCGCCCGGTCGACCTCGACGCGGGCGTCGACGATCGGCTTTCCCACCTCGGTCGCGATGAGGCGGGCCATCGTCTCCCGGTCGTTCTGGAGCCGGAGCGAGGCCGCGCGGAGGACCTTCGCTCGGACATATCCCGGGGTCGCTCCCCACGATTCCTCGACCGAAGCCGCGGCGTCGACGGCTGCCTTCGCCTCGTCCGCGCTCGCGACCGGCGCCTCCCCGATCGCCTTCCCCGTCGAGGGGTCGATGACGGGGACGTACTTGCCTTCCTGCGGGGGCCTCCACTCCCCTCCGATGAGGAGAGCGCCGCGGCCACCCGCCGGAACTCCTGCCACCATCGACCCACCGCCTACGGGGGGTCGCCGTAGACCGTGTAGTGCCAGCCCTTGCGCGCCTGCCCGGTCAGGTCGATGTAGATGTTCTTCAGGACCGTGTAGTCGATGAGGGAGTCTGTCCCGAGGTCCTTGCCGAACCCCGACTGCTTGAGCCCGCCGTGCGGGGTTTCAGAGCCGAGTGGGAGATGGTCGTTCACCCAGACGTCCCCGAACCTGAGCGTGTTCGCGGCCCGGATCGCGGTGCGCACGTCCTTTGTCCAGACGCTTCCGGCGAGCCCGTATGCCACACCGTTCGCGATCTCCATCGCCTCGTCGAACGTCGAGAACTCGAGGACGTCGAGCACCGGCCCGAAGATCTCCTGCTGGGCGATCGTCATGTCGGGCTCGACCGAGTCGAAGACCGTCGGAACGACAAACGCCCCCTTCGGGTGCTTCTTCTTGTCGTCCGTCCCCCCGATCTTGAGCTTCGCTCCCTCGTCCTTGCCCTTCTCGACGAAGTCGAGGACACGCCTCTGCTGGACCGGGCTCACGAGAGGACCGAGGTCAGTCTTCCGGGAGAGCTGGTCGCCGATGCGGATCGTCTTGACGCGGTCGAGAAGGGCCGAGACGAACTTCGACCGCACGTCCTTGTGGACGATGAGGCGGGTCGCGGCGGTGCAGTCCTGGCCTCCGTTCACGAAGCCACCGACCATCGCCCCTTCGACCGCGGCCGCAAGGTCGGCGTCGTCGAAGACGATGAACGGTGCCTTCCCTCCGAGCTCGAGCTGGACCCGCTTCACGGTCCCGCTCGCCGCCTCCATGATCTTCTTCCCCGTCGCGGTGTCGCCCGTCAGGCCGACCATGTCGACCTTCGGGTTGCGGGCGAGCTCGTCCCCTACCTCCCCTCCGGGGCCAGTGACGACGTTGAGCGCGCCCGCTGGCATGCCGGCGTCCTGGAAGGCGCGCGCGAGCTCGAGGCTCGTGAGTGGCGTATAACTCGCGGGCTTGAGGACGACCGTGTTCCCGACGATGAGCGCCGGGGAGATCTTCCAGACCGCCATCATGATGGGGTAGTTCCACGGGGTGATCGAGGCGACCACTCCCACCGGCTCGCGGCGGAAGATCGTCGTCCCGTCCCCGGTGAACTCGCCAGGACTCTTCGCGTCGAGCGTGCGCCCGGCCCCGGCGTAGAAGATGATGTTGTCGACCGAGAACGGAAGGTCGGCATCGGCCGCCTGTTTGATCGTCTTCCCCTGGTTGCGGCTCTCGAGCTCCGCGACCTCCCCGAGACGCTGCTGGAGGATTGCAGCGGCCTTCAGGAAGACCTCGCCGCGGGCGCGTGGCGGGAGTCGGGGCCAGGGACCCTTGTCGAACGCTTCGCGCGCTGCGTCGATCGCCTTCTTCGCGTCCTCTCGGGTCCCCTTCGGGACCGTCCCGAGGGACGAAGCGTCGTAGGGGTTCGAGACCTCCATCGTCTCGCCCCGGGACGCCTCCACCCATTCCCCCCCAATCAACATCGTGCGGTCCATGGACCTACCCCGCCGTGCGGAGCCTATCCCCGCTAAAGATGTTGCCGCGCGGGCACGTCCCGCCGACGCATACCATATCAAGGGGGAGTTGCTTGTGACCGCCAGCTTTTCGCGCGGGTCCCGATGAATCCGCTCTACCGGAACATCATCGCCATTGCGATCGTGGTTGTCCTCATCCTGGCGGTAATCACGCTTCGGGTCGTGACCCAATCCTGCCTTACCCAGACGAACCCGATGTTGGTCGACCAGTCCGAGCTGCCGGACTCCCTTGACCCCGGGGAGACGTTCTCGACCCCTGGCTGGGCCGCCGTCCAGCAGGTCTACCAAGGACTGGTGAACTACAACGGATCGAGTTACACCACGTTCATGGGAGAGCTCGCCATGAACTGGAGCGAGTCGACGAACGAGCTCCAGTACAACTTCACACTCTGGCCGAACGTCCACTTCTCGAACGGCGACCCCTACAACGCCTACGTCCAGTGGTTCAGCTTCTACCGTAGCCTCCTTCTCGCGGGGGGTCCCCAGTTCATCCTGGAGGAGAACTTCTACTCGACCGACTTCAACGCCTCCAACCCGCTCAGCTACTATTCCAACATCACCAACATCTCCAGCGCCAACGCGACGCTTGCGAACGACCTCAACACGTGGAACTTCCTCGACCCAACCGCGAGCGAGATCGCGCTCATGGGCACTGCCAACCAGTCGTTCGTGGTCCTCGGCCCGTACGAGATCCAGCTCAACCTTGGGTACGGTTACCTGGGTACTCCGTACACGTACCTGCTCGCATCGATCTCGGCCCCCAACTCCTACGCCATCGACCCAGCGGTGGTCCAGGCGAATGGTGGAGTGGTGCCCGGTCAACCGAACGCCTACCTCAGTACGAATATGATCGGCACCGGGGCGTATACGGTGCCGTACTACAACGGCCTCCCCGGGGGTGGCTACTCGCTCGTTCCCGACCCGCACTACTGGGGGAAGGCCGCGGCGGCCCAGGAGCCGTGGAACAACCTCATCCAGCCCGCGAACACGACCGTTGACGTCGTCTTCCAGGGCTCGGTCGACATCACGACCAACGACCTGATCGTCGGGGACGTGGCGGAGGCGTCGTTCGCCTACATCGGACCCGGGACGATCCACGTGCTGCAGGGGAAGAGCTGCCTCGACGTCCAGATCCTCCCGCCCGTCTTCGGGTCGACGAGCGGCTCCTGGTGGGTCTACCTGAACCAGAACCAGTTCCCCTTCAACAACCTCTCCGTGCGCGCGGCGATCGCCCACGCGATCAACTACAACCAGATCATCCAGCAGGCGTTCGGCGGGTACGCCCAGCAGTGGGTCGGGCCGGTGCCGCCGGCGTATCCGTACTACGATCCGGCGAATCTCACACCGTACCAGTACAATCTCACGTTGGCGAAGCAGGAGATCCAGTCCTCCCCGTGTGCGAACAACGCGTGCGCGGGAACGTCGATCAAGTACGAGTACCTCGACACGGGCATCGACTGGGCCGAGACAGCCCAGTTCCTGAAGCAGGACCTGGGCGCTATCGGGATCAGCATCAACCCAATCCCGATCTCGCTCCCCGACCTCTACGAGGAGCAGGCCCTCACGAACGGCGTCTGCACCACCACCACGGGAGCGAACGGTGGTCCGTTCTACATGGGCCAGGAGTTCTACACCTCCGACTACATCTCCCCGGACGACTGGACCCAGAACGACGCCCAGTACTACGGTAGCGCGAACCTCTGCATGTCGGAGTACGACAACTCGACGGTCACCAACGACACGTACATCGCGGCGAGCTCGGCGAACGCCACCAATCTTACCGAACTCTACACGAACATGACGGCTGCGATGTACTACAACTACACCGACATCTGGCTCGTCGTCCCCGACGCGGTCAACGTCTTCTCGACCCGCCTCCACGGCTACATCGAGAACCCGATGGCGAGCGCCGAACCGTACGCGTTCCTATTCAACACCCAGTGGGCGTCCGAGCGCTCGCTACCCCGCGGGCGGAGCGGCGGGGGGCGGGACGGGCTCGGTGGTCAGGAGGGACGCCGGCGCGATGTCGATAACCTCCTCCGCCCGGTGGCACGACACGAGGTGCCCCGGAACCCCCGGGATCTCGCGTAGCGGCGGGTACTCGGCCCGGCATCGGTCGACCACGAACGGACAGCGCGCCGCGAACCGACATCCCGGCGGAGGGTCGACGAGGGACGGGACGTCCCCGCCGATGCGGAACCGGGTCCCCCGGCGACGGGCGTCCGCCACCGGGACGGCGGCGAGGAGTGCCTTCGTGTACGGGTGGATCGGCTTTTCCAGAACGCCGTGGACGGAACCGACCTCGACGACCCGTCCGAGGTACATCACCGCGACCCGGTCGGCGACATACCGCACGGCCGCGACGTTGTGCGTGATCAGGAGGTAGGCGAACCCCTTCTCCCGCTGGAGCTCGACGAGCCGATTCAGGATCTGGGCCTGCACGGCGACGTCGAGCGCGCTCGTCGGTTCGTCCAGGATGACGAGCTTGGGGTTCACGATGAGGGCGCGGGCGAGCGAGACACGCTGCCGTCCGCCGCCGGAGAACTCGTGCGGGTACTGGTCGACGCAGTAGTCGGGCAGCCCGACCATCGGGAGGATCGCCGCCACCATCTCCCGAACCTGGGAACGGCGGAGGACCTTCGGGATCCGGAACTTCGGAATGACCGGCGGCGGCAGGCCCTTCTTCAGGAAGGCGCGGTACGCCTCCTCCCGCCGCTGCTTCTCCTCGGGGGATAGCGTAAGCTTGCCCGCGCGCTGAAGGGCCTCCTGGTACTGGGCCTCGACCCGTGCTCCATCGTCCTGGTACTTCTTCGTCAGAGCGGCGAGCGCAACATGGTAGTCGTGCGTGAGTCGTTCGCGCAGCCCCTGAAGGGCCTCCGGGCTTCGGGGAGGAGGCTGAGCTCCCGTGCTCGTGGCAGCCGGGGGAGCTTTCGTGGCGGCCAGCGCTGCGCGATGCTGCCGCTCGAGGCGGACACGGTCGTCCTCGTAGAGCTTCTTTCGGGTCGCCAGGGTCTCGGTGTGCTCGGCGACGAGCCGCCGTCGCTCCTTCTCCGCGGGACGGCACTCGAGCCAGAGCCGCTCTCGCTCCTTGCGGACCGCGTTCCGATGCTCCCGACGGATCCGCTCGGGCTCGTGGCGAGCGAAGAACCGCTCCGCCTGGTTCTGTGCCCGGACCGGTTCCCCGACGATCTGCCATACCTTGAGGCGGGGGTCGAGGGAACCCACCGGGTCCTGGAAGACGACCTGGACGTTCTGACGCCAGCGGCGCAGTTGCTCCGGGTCGAGCTTCGTGAGGTCCTGGCCCTCGAACCGAAGGGTCCCCCCCGTCTGGTCGTGGAGGCGGGCGATGACCCATCCGAGGGTCGTCTTCCCGGAGCCGGACTCCCCGATGAGCCCGACCGTCTCGCCGGGCATCACGGAGAGCGTGACACCATCGACCGCGTGGATCACACGGCGCGAGCGTCCCGCGAACACCTCGGTCGCGGTCCGGGTGAGCGGGAAATGCTTCTCGAGATTGACCGTCTCGACGAGAGGAGAGGCGCTCATCAGGAGAGGTTCGGCACCTCCTCCGCGTAGTGGTAGGCGCTCGTGTGGTCCTCCCGGACGCCGGTAATCGGCATGAGGGTCGGTGACGGCTCGACCCGGCACTTCGGGCGAGCGATCGGGCAACGAGGATGGAACCGGCATCCCGGCGGAGGCCGGCTCAAGTTCGGGACGTTCCCGGGAATCGAGAGGAGCGGACCGTCGGTCTTGTAGCGCGTCGGTGCCGCCCGCAGAAGGAACTTCGTGTAGGGGTGGCGAGGCGATTCGAAGACCTCGGCAATCGGGCCGAACTCGACCAGGCGGCCCGCGTACATCACGCCCAGCTCGTCCGCGGTCTCGGCGATGACGCCGAGGTCGTGGCTGATGAACAGGATCGAGGTGTTGACCTCCTCGATCAGCTCCTTCATCAGCGTTAGGACCTGCGCCTGGATCGTCACGTCGAGCGCGCTCGTCGGCTCGTCGGCGATCAGGAGCGACGGCTTCTCCGAGAGCGCCATCGCAATCATGATCCTCTGGCGCATCCCGCCCGAGAGTTCGTGCGGGTAGAGGTTCAGGATCGTCTCGGGGTCGTTGATCCGGACGAGCCGGAGGTACTCGAGCACCTCCTTACGGAGCTCCTCTCCGGTCTGACCGGCGCGGCGCTCGACCTCTTTCCGATGAGCGTACGACGCAGCCGCTCCGCCGGGGGTGAACTTCCCGGACCAGACGTCGCTCGGGGTCGGCTCCGGACGTCGGGCGTAGTTGAACGGACCAGGCTGGACGCGGCTCGCCACCGGCCGCCCGCTCTCCCGGATCCGGCGGATGTGCACCGCCTCCGCGACCTGGTCGTACACCCGGAACGCCGGGTTGAGCGAGTTGAGTGGCTCCTGGAAGATCATGTTGATGCCGGTACCGCAGATCTGCGGCATCCTCCACAACGGCACCTTCACGAGGTCGGTCCCCTCGAACAGGATCTTCCCGCCTCCGATGATCGCGGGAGGCTCGGGCAGAAGGCGGGGAATCGCCTGGCCGAGGGTGCTCTTCCCGCAGCCCGTCTCGCCGACGATGCCGACGACGTGACCGCGCTGTACCTCGAGCGATACGTCCGAGACCGCGCGGAACCGCCCGGCCGCGACCAGGTAGTCGACGTTCAGGTGCTCGATCGAGACGACCGCGTCGGTCATGACCTCCGCATCACCCCCCTACGGACCCCGCGGCACTCGCGCTGACGGCCGGGACCGGCTGCTCGGTCTCCTGGACTTCCTTCTCCTGTTCGATCTCCGCTTCCTTCGCGGGCGGCGGGTTGGTGGGGCTCGTCGAGTCGGCACTGCTGCCTGCGAGCACCCGTCGGCTGCGGGGGTCGAGGACGTCCCGGAGACCGTCCCCGAGAAGGCTGAACGCGAGCACTGTCACGAAGATGGCGAGCCCCGGACCGAGGACGGTCCACGGAAGGGCCGTGATCAGCCCCGCGTTCTGGTAGTAGCTCATCATGCTGCCCCACTCGGCCTGGCTCGGGTACGGAAGGCCGAGGCCGACGAACCCGATGGTGGAGAGGGTCACGAGGACGGTGCCGACGTCGAGCGTGAAGTAGACGACGACCGGCTCGAGGACGTTCCGAAGGATGTGGCGGAGCACGATCCGCCCCTCCGTCACCCCGGCGGCCTTCGCCGCCATCACGTACGGGAGGTGCTTCACGGCGAGAGTCTCCCCGCGGACGAGCCGCACGTAGTACGGCCACCACGTGAGCAGCACGGCGACGATCAGCTGCCAGACGCCGCGACCCAGGGAGACGGCGATGGCGAGAGCGAGGATCAGGCTCGGGAAGGCGAGGAAGATGTCGGTGATCCGGAGCGTGATGACCGAGAGGATGCCGCCGACCGTTCCCGGCTTATCCCAATACCCCGCCACGAGCCCGAGCCCACCGCCCGCGATCATCGCCGCCCCGGCGATGGCGAAGGCGAGGGCCAGGTCGAGCGGGAGCGCGTAGAGAGTCTCGGAGTAGATGTCAATCCCGACCCCGTCCGTCCCGGACGGATGCGCCAAGGACGGGCCTTGGTTGTAGTCAGTCGTAAGCTGGTCGGACCCGTACGGCGTAAGGAGGTGCGGGGCGAAAATCACGATCACCGCCGCCACTCCGATGATGACGACGATCACGAAGCCCGCGAGCGTGAGCGGATTCGCCCGGAGGACCTTCCAGAACGCGACAATCCCGCTTCCGACCTTCCGGCTCGAGGCGCGGACGCCGGCCGACCGAGGCGGAGGGGCTTTGGGTGGAGCAGGAGCGGACAACCGCTACCTCCAATCCACCCGCGGGTCCAGAAGGCCGTAGAGGATGTCGGCGATCAGGTTCGCGATCACCACACCGACCGCGAAGACCGCGACCACCGCCACCGCGCCGTCGAAGTTGGGGGCCGCCCCGCCCCCTCCGATCGACGTGAAGGCGTACGCCCCAATGCCCGGCCAGCCGAACACCTCTTCGATGACGACCGTACCGGCGAGAAGCCCTCCCGCGGTCACCCCGAGGACCGTGGTCGTGGTGATCAGGGAGTTGCGGAGGGCGTGCTTGTACATCACCCAGAACTCGGAGAGACCCTTCATCCGGGCGCTCTTCACGTAGTCGAGCGGGAGCACCTCGAGCATCGAGCTCCGGGTCATCCGGGTCGCGATGCCCATGTTGATGAACGCGAGGACGGCAGCGGGGAGGAGGAGGTGCTTCAGCGCGTCGATGGTCCACGGTCCGTTCCCGGCAAGGATTGCGTCCACGATCGACATGTGGGTGTACTGGTGGAACGGCGGCGGGGTGGAGGTGTACTCGCCATGCGAGGGGAGGCCGAAGTACGGAGCCAGGAAGATCGCGGCGATCACCGCTCCGAGGTACGTCGGGGTCGCCCAGCCGGTGAGGTAGAAGATCCGAACCAGGTGGTCGCCCCAGCGGCCCGCGAACTGAGCGGCGATGACGCCGAGGGGGATGCCGACCACGATCATGAAGAACAGCGCGGCGAAGACGAGCTCGAGGGTCGCGGGAACGCCGGCCGCGATCGCGGGTTCGACCTGGACCCCCTGGACCGAGGCACCCCAGTTGCCGTGGAGCAGGTTCACGAAGTAGGTCCAGAACTGATCGACGATCGGCTTACTGAACTGCGCCTGGCAGTTCGCGAGGGTCGACGCGCTCGCATGCGGGTACCAGACCGCGCAGTTGGTGACCGAGATGTGGGTGAAGACGAAGGTGAGGACGATGATGCCGAGGACGACAGGAATCAACTGGAGAAGTCGGCGTCCGATGAAGATCGCGAGGTCGCTTGGACTGCGGCCCACCCCCGGTCCTCCCTACGAGGGACGCAGCGTTGCCGCTCCCCCTCGTACTCTTCGCCCTACCATCTTCACCTATTACTTTCCTCCGGAAATCCCCCTCGCCCCGCGCGGGGCCTAGGGGAGGTAATCGCGGGGGAGCGTCCGCAGTTCTGCGAACGTCTCCGCGGCGACCGAGACGAACTTCTCGATGTCCTTCTCGCTGTGAGCGCTCGAGAGGGTGATCCGCTCGTAGTTGTCCGGGTGGATGTAGATCCCCTTGTCCAGAAGGAGCTGGTGGTGCCGAAGGTAGAGGTTCCAGTCGATCTGGAGCGACTCGCGGTAGTTCACGATCTTCTTCCGTCGGGTGAAGAAGAACTGGAGCATCCCGTTGACCGACTGGACCAGGGTCGGGAGCTTCGCGTCCCGTCCGGCCTCCTCGAGCCCTTTGTGGAGCTTCTCCGTGAGACGGCCGAACCGAGCGTAGAGCTCCTCCCCGCCCCGGGAGAGGGTCCTCAGGTTCGCGAGCGTCCCCGCCATCGTGAGGTTGTTCGCGTTGTAGGTGCCGCCGAAGCTGATCCGCCCGGGGGCGATGAGCTCCATGTACTCCGCCTTTCCGGAGACCGCGGAGACCGGCACGCCGCCGCCGAGTGCCTTCGCCCAGCAGGAGATGTCGGGCTCGACGTTGTAGAGCTGCTGGGCGCCGCCCGGCGCGACGCGGAACCCAGTGAACACCTCGTCGAAGATGACGAGCATGTCGTTCTGGTGAGCGATCTCGATCAGTCGCTTGAGATAGTCCGGCGCGGGAGGGATCACTCCCGAGTTCGCCATGATTGGTTCGAGGATGACGCACGAGAGCCGATTGCGGTAGCGCCGGACGATCCGCTCGAACGCGTCGATCGAGTTGTACGGCGCCACGAGGACGTAGTCGGTGACACCGGGCGGGATCCCCGCGGAGTTCGGGAGAGGACGCGGGTACTCGTCGATCCCCGCCACCATCGGCGGCGCTTCGGCGCTGATGAGCACGATGTCGTGCTGCCCGTGGTAGTGGCCCTCGAACTTCAGGATCGCGTCCTTCCCCGTCGCGGCCCTCGCGATCCGGATCGCGTTCATGGTCGCGTCCGACCCGCTCGTGCAGAACGCGACCCGTCCCGTGTTCGGGACCATCTTCTTGAACAGCTTCGCGACCTCGACCTCGAGCTCCCCGGGGGAGCCGAAGTTGAGGCCGAGCTCGGCCTGTTCCTGGATCGCCTTCACCTGGGCTTCGGGAGCGTGCCCGTTGATGAGAACCCCGTAGGCCAGGTTGAAGTCGAGATACTCGTTCCCGTCCTCGTCCCAGATCCGTGAGCCCTTCCCCTTCGCGAGGAACGGAGGAACCGGGTCGTAGGAAGCGGTCCGGATAAGAGAGCTCGAACCGTTCGGAAGGTACTTCTTCGCTTCCTCGAACAGCTTCGCGCTCTTCTTGAGCTTCGGGACAAGTCGCGCGATCGGAATCGGGAGCGGCGCGGGTTCCTCCGCCGCTGGCCCCTCCTCCTTGGCTCCCTCCTTCGGGGCCTCCTTGGCAGCTTCCTTCGCCGCCTCCTTCGGGCCCTCCTTCTTCTTCTCTTCCGCAGCACCGCCGCCCGCAGGCGGGGCCGGGGTGGTCGGAGTCGGGACCGCCGACCCCTCGGCGGTCAATCGAACAGGGCCAGAAGGAGCGATTTCGGGATGGTCCGGAGAGGGGGTACCCTCGCCGGTCTGGGACGTCGACACCGGGGCGGGGTCCACCTCCGCCATAAAGAACGATTCCCGGGCGTTTGTGCCACCCCGAGGGGGCTATATATAATTGGCTAACGTCAAGAATACGAGGAACGATTCAAGTTGAGTAGTGGAAGCGTCTACCTAAGTCATGATTGAGTGGCGCAACCTGTGAATTTCTGCCAATTTATTGGCAAAAATAAGCCCGAAATGGTTGGAATTGACGCTCCGGACCGTTACTTGCCCTTCCACGGAGGAAGAGGCTGCTCGGGCGGGGTGATCGTCGTCTCGACCCCACGCTTGGAGAGCGCAGCACGGAACGGCGCGGGTGGGATGCACCGCTCGGGCGGCACGACCCCGACCTCTCGAACCTTCCCCTGGACGATCAGCTCCGCGCCGACCGCCCCGGCGATTCCGACGACGTACTCGGTCGCGGTGAGGTGCCAGTCCGGCCTCGGGGGGAACCGCCCGATCGCGTGACGGAGGACCGGCTTTCCACCCTTCGTCCCCTTCACCTCGATGTCGAAGAGCTCCCAATCGTTGACCGTGATCCCCTCCGGGGCACCGAGCAGCTTTCCCCGGCGCAGGAGTGCGAGCGTGAACTCGCGGGGGGTCACCTTCTGCCCCTTTACCTCGAGCGGCTGGTCCGAGGCGAGGCCGAGGAGCGCCATCGTGCGGAGCACCTCGATCCCCGGACCACCTTCCTTCCACTCGCAGTGCTGGATCCCCTTCGACCGGAGGCTGTCGGGGAGAGTCGCGGGCTCGGAGTGGAGGGTTCGGTAGACGCGGGTCCGGCCGACGGGCGGCCCGAACTCGAACTCCTCGGCGCCGCTCATCGGGGGATACTCCTTGTAGACGCCGCCCTCGAACACCTGGGCCGGGAGCACCATCTCGTCGAGGAACGTGCTCGGCGACCATGTGAACGAGATCTCGGGCGCGCCGACCGTGAGGTCCCGCCAGCCGTCCCGGATGGTCAGCGAGTCGACCGTGTCCAGGTCCTGGCACGCCTGCATCGCGAGGACGTTCGAGATCCCGGGGACCTGGCCGAGCCCGGGGATCGCCAAGAGCTTCGCCTTTTGAAACGCGTCATCCATCTCGAGCTGGCGGCGGGTCATGTGGAAGAGTCCGCCGAAGTCGAGGTAGGGGACGTGGGCTTCGAGGGCCGCCGCCATCACGTCGAGGTTGAAGGTGTACTGGACGGCGTTCACAAGGACGTCCGCCCCCTTGAGGAGCTTGACGACCGCTGCCTTCTTCCGGACGTCAATCGTCACCGCCGTCGCCTTCGGTCCGGCTGCCTTGGCCGAGGCTTTCGCGAGGTCCGGGTTGAGGTCGGCCGCGACGACGGAGTCGAACAATCCGCCCGTCGCGAGGTCGCGTACTGTGCTCTGTCCTGTCAGACCTCCGCCGCCCAGAATCACTGCCTTCATCCACGCCGCCCTCCGAGCGATTTCCCGAGCCGGGTGGGCTATAGGAGCCTTCGGGTGAACTCAGCCACGCCGGCGGGGAGGGGCTCGACGGGAAGGCTTTTCCCCGCCACTCGGCGCGGCGGGAGCGGTCGCCGGGGGGGTCCCGGGAGCGGCCGGCGCGGACGCGGTTCGCCCAAGCAGGTCCCGGAACGTCTCGAAGTGCCGAAGGAAGGGGTCGGCCCGGCGCTGGTCCTCGAGCTCTCCGAGCGCGATCTCGAGCGTCGCCTTCGCCTTCGGGTCTCCGGAGGCGGCCCGGACCAGGTAGACGCAGAGCACCTGGTAGTGCGGGAGAACGAAGGCGTCGGTCCGGGGGGTACTCATGTCCCCCTTGCGAGGCCGGTAGATCCGGTCGACCGGCACCGCCTCCGCGACGGCGCGACGGTGCGAGAAGCCGAAGTACCGACCGGGCCCCAGGATCCGGGTGACCTCCCGGATGTTGCCGTTCAGGTTGTTCGTGAGACGGTCGACCTCGTGCCAGAGCCAGAGGCCGAAGCCGTAGTCCCCCTCCTGGTAGGCGTCCCACGCTTTTCCGTAGAGCTCTCGTTCCCGCTCCTCCTCCGGAAGCTCAGGGTTGATGGACGCCTTCCAGTCGGAGATGATCAGGTCGACGCGCATCGAGGGCGAGAACTCCTTCATCGGGGGGACGTCGGTCGCCGGCGGCACATCCGGGCGAGGACCATGGTGGATTAACGTAGTTCCCCTCGGTCGCCCGCGGAGACGTCGAAGACCCGACGACCATCGACCCAAGTCTCCCGCACCGCGCGAGCTCCTGCCCGGAGCCCTTCGCGAAGGCTCGTCGTATCGAGGATGACGAGGTCCGCCTTCGACCCTTCCTCGAGGGACCCGAGGGATGGTTCGCCCAGAGCCGAGGCGGCGTTCACCGTGTACAGACGCACGGCCTCCTCGAACCCAAGCGCCTCGCCAGGGTCCGGGTTCGCGGACCGGCCGAGTTCGTCGCGGCGTTCGGTCGAGGCCCGAAGACCGCGCCAGGGGTCTGTCGGGTCGTACGGTGCGTCGCTCGAGCCCGCAACGAGATGGTCCCGGTCGAGCAACGTCCGGAAGGTGTACGCCCAGCGCGCTCGGTCCGACCCGAGGCGGTCGGCCAACCAGGAATCGCTCCAGACGAACCCGGGCTGGACGACGAGCGCCGGTCCCTCCGGGTCCAGCGCGGCCAGTACGGGCGGAGGGGTCAACGCAACATGCTCGATCCGGGGTCGCGGCCCCCCGTCTCGACAGTACGGGGCGAGAAGGTGGGCCGCACGGAGGACCCCAGCGTCCCCGATCGCGTGCAGGGCAGGAGTGAGCCCGAGCGCGCGGGCGCTCGCGAGGGCATCCGCGAGCGCCGCGTCCGATTCCACAGCGAGTCCGCGCGTCTCCGGGGCATCGGCGTACGGCTCGGTGAGCAGCGCCGTCCGTGGTCCGAACGCCCCATCGACGAATCCTTTCGTCCCGGTCACCCGAAACATGCCCGGGGGTCCCGTCGGGCCAAGGTCCGCGGCCCGGAAGTCCGTGAGACGGAGAAGGCGAACGTACACTCGTACGCGAATCGGGAGGTGGTGCGCGGCGGCCAAAGCGCGAACGAGCGAGTTCTCCTCCGGGGGGACGTTCATCGACGCGACCGTCGTGAGCCCCATGGAGCCTAGGTATCGCAGCGCGCGAAGGACCGCCTCAGGGTCCAGGGGTACGGCTGCGACCGGACCGAGCCAGCGGAGGGCCTCCTCGTAGAGGACCCCGTTGAGCTTCCCGTCCGCGGTCCGTCCGACCCGGTTCCCCAGTACGTCGGCGGACCCCGACCAGACGCCCGCCACCTCGAGCGCCGCCCGATTGGCCACCGCGGCGTGGCCACTCGCCTGATAGACGATGAGAGGACGGTCGGCCACCGCTCGGTCGAGTTCCTCCTGGGTCGGCCAGCGGCCGTGCAACGACCGTTCGAGGTCCAGGCCCCGCCCCACGATCGGCCCGGACGGGTGGGCGAGCGCCCAGTTGCGAAGCTTCGAGAGAAGCTCCTCGAGGCCGATCGCCGCCGAGACGTCGAGCCCCTCCCGGTACCGCGCGAGGTCTCCGAGGTGAAGGTGCGCATCGATGAGGCCCGGGAGGACGAGACGACCGTGGAGGGACACCACGTTCGTCCCGGTCGGCGCAGCCCGGCGGACTTCCGTCTCCGTGCCGATGGCCACGACACCACCCTGGTCGATGAGCAGGGCTTCCGCGTACCGGCTCCCCGAGAAGACCCGTGCATTCGTCCAGAGCGTCGGCTCGCTCATCGAACCCGACCGAATTCGGGAGAAGGAGAGGGAAGAAAGGGTTGGCCGCAGGGAGGCTCTGTCCCGTTAGACGTCCATGTACCGGTAGAACTCGTACGGATGGGGCCGCAGGTTCAGCTCGAGCTGCTCCTGCCGCTTCATCTCGATGTAGACGTCGAGCAGGGACGAGGAGAAGGCGGGCTTCAGGAAGTCGCGGTCCGACTCGAGACAGTCGAGCGCTTCCCCGAGCGAGCCGGGAAGCTCGCGGATCTGGAGCTCCTTCCGCTTCGCCTTCGTGAGGTGGTAGATATTCTCGTCCACCGGTGGGGGCGGCTCGATCTTCCGGCGGATCCCGTCGAGTCCGGCGAGCGCGAGCGCCGCCTGGGTGAGATAGATGTTCGCCGCCGAGTCGGGCGTGCGGTACTCGATTCGCTTCGCGCCGGGGCGGCCCTTGTGGTAGAAGGGGATCCGGACGTTGGCCGAGCGGTTCGCCTTGCTCCACGCGATGAAGACGGGCGCCTCGTATCCCGGCACCAGGCGCCGGTAGGAGTTCGTGATCGGGTTCGTGATCGCGCACATGGCGCGGGCGTGCTCGAGGAGACCCCCGACGTAGTACCGGCAGGTCTGGCTCAGCTCCGCGTACGGGTCGCTCGCGTCGTAGAAGGTGGCTTTCCCCTTCGACCAGAGCGACTGGTTCACGTGCATCCCGATCGCGTTGTCGCCGTAGATCGGCTTCGGCATCAGGCAGCCGACCATCCCGTGCCGCCGAGCCACGTTGCGAATGACGTACCGGAGGTCCTGGATGTGGTCGGCCATCGGGACGAGCTCGTCGAACTTGATGTTGATCTCGGACTGGCTCGAGGTCGCGACCTCGTGGTGATGCGCGTCCAGGGTCATGTGGAAATCGTCGGCGAGGATGTTGCACATCTCGGCACGGATTCCCATCATCGAATCGTGAGGCGGGGTCCGGTGGTACCCCTCCTTGAACCGGACGGTGCCCGTGACCGGCCCACTGTGCCACGGGGACTCCGAGTGGTTGACGAGATACCCGGCGCCCGCCCAAGCATCGCGGACTCCGGCGGGTGAGGGAATCAGCTCGATCGAATCGAAGACGAAGAACTCGACCTCGGGCCCCCAGTATGAGCAGTCGTAGCCGGCGTCCGCGAGCACGCGCTCCGTCTTTCGCGCGACGAAGCGCGGGTCGTGAGGGTACGCTTCCTTCGACCCCCCGAGCCGAACGTCGCAGATGAACCGGACCGTCCCACCGGCCTCGGGGTCCCACGGGATCGTCGCGAGCGTCGTGGGGTCGGGGACGAGGTTCATGTCCGACTCGTAGATCTCCTGGAACCCTCGCACGGACGAGCCGTCCAGCTTCGGGACGCCGGACTCGAACGAGTCCTCGTCCAGGGTTCCCGTGGGGACGGAAACGAGGTTGTATCCGCCGAGAACGTCGGTGTAGAACAGCTGAACCCACCGGATTTTCTCAGACTTCAGTTTCTCCAGAATCGCAGTTGGACTCGACCTGTCGGGTTTCGCGCGCTGAGGGGCCACTCGCATACCTCCAACGACCCGAGCGAGTGGAGCTACATCAAGATAGTTGCGAAATCCATGGACAGGTGTCCACAATATTCTAGAGCATCTTTATGTCTGACCCATGTCTTGAAGGAATATGCGCCAGTCGTCCATTCTTGACGAGCTCGACCGCTCCATCCTGGAGGAACTCAACGTCGATGCGCGGAGAAGCCATCGCGAGATTGCGCACCGGCTGAAGGTCTCCCCGACCACGGTGAGCACGCGCGTGGCACGCCTCGAGGAGGCGGGGGTCATCCGCGGCTACGTTCCGTTGCTCGATGACGAGCAGCTGGGGTTCGACCTCTGGGCGGCGATTGGCATCCGGATCTCGAAAGGGCGGCTTCGCGAGGTGGAGGAACGACTCGGCCGCGACAACCGGGCGTACGCGATCTACGATGTGACCGGGGAGAACGATGCCCTGCTCATCGGTCGGTTCCGCGACCGACGCGACCTCGACCGGTTCGTGAAGCACGCCCTCCAGGACCCGTACGTCGAGCGGACCAACACCCAAGTGGTCCTCAATCGGGTCAAGGAGGACCGACGGGTTCCAGTGACCCGGCGCCCCGCCGCGTCCGACGGTCCGACCTGACCGACACCCTCCCGTCCTGCTCGCCCGGCCTTCGGTGAGAAACGCCTAAGAAGGCGCTCTCCCCCATGCGGGTCGGAGACGAGCCCATGGAATGGGGAATGGCGAACCGCATGCACCGGATGTTCCAGCCGGTCAGCGGAAACTCGGTGATGGTCGCGGTCGACCACGGCTACTTCATGGGACCGACGCGCCGCTTGGAGAACACGCGGGCGACGATCGCTCCTCTCCTTCCGTACGCAGATGCCCTCGGGGTCACGCGCGGGATCCTCCGTCACGCCGTCGACCCGGCGGCGACCACCCCGATCCTGCTCCGGGTCTCGGGAGCTGTCACCGTCCTCAAGGAGGACCTCTCGGACGAGGAGGTCGTGACGTCGATGGAAGACGCGGTCCGCCTCAACGTGTCCGCGGTTGCGCTCAGCGTGTTCGTAGGTGCGCCGCATGAGCACGAGTCGTTGCTCCACCTCTCGCAGCTGATCGACGCGGGAGAAGAGTGCGGCATGCCCGTGATGTCGATCACCGCTGTGGGAAAGGAGCTCGAGAAGCGGGACGCACGATACCTTGCGCTCGCCTGTCGGGTCTCCGCCGAGCTCGGGGCCCGGATGGTCAAGACCTACTACTGCGACAACTTCGAGAAGGTCGTCGAAGGTTGCCCCGTCCCGATCGTCTGCGCGGGCGGCCCAAAGCTGGACACGGAGAAGGCAGCCCTTGAGCTCGCCTACAGTGCGATCCAGGCGGGGGCCCACGGGCTTGACATGGGTCGGAACATCTGGCAATCGGACCACCCGGTCGCGATGCTGAAGGCGCTCCGTTCGATCGTCCACGAGAGGGCGACCGTGAAGGAGGCGCTGAACGTTCTTGAGGAAGAGAAGAAGGTGCCGCCGGTAGCGACGAAGCGGGCGGCTCCAGCGTAATGCGCCCGACGGGCGCTTCTCCTCGGAAGCATCATAAGGCCCACCTCGCTCGGCCGCGACGCGCGGGGATTGCCAAGCTTGGCCAAAGGCGCCAGATTCAGGGTCTGGTCCCGTAGGGGTTCGTGGGTTCAAATCCCTCTCCCCGCACTCGAACTTCTTTGTCGACTACGGATACGGGTCGACTCTCATCTGGGCCACCCGTGACGGGATAGGCCGACCTCTCCACCGCCTTTCTGGGCTCGCGGTATGCTCGCGCTCACTTGGGGTCTATCTCACAAAACAGCGTGCCTTCCCCGATGACGAGCTTGCCCGTTCGCGATCCGACGACCGACCACCTACTGACCCCGCAGGACTCGGTACCGGTGATCGTCGACTATCAGCCCTTGCAGGTCACCTCTGTGGCCTCCATGGACCGACGCGCCTTGGTCGGCAACATCGATTCGGTGGCGAGACTCGCTCGGCTCTTCCGGGTGCCGACTCTGCTCTCTACTGTAAACGTCGCGACCGGCAAGAACCCGCCGACGATTCACCAACTCTGTGACGTCCTGCCCGACGTCCAGGAGTGCGACCGCACGCAAATCCACGTCCGGGAGGACCAGGAGTTCCAGACGGCGGTGAAGGCGCAGGAAGACGGCAGATTCTCGTGACGGCCCTCCGGACCGAGCCCTGCCTCACCTTTCCGACCCTCGATATGCTCCGGGAAGGGTACGAAGTTCACCCGATCGTCGATGCGGTCCGAGGCACGTTGGTCGAAGCGCATCGTTCGGCACTCGCACTGGTGGAACAGGCCGGAGCTCCCCTCATCCGTTGGGTACAACTCGCCTGTGAGCTTCGGGGCGACCGGAACCGAGTCGATACAGCGAAGGAAGCGACCCGACCCCGCATAAGCGAATCGTCCACAGGTCAGCGTCCTCAACTCTCTCGGGATTTCCCTCCCTCACGACGTATGGCTTAACTATCCGACCGCCGGATAGAGCCCGGGCCGATGAGCGTCCTGCTCGCGACGGTCCTCGAGTACTCCGCGCTGGCGGTTTCCATTGGATTGCTCGTCTTCGGAGTGGCGCTGATCCGCGTTCTCCGGCTCCGAGGCGGGATGGACCTTGCGTTGGCTCACTTGGTCGCGGACCGGCAGCGGCGCCGACTGTTTCTCGCCGCCCTGTCGGTCTGCCTCGCCGCTCTGTTCGTGCTGGGGCTGACGGTGAGCATCGAGATGCTGCTCGGAGTCCCGACGATCGTGATGGAGACCACTTCGGTGGTCTTGTTCGTCATCGGAGCGGTGGGGATTCTGGTCCTGATGAACGATGCGCTGCGCTTGCAAGCGCTTACTCTGCAGGAGAAGTGGAACCTCGAAGAAACCGCTGTACGGGGAACCATGAACCCCGACGCGGTCCCCGCGGTTCCCCGCTGGTCGGGCCCTTCGGACGCCCCCAGTACAAGGAACGGAAGGAAGCGGTAGGCAGGAGCTACCGGCTGCCGCCTCCCTTTCGCGCACGGTCCCGCTCCTCCGCTGCCTTCGCGATCAGCGTTCGACCGACCGACAGCGCCTGGTCCACTTCGGCGAAATCGGTAGGCCGACCGTCGACAAAGGCAGCGCGGTAGGGAATCTGGCCCGGGTGCGAGAAATCATCCTCCGCGACCAGGACGCCGAAGTTGCGCCCGATCTCGGGCTCGATCACCGCATCGAGCGGGTGCTCCGTCCGCTCCTTGACGTCCGTCCGGAGCAGCGCCATCGGGTCTTGTCCGGGCCGTACCTCCCCGATGGCGACCACGATGATCTCGCGAGGGTCGGCGACGCTGACCGCCGTGTACAACCGAGCGGTCGTTCCGAACCCCACGGTGTGGAACCAGGCTCGTCGGAAGTCGTCGTAGGTCTTGCCCTCCCGAAGACGTCGCGTGACGATGGAAATCCACCACATGGTCCGAACGCTGGCCCCTCCCCGCTAAGAGGGTTCTGGAGGGTTTGTCCGCGCCCGCACTCTCGTCCCATCGGCCGAAGGCAAAGGAGTCACCGGCTCTCTAAATAGCACGGAGGGGTCGGAGGGCGATGCCATCCCGCTCGCGACCCTCGGGACGAAAACCTCCCGCCCGGATTCGAGTCCCGCCAGAGCTCCGGATCGAGGCGCCCGGCGCGCGCACGATCCGGGTGGACCTCTTGGAAGACCCGCATGCACACATCGTCTGCCGCGTCTGCGGTCGGATCCAATCCGTGGAGCTCACCGAGCTCGACCGTCACTTCCTGACGGAGCTCGCCGGCCATCACCCGGACGGTTGGAGCGTCGACGGAATCGCCTTCTCCCTCATGGGTGCCTGTCGCCGGTGCCGCGAAGGCCCTGCACCGTGAACCGGCCGGACGCGGCGACCCGGGTCCGATGACGGGATTCTTCACGTCCCCGCGGATCGCATGGGGCCCGGGCGCTCTCGAACAACTGAGCGGCCTCACGGCCCGACGCGCGGCAGTCGTCGTTGACCCGGCGGTCTTCGCTCATCAGGGCCACGTCCGCGTCGTCGAAGAGCTCGGGAAATCCGACACCACTGTCGAGGTGTTCGAAGGATCCCCGGACCCGGACCGGGTCGATGTCGTCGCAGGGCTTGCCAAGCGGCTCACCGATTTCGCCCCCGATTGGGTTGTCGCTCTCGGAGGAGGAAGGATGCTCGACGCTGCGAAGGCCGCACGACTCCTCTACGAGAGACCCGACCTCAACCTGTCCTCCGTCGCCCCCGTCTTCGAGCTCCCCGACCCTCCCCGATCCCACCTGGTCGCGATCCCCACCACAAGCGGCAGCGGGAGCGAGGCGAGCTGGAGCGTGGACCTCCGGTCGGCGGACGGAGCTCCCATCGAAGTCGCGCATCGCGCGCTGATTCCCGAGTGGGCGGTAGTCGATGCGGGGTTCGCGGAGACGCTCTCGCACGACCTGCGGCGCGACGGGGCGGTCGAGTCCCTCACACAAGCGCTCGAGGCGTGTCTCTCGGCGTGGGCAAACCCGTTCTCGGACGCGCTCGCGACGTCGGTCGTGCGGACCGTCGTGGAGCGGATGCCCCACGCGCTCCGATGGAGCGACGACCCGGATGCAAAGGACGCTCTGCACAGTGCTGCCACCCTCGCCGGCCTCTCGGCGTCGAACGCCCAGCGGGGTGTTGCCCATGCGCTGGCCCGTGCTTTGGTCGGCCCGACCGGGGTTCCCTATGGCCGACTGCTCGGGATCCTCCTTCCTCGCGTGCTCGAGTTCGACCGACCCTCGGCGCGGGACCGGATCGAGACCCTCGGGCTCACCCTCCAGACCGCCGACGACCGAACCCCGATCCCCCTCGAGTCCCGCCTCGCTCGCCTCTACGAGACACTTCGGATTCCCGCATCGCTCACATCGGTGGGAGTCGACCGAGCGACCCTGGACCCACTGCGAGCAACGGTCGTCGCGCACACTCTTCGCTCACCGGCAGTCCTCGCGAATCCTCGAGTTCCCGGGTCGAAGGAAATCGAAGCGCTCCTGGACAGCGCGATGAGTGGTTCCGGGTTCGCACCGTAACGCTCTCCGCCGCGCGAACGAGCGGCCGACTCCTCACCGTAGTTTTCGGTGCCATTGGTAAATATCCGGAAACTTCGAAGGGTCGTGGTCTCGGGCAGCGTCTCGTCGGGTCCGGACCAGACGGGACCATCTACGGATTCCCGACAGATACTCTCGGCGCTCGACCGCTCGCGAGTCCAGCGGTTCCACCTCCGCACGATCGTCGTCGCCGGAATGGGGTTCTTCTCCGACGCCTACGACCTCTTCGTCATCTCTCTCGTCATCCCGATTCTCGTCGCGCTGGCGCCCGGCGGAGCCATCGGTAAGACCGAACTCGCCTTCCTCGGGTCGTCCGCCCTCATGGGCGCCGCCGTCGGCCAGGTCCTCTTCGGTTGGCTGGGCGATCGACTCGGCCGCCGGAAGGTGTACGGCCTCACCCTGACGGTGATGTCGATCGCGGCCGTCGGGAGCGCGCTCAGCGTGCCCATCGGCGGACTTTCCACGGTCACCGTCCTGATCCTCTGGCGGTTCGTGCTCGGGGTCGGTGTCGGCGGCGATTACCCGCTCAGCGCGACGATCATGAGCGAGTACTCGAACATCCAGAGCCGCGGGCGACTGGTCGCGAGCGTTTTCGCGATGCAAGGGTTCGGCCTCCTCGTCGGCGCGGGGACGAGCCTCGCCGTGGTCTACGCGGTGCCGACCCTCGACCTCGCGTGGAGACTCATCCTCGGGCTCGGGGCCGTCCCCGCGCTTCTCACCATCTACTACCGGATTCGAATGCCCGAGACCCCCCGGTTCAGCCTCGCGTCGGGGAAGGCTCGGGAAGCGGCCCGCACGGTCGGAACACTCACGGGGGTCACCGTGAACACTGCCGCCCCCGCGACTCGGAGCTCACGGGTCCCTCTGGGGCAATTCTTCCGGTCCTACGGGCTCCTGATTTTCGGGACCGCCGCGACCTGGTTCCTCCTCGACGTCGCGTTCTACTCGACGAACATCTTCAACCCGATCATCCTGAGGGAGATCGGATACGCGAACGCATCGTCGTACCCGCCCCTTCAGCAGGTACGGCTCCTCGCCACGGGAAATGTCCTGATCGCGCTCTTTGCCTCGGTCCCGGGCTACTGGGTCGCGGTGGCGCTCATCGACCGAGTCGGGCGTCGTCCTCTCCAGTACATCGGGTTCGGGGTGATGGCCGCGGCGTTCCTTCTCCTCTCGATCGGATGGGGAACCTTGGTCGGCGACGTTCCCCTCTTCCTCGCCGTGTACGGCCTCACGTTCTTCTTCGCGAACGCCGGACCGAACACGACCACCTTCGTGTACCCGAGCGAGGTCTTCCCGACGGCCTTCCGAACGACCGGCCACGGCATCGCGGCCGCGGCGGGGAAGATCGGTGCGGTCGTGGCGGTGTTCGTCTTCGCGAGCTTCTACGCCGTGTTCGGCCTCGCCTGGTTCTTTGGCGTCCTCGCCATCGTCTCGTTCGTCGGCTTCCTCCTCACGCTCGCCCTCCTCCCCGAGACGTCCCAGCGATCTCTCGAGGACGCATCGGGGGAGGACGAGCTCGCGGTCCTCATCCGTCGGTTCTCGACGTACCTTCGGTCGCTCTCCCTCACCGCGCAACAGGCCGCGCTCGGGCTCCGGGACCTCCTCGCCGACCCGACGACCGACCGGGACGCGAAGGTCGCGCGCATCCAATCGATCGAGCATGAGGCCGACGAGGAGGTGCACCGCATCTTCGTCGAGCTCAACAACCGCCGACTGAACCCGGACGTCCGCGCCGACGTCGGGCATCTCGCGAGCGCACTCGATGATATCGTGGACGGTATCGAGGCGGTGTCGAACCGGGTGAAGACGTATCGACTCGCCCAGAGTCGCGCCGAGCTGCGACGGTTCGCCGACATCGTGGTCGAGTCCGTAGAGCACGTGAGCAACGGTATCCTTGGCCTCGACGAACTCTATCGCGGGGCGCCCGCGAACTTGGAACGTTCGATCGTCGAGGTGAACCGGCTCGAGAACGAGGCCGACGACCTGCTCCGCGACCTTCTCGAGAAGCTGTTCACCGAACGCGACCCGATCGAGATCCTGAAGTGGAAGGACTTCTACGAACGGCTCGAGGTCATCACCGACCGCTGCGAGGACGTGACGGACGTCTTCCAGGACCTCGAGGTCCGCTACGCGCCGGGTGGGTGAACGACGACCGCCTTCGCGCCGACAACGGCGGTCACGTCCGCCTGGGACCCCTCGACCGCACGGTTGATCGCGATCTCGGCGAGGTCGCTCGCGTAGAACGCGCTTCGCTCGAGGCTCTCGAGGACGTAGGCGAGACCGACCGCGATCCGGCCCCGCTTGCTCGTGAGCTCGTGGAGGATCTGGTCGCGTTCTTTCGTGAGCATGTGCGCGGCATCGATTACTTGGTTCGCCTTCTCGATGTCACGGGAGTCGAGGGCTTCGAGGGCATCCGTGAGCGCGGTCGCCGCCGCGGACGCCATCCGGTCGAGCTCGTTCCCGAGCTTCTCCGGCGTTCGCTCCCGACCGAGGATCGTCACGGTCTCCGCGATGCGGACCGCGTGGTCGGCGATCCGTTCGAGGACGCGTGACGCGAGGAGGTAGGTCGAACATTCGGGGAGAGTGAGGTCGACGCTCGCGAGGATCCGCGCATCGCGGAGCGCGCTCGTCACTTGTTTTTCGAGGAACCAGTGGAGCCGGTCGACCTCCCAGTCGCGCTCTATGACATCCCGCGCGATCGCGCTGTCGCGGGTCCGGAACGCGGTCATCGCGTCCGTCTGCATCGCGCGGACCATCTGATGCATCCGACGGATGATCGAGGGGATCGGGAGCGGGTTCTGACCGACGACGTCCTGGAGAATGACCGACTCGGCCGTTTCCTCGAGGATCTCGGGGCCGATCATCCGCTGGGCGAAGTTGCGGATCACCTCGCGCGTGCGGGCGCCCATGCGTCCCGACGTACGCACCTCGAGGAGCGGGTAGCCGGCGATGTACTCGCCGATGAGGCGACGGAAGAGGTGCTCTTCGTTCATGTCGTTGCGGACCTCGACCATCCGCCGCTCCGCCTCGGCGGGGTTCGCGGACTCGGCAAAGAGCGTGAGAGAACCGTCGGCCCGTGGCGTGAAGAAGAGCACGTCGCCCGGCCCGAGCCCCCGGGAGGTCACCCAGTTCTTCGGAAGGGAGATGATGTACGTCGATCCGCCTGTTTTCTGGATCCGTCGACCGTGGAACCCACCGCTGCTACGCATTGATAGTAGTTGGCCGGATTCACCATTCTCTATATAGCCATGGGTCGACGACCGGCTCACCGGGTCGTTCTTCGGTCCGCTGTCCGCTTTTCCCACGCACCCTAAATACGTCGGGCGTGGGTGGCGGGCGGTCGCTCATCATGGGGGAGCCGGACCGCCGGTTTTTGTTCCGTGGCCGCACGACGTCGGCCCGGAACGGGGAGACTCTCCTCTCGGCGCTCGCTCGGGAGCGCCTCCCCCTGCTGCGACGTTCGATCCAGTATCATCGCCCGCAGGGTCCGTTCTGCGGCATCGGTCACTGCGCCGGGTGCCTCGTGCGCGTCAACGGCCGCCCGAACGTCCGCGCCTGCCGATACGAGCCCGGCCCGGGAGACGTTGTCACGACCGAGAACGCGTGGCCCTCGCCGAACTGGGACCTCTTCGCGGCCATCGGTATCCTCGCCCCACGCGGGGTGGATAGCCTCCACGGCCTCCGCCGACCGGCGTTCGCGACACCACTCTACCAACGGATGGTTCGACGCCTTGCCGGAACCGGCGTACCCCCGACCGAAGAGGCGGCGCATGCCCTCGCCGCACCGCCAGTCGAGCGCGCGGTCGATGTCGCCGTCGTCGGAGGCGGCGACGCCGGACGTGCGGTCGCGACGGCACTGACTGCCCGAGGCATCCGTCCGGCGGTGCTCGAACGAGAACTCCACTCGGCCCCGATCGTCGGCGCCGACCTCTTGGCGGCCACGACCGCGGTGTTCCTTCCGCCGCCCTCGGACTCGGGCGGCCCGCGCTTCGCCCTCCTCGCGTTCCGAGAGCCGGCGCAGGCCGTGCGCGTCACGGCGAGGTCGGTGGTTCTGGCGACGGGTGGGTACGACGCGTCTCTCCTGTTCCGAGGCAACGACCGGCCCGGCGTCCTCACCGCCGATGCGGCGCTCTCGTTCGCGTCGGGTTCGCGTCGCCCGCCCTTCCGCCGCGCCGTGGTCGTAGGAGGTGGCCCGCGGGCCGCGGAGGTTCTCGAGAGGTTCGGGGACTCGGTCGAGGCCGTCGTAGCGCCGGGCGAGATCCGTCCGGCGGTGGTCGGCGTCGCGAACGAACTCAGCATCCCCCTCTACCCGCGTTCTCTGCTCCTCGGCGTCCGCGGACGCCGACGCATCCGCTCTGCCTACCTGAGGGCCCGTGGAGGAGGAGCCGCGACGACGATCGCGTGCGACGCGGTCGTGCTCGCCCACCGACGGATCCCGCATGCGCAGCTCTTCTTCCAAGCGGGAGCCGCGATGGAGTGGCGCGCGGAGCCCGGGGCGTACGCCCCGAAGCTTTTCGCGAACGGCGCCACGAGCGTTCCTGGTCTCTATGCCGCCGGTTCGGCCGCGGGCGTCCCCTCGCACGACCTCGCCCATCACGCCGAGGGGATCGCGGAGGCGGTTGTGGGGGGAGGGAACCCCTCCGAAAACGAGCCCGCGCCGCCCCCCGACGGACGACCGAACGAGCTCCTCGGGTACTACCGTGAGTTGCTTGCGACCCGAGGCCATGGCCGATGGACCGCCTGCCCTTGTGTCGACGTGCTCGTCTCGGAAGTCGAGAACGCAGTCCGCTCGGGGTACCGGGGGATCGAGGTGATCAAGCGGCACACGAGCCTCGGCACCGGGATTTGTCAGGGACGCTACTGCCTCCCGGACGCGCTTCTCGTGCTCTCCTTGCTCGAGGGTCGGCCTCCCGCCGAGGTCGGCTACATCACCCAGCGGCCGCCCGTGGTGCCGACGCCGCTCGCCGTCTTCGCCTCCCTTCCCTCCCCTCCCGCGGAGGTCGTCGTGCCGTGACCTTCTCTCGGGACTCGTATCGCACGGTGGTCGTCGGTGCCGGGATCGTCGGGCTGTTCACGGCGTACCATCTCGCGCGCGCGGGCGCAGGTCCCGTGCTCGTGGTCGACCGCGGCTTCCTTTCGAGCGGAGGCTCCGGGCGCAACGGCGGCGGGGTACGACAACAGTGGGAGACCCGAGGGACGGTCCGCCTCGCGCGCGAGTCCGTGGAGGCATACCGGCGCTTCGGGGTCGAGTTCGGGTTCAACATCTGGTTCCGCCAGACCGGCTACCTCTTCCTCGCGGAGAACGAGAGCGAGCTCGCCCGTCTCCGCAACGTGAACTCGCTGGTCGCCTCCGAGGGCCTTCCCTCGAAGGTGCTCGATGCGGACGGGGTCGCCCGGCTGGTCGAGGGAATCGCCCCGGGCGCCGTGGTCGGAGGGACGTACCTCGGGACCGATGGGACGCTCTACCCCTTCCCGGCCGTCTGGGGGGTCTACGAGGCGGCGCGCGCACTGGGGGTCGAGGTGGCCCTCGGGGTGGAGGCGCTCGGGGTCGAGGTCCGAACCGGTCGCGTCGCGGGCGTCATCACCTCGAAAGGACCGGTGGCGACCCCGACGGTCGTGAACGCAGCAGGGGGTTGGTCCGGCGACTTCTCCCGACGGGCGGGACTCGAAGTGCCGAACGTCGCGACACGGCACGAGATCCTTGCGAGCGAGGCGGTCAAACCGTTCCTCGACCCGATGGTCGTCCGCGCCTCCGACGGTCTCTACTTCAGCCAATCGATGCGAGGAGAGGTCATCGGCGGACTCTCCCTTCCTCACCGTCCCGGTACATCGCGAGGACCGACCAGCTCGCCCGCATTTCTCATCGCGATGGCTCGGGCGCTCGTCGGACTCCTTCCCCGGCTCGGTGCCCTCGGGGTCCTCCGGGCCTGGTCCGGGTACTACGACGACACCCCGGACGGATTCCCGGTGATCGGAGAGGACCCGCGGCTCCCGGGCTTCGTCCATGGCAACGGGTTCGGCGGACACGGGTTCATGCTCGCGCCGGCGACCTCCCGACGGATCGCGGCGTCGGTCCTCGGCCAGCCCACCGACCTCGACCCCGCGCAGTTCTCTCCCGCTCGGTTCCTCGCGCCAAACGCTCCCGCCACCCAGGAGCGGCTCCAGCTCGGATAGAGGACCGGCGTCCCGCTACGCTCTTGAGCGGTCGGCCCGCTCCCACGGACGTGATCGGACCGTTTCCGTGGGACCCGTTTCCTCCTACGGGAGAGCCGGACCCGAAGGGGCCGGACCCGGTCCACGCGATCGCGTTCCGCGCCGCCGTCACCGCCGCGGACGCCTACCGGTCCGTCCGGCTCGCGCTCCGACGAGAGGGGGGCGCGCTGCGCGTCGGCAACCGGTTCGTCACCGACGGCCGGTACCGTGAGGTAGCGTTCGTGGCGCTCGGCAACGCCGCGAACTCGATGGCCCTCGCCGCCCTTCACGCGGTCGGCGACCGATTGACCCAGGGGTTTCTCGCGGGACCGGAGCCGGTCCTTTCCGAGATCCCGTTCCGTGGTACCCGAGTGGCGCCGGGCTGGGGAGGAGCGCCCGAAGCGGAGGCGATTGTGGCCGCCGCCACAGAACTTGCCGAGGGGCTGACCGAGCAGGACCTCCTCCTCGTGCTCCTTTCGGGAGGAGCGCTCCGCTCGCTCCTCCGCCCTCCTCCCGAGATGAGCTCGGAGGAGTTCGCGCGACTTCTCGAGGAGGCCCATCGACGCGGTGCGACCGGCTACGAAATCGGACTCATCGCTCGCATCCTCGGAACGGGCGCGGTCGCCGGGCGGCTCGCGAGGGTGGGAACGCACGCCGACGTTGCGACGCTCGTCGTCGACCGGGGCGACGGAGCCCGGGTCCTCGGCGGCGGTCCGATGCACGCGCTCGCGCCGAACGAACGGACGGAGTGCACGGAGCTCCTCACGCGCCTCGGCCTTGCCTCAGCGTTCCCGAAGGCGGTCGCGGGAGCGTCTCGGGACACCGCGGGTGCACCTTCCCCTCTCCCTTCGCGAGTCGACCGTCCCGTGATCGTCGCAGCGCCCGGGGACGCGCTCAAGTCGGCCGCGGACGCCGTCTTCGACAAGGGCTGGACGAGCCGGCTCGCGTTCCTCTCGATCCGGGACCCTCCGGCCCAGGCCGCCTCGAGGTTCCTCTCTCGCGCGGACGACCTCTACGTCGCCGAAGGGCTCAGCGTCGAGAGCCGGACCAAGGGCGTCGGTGCGTTCGCGATGACGACCCTCGGACTTCCCGAGGGCGTCGACGAGGGACCTGCGCTCAGTGAGTTCCTTGTGGCGGCCCGGGACGGGCTCCGTCGGCGGGAGATGAGCGTCGGGCTCTTCCGGACGGCAGGTGCCATCGGCGCCACAGAGTACCCCGCCGGAGCGGTCGTGGGCGCGCCCACCGAGCCGGCTCTCACCTCGCGCCCCGACCGGGCCCGCGTGGTCGCGATGCGTCGCGGGATCACCGACGTCGGTCTTCTGACGGTCGCTCTCGTGCCGACTCCGGTGGCGCGAGAGCGCGCGCCGTCGTCCGCGACGCGCTAGCCTACTAGTGGGCCGCGTCGGTCCCGTGACGGTCGGCCGCGGCCTCAGCGTCCTGGAAGTGCCGCTTCAGGGCCATGTACTCGGCGAACGAGATCTCGCGCCGCGCTCGGACCGCCCCCGCCTGCTTGAGCGAGCCGATCTGGTACTGGCGAAGAAGCTCGGGAACCGGTCGGATGCGTTCCTCGGCGCGGCCGACGACCGCGGGAATCGCGGCGATCGGAGTCTCGACCCGCCGCTCGACCGGCGGAGCGGGCGCTTCGGCGGGCGCGGGGGGCGCCCCCAGGTACTCGACGAGACGCGCGTGCTCCCCCGAGGTGAGCTCTCCGTCCGCAAGGAGGAGGTCGACGAGCTCCCGCTGACGGGGCCGGTACGTCTCGACGAGCTCGGTCAGGTCCCGGTCCGGTCGCATCGCCGGAGCCGACGCGAGGAGAGGACCGACGATCCCGTCCAGGTCGGCCTGGAGGTCGTCGAGAGCCCGGGCGAGCTCGGAGTGGTCGGGACCCTTTCCTTCGGGCGACACCTCAAAGCGGGCGGAGAGCCGCACCGTCCCTCCGCCGGCGGAGTCCGGCCGGAGCGGCCGCTCCACGGAGAGCTCGACCTCGCGACGGCGCACGGGCACGATGCCCGACGGGCGTCAACGGAGAAAAGGTACGCCGGCTCGGTGAGAGCTGACCCGGTCCGGTCAAGAGTTACCAGTTTTCACTTGCTATCATACAGTAACTATAAAAGGGGTCGCGACCCTATCGTGGCGAGGCGAACCCATGGAGACCGAGCGCGCTCGACACGCCCACCCACCCCACCCGACCCATTCCTCTCATCCCGCCGTGACCGATGGCTGTGAGTCGGCGGACGGCCGGCATCTCTGCCCGGTCCTCGCGGCGGTCGGGGTCATCGGCACGGAGTGGCGCCTCGCCATCGTGCACCGCCTGCTCGAGGGACCGCAACGGTTCAGTGAGATCTTGAAGTCGAACCCACGGCTCAACGCGAAGACGCTCAGTGCGACGCTCAAGTTCCTCGAAGGACAGGGCGTGGTCCAGCGGACGGTCGTCAGCACGCGACCGTTCTCGGTCGTCTACTCGCTCACGGAGATGGGGCTCGGCCTCGCTCCGGCCGCGCGCGAGCTCCGCGCGTGGGGCGAGCGATGGCTCCTCCCCCGAGCCGCGCAGTCGAATCGCGCGGCAGCGCAGGCCACTCGTCGCCCCCCGACCATCCAGGGCGAGCTGCCCCGGATCGTGATCGGTGAGCCAGAGACCCACCGCGCTCGCTAAAGAACCGGAACAGTCCCCTTCCGAACCGTTTCACGACCCCCCGTCCGCGGTTCAAATACCGCGGACCTCCATCGATTCCTTGCAACCACCCCCGGAAAGGTCCTTCCAAATCGCCCCAAGGGGACAGCACCGTGTCCCAGGCGTGCGAAGGACCTTTCCAAAACATACCCCGCTTCGATTTTCTCGACCTCGAGAAAGACCTCGACGAATCGACCCCCGAACCACGACGGGCAACCGAGCGCGATAGCACTCTCTCTTCGGGTCGCGGTCCACCGTTCACCTTCCGTTGAACACTGGGACGGGATGCCCTTCTCCCGCGCTCGTCACGACACCCGAAATGGTGCCGCCCGTCGCCCCCTCCGTCGCACTCTCTGCCCCGTCGTCTCGTTGTGGGCAAGATCCCGTCGGATCCGACGTGCCGTACCGTCATCCCCGAATCGAGCGCGACTCCGAGCCCGCTGGCCAACCAACGCCGCGATGGGCTCCGAGGCTCCCCTCGGTTCCAACCGCGCAGTGACCGGCGTCTCCCCGAAGCTCGAGGGGATCTTCGAGGACGCCTCCGATGAGCGGACGCTCGGCCGGTAGCGCCGGTCGTCCTTCCTCGCGGTAGCGGTCGACACGGCCCTGCGCCCCTTCCCGGCGAACCCGCCGGAGCCCGTCTCTCCCTGCCCTACGGAGCTCCGGCCGTCGGGCGGGTCCGGGGAAAGACGGTCCCGCGCCCTCATCCCGAGGGCCACGCCGCGCACGACTCTGCTTCGCCCGGGACCCGCGGGAGGGCAGGGGAGTTTTGGAAACCGTGGATGCAGAACGCATCGTCCTAACGCCGTTCGAACCCGTTCTTGACGAACCCGTTCGTTCCCGAACCACGCGGCGAGTCCGAAAGGTCGGCGAGGTCCGCCTCCCTCTCGCCGGGCCGTACTGTCCCCGTGCCCGACTGTACCGGTACCCGGATGGACGGCTCCTCTGGCTCGTCCGTCTCTGGGAGGTCGACCGCGCCGTTCCGCACCTCGTGTCGACCGAGGTGCTCCAGGGGTTCGCCCACCGAAACGGCCTACCGCGCCTTCGCGCCGAGGTGGACGCACTGGTCGAACGCGCCACCGCCTCGGGGCGGCGCCCGTGAGCTCTCCCGACGCGGTCACCGTCGCCCCCGAAGGAGCCCCCTCCCACCTGGTCCCATGGTACGGATCCCTCGCCCGACTCCTCGCCTCCTCGGCTCCCCCCGCGGCCGTTCTTCTCGAGAGTTCGTCCGACCGTTCGCTGGTGAGCGTCACCGTCCGGCCGCCGGCTCTCGTGAACCTCGTCCGCAACAGTCCCGCCGGAATCACGGTCCGGGTCGAGGCCTCCGCCGCTTCCGCCCCAAGGCCGCCGTCATCGCTCGAGTGGGAGCGAGTTGGCACCCTCGTCCAACTCGGGAGCAGCGGCCTCGACCGACCCGGAGAGGAGCGACCGGTCGTGGACCGTCTTGGAGCTGGCTGGGGCGTCTCGGACGGGAGCTGGCTCGGCGTCCAGACGTTCTGGCTTCCGGGCCGCCACGGGAACCTCTGGCTCGCCCGGAGGTTTCGCTTCGCGGCTCGGACGAGAGCGACCCTCGACAACCGGGCCGATGCCGTGGGGGCGTCGGTCGCCGCGCAGTGGAGTCTCACCTCCGAGGCTCCCGCTAGCTTTCGGTTCGTCGGGTTCGGCTCCCGTCGCGACTGGGAGAGAGGCGGATTTCGGACCATTCCTCGGGACGGATGGTTCGAACGGCCCCCCGAGGTGGCGGCCCGGTCCGCCTTCGGGGCGCCTCCCTCGACCGGAGGCTCGGGAGAGATCTCGGTAGAGACCCCGGGGATCGTCCTCGGCGCCTCTGGCTCCGGAAAGACGACCTACCTCGCTCGTTGGGCAGCCTTCGCCGTCGAACGGGGAGAGGCCCTCTTCGCGCTCGACCTTCATGGAGACCTTGGCCCGGCGATCCTCGCGCGACTCCCCGCCCGGTCTCGGGTTGGTGTGGTCGCCGTCGACGCGAGCGCTCCGCCGATTCCCGGGATCGCCGCGCTCACCACCGAAGGGTCGCGGGACCGCGCGGCCGCGCACCTCGTCGCGGCGCTCAAGCGGCTGAGCCCGGACGGGACGGACATCTACTGGGGGTTCCGGCTCGAGCGGATCTTCGACACCTTCGTCCGGCTCGCCCTCGAGGCCGGCGGAACGTTGACCGATGTCTACGACCTCTTGACGGACCCGGACCGACGAGACGCTTCGCGTCTCGCCACGCGTTCGAGCGAGCTTGCCCGCTTTCTGGACGAGCTCGCACCGGTCGTTCGTCGGAACCCCGAGTTCCTGTGGTCGGCGGCGACCCGCCTCTCGAAGGTCGTGCTCGTGCCGGCGTTGCGCGAACTTCTCGCCCCGGAAGAGGGAGGCCTTCCAGTGGAGAGCCTGCTCGAGAACGGGAGGGCAGTCCTGGTACGGCTGCCGTTCGCAAGCCTCGGACCCGAAGCGGTCGGGTTCGCGGCGACCCTCGTGCTGACCCGGGTCTATCTCGGGGTGGCGGCGGTCGCGGAGCGGCAGAACCGTCCGCTCCGTGTCGCGGTCGTGCTGGACGAGGTGCAGGCGCTCTCGCCTCGTCTGGTCGCCGAACTACTCAGCGAAGGAAGGAAGTTCGGGCTCCGGACGATCGTCGCCACGCAGTACCCGGAGCGGCTTTCTCGAGAGCTCGAGAGCGCGGCTCGCGGGGCGCTTCGTGGGTTCGTCACGTTCCGAGTGCCTCAGCCGTCGGCCCGCGAGGTCGGCGTCTGGCTCGGGCTCGGTCCCGTCGAAGCGAGAGCGCTCCTTCCCCACCTTCCGACCGGTCAGGGGCTCGTCCTCGATTCGTTCGCCGAGCGTATCCGCCCGATCCCACCGGAGGCGGCGCCGCCGCCCTTCGACCCGGCCCGGTGGACCGATGCGGTCGTTGCGACCCGGAAGGAGTTTTCGACGAAGGACTACCGAGCCGATGGTCGCGAAGCCCGCGATGCCACGACAGAACGCGTGCTCCTCGCGACGCTCTCCCGCACGGAGATGAGAACGCCTATTCCCCGCGAGGAGGCCGTTGCGGCAGCGCTGTCCCTCCCGGGTCCAGGGGTCGAGACCGCCCTTCTCCACGACCGGCTCGGGGAGCTGCTGCGCGAAGGGACCCTTCTCGACGAAACGGCTCAGGGTCTCCGACTGACGCCGGCGGGCGAGCGATGGCTCGGGCTCACCGCACCGACCGGTGCCGCACGCGAAACGGGAGAACATCGGGCGCTCCTCATGGCGGCGTTCCGAGCGTTTGCCCGGCGCGGGTACCGGCTCGAGATCGTACGGCAGGGCCGCTTCGACACCACGCTTCCCGACGCGCGACTGCGCCTGCTTCCGGGTCGGGACAAGCTCTACGTACCCGCCGACCTTCGGAACGAGGTCGAGCAGGCCCGCACGGGGTGGGCATGGAGGTTCTTCCATGGCCGGGACGTGCACGTCGAGGCCGAGGTCTCGGGGGCACTGAGAGCGGAACGGGTTCGCCATGGGGTACAGAAGGCGCTCCACCGGGGAGCGTTCGTGCTCTTCGTGGTGGGAGATGCGTACCGAGCTCGACGCGTCCGAGCCGTGCTTCGGTCGATGGGCCTGGGCGTGGACCGAGCGCAGGTCTGGACCCTACCGGTCCGAACACCTCTCCCTTGCCCGGACCTCAGAACGAACAGGTAAGTGCGGGAGGGTGCTTCGTGGGTCGGTGCGCGCGTTCGTCGCGGTCGAAGTGCCGCCTCCCTCCGGGGAAAGTCGACGGGGGCCGGCACCGGAACACCTCACCCTCCTGTTCCTCGGTGAGATCCCCCGCGAGCGCGTCGGTCCGATCGCGGAGGCGCTCGGCCCCGTCGGGGAGAAGGTGGCACCGTTCGACGCCACGCTCGAGGGGGTCGGGGCGTTCCCCTCACCCGACCGACCGAGAGTCGTCTGGGTGGGGATGACGGAGGGCGCGGCGGAGATGACCCGGCTCGCGTCGCGCGTCCGGGAAGCTCTCGAGGGGGAAGGAGAGCCGGACCGACGGGGAACCTTCTCGCCGCACCTCACCCTCTTTCGGGTTCGCTCGGGAACCGACCATCGAAAAGCGGTCGAGCTGCTCCGCGGGACGGTACCGTCCCCCCAACCTCGTCGCTTCCACGTCGGTGAGTTCGTCCTCAAGGAGAGCGATCTCTCCTCTCGGGGGGCGACGCACCGGACGGTCGCGTCCTTCCCGTTGCGAGGGTCCGCATCGGAGACCGGGTAGGGCTGCCCGCCGGTTCAGCCCGAATCGGTCGCGGCCCGGTCGGCGACGAGCTTCCGCCAGAGGTAGAGGGTGGCGTAGCTGCCCCAGCCGGGGTAATGCCGCTCGGCCCACGCCCGGGCCCGCTCCTCGCTCGCCGTGCGGCGAAGCACGCCGTACTCCTCGAGCGCGACACGGACCCCGAGGTCCCCGGCGACGAAGACGTCGGTCCGCCCCACTCCCCTGAGTAGAGCGTTCTCGGCGGTCCACCGCCCGACCCCGGGGAGGGCGTCCAGGCGTTCGATAGCGGTCGTGAGCGGAACGTGAGCGAGCTCCTCCGTGGGGAGGGCCCCGCCCGAGACCGTCTTCCCGAGCGAAAGGAGCGAACGGCACTTCGCGCGGCTCAGTCCCACGGCGCGAAGCCCCGCGACGCCGAGCGAGCGAAGTTCCCGTGGGGTCGGGACGCGCGGGACCTCGACGCCGTCCGCCAAGAGATACGCTCCCGCCCGTTCGAGAAGACGCTCTTTCATCGCGTTCGCCGAGCGAACCGAGACCTGCTGGCCGAGGATGGAGTGGATCAACGCCTCGTAGACGTGTGCGTCGCGGGGGACGCGAAGCCCCCGGAACCTCCGGTCTGTTCCCCGGAGGGTCGGTTCTGCCCGGACGAGTCGGTAGAACTCTTCGAGCCGGTGGTCGAGCGAGAAGAGCGCTCGGGCCGCCGAACGCGCCGTCGGTGCATCGGCGCCCCACGCTTCGATGCGCCAGCGCGCTCCCTTCGGCTCGACCGAGAGGACCCACGGACGTTCCGGCGTGCCCCACGCCCGGAGCAGGCGGTCGCCGTCTTCCGCGAAGACGATCGACCGCGAGGAGTACTCGAGCTGCTCTCGCTCCACGGGAAGCGAGGCGAGCGAAGGCGGTGTGATCGAGGCGACCGTCGGCGCTCCCACGCCCGCCGGAAGCGCGTCCCCCTAAGAACCCGCGCTTCCCGCTCGGGGGCAGCTCCCGCGTCCCGTCCGAGCGACGAAGGCGTTAAGCGGCCCCGCCCGACTCGCGGGCTCGTTCCCTCACCGCAGGGGATGGGGATCGGTTGTCCGGCGGGCAACGGCGCTTCGGCAGTAGCCCCTCTTGGCGTGCCGCGCTCGGGCTCATCGCGATCGCGCTCCTCCTCGCGCTCCTACTCCCGAGCGGGTTCGCGGCCGGAACGCGCTTCACGGGAGACGCGTCGCGGACTGCGGGAGCGCCGTCGTCGGTCGTCCTCATCGGAACGGCCCCTTCCGAGGCGGTCGCAGGGTCTCCGACTGCGCTTTCGTGGGAGGTCGTCGACGCGAACGGCTCGCTCCTTCCGAGTTTCGCGGCCGCGTGCGGCCTCACCGTCACCCTGGTCACGAACGGCTCGAACGCGCTCGCGTGGGTGAACGACTCGGCGACCGGCCCGGCCGGCCGTGCGGCGAACGGAACGTTCTCGATCCCCTCCTCGGCGTGGCAGAGCGGCGTGCTCCGTCTCTCCGTCACCGTAGGGATGGCGGCTTCCGTGACCGTGCGCCTGGTCGGCTCGCTCCTTCCGACGAACCGGGAGGCCGCCGGGTTCGTCGTCCTCTCGGACCGAGACCACCTCGTGCTCTACGACCCCGGGCCGAGCGCGTCCAACTCTACCGAACGGTGGAACGACACGTTCTGGCACGTCCGCGACGTCTACGGCGACCCCGTGCCCGGCGCTCTCCTCACGATCCGGTACGAGACCTCGGCCGGAACGACGGATTCGCTCGTGCCGGTCGTTTCCGTGGCCGGAGGAGAGAGCGGCGCCTGGCTCAACTACTCGTTTCCCGAGAACGCGAGCGGTTCGTGGGAGGTCCTGGACGCGGCGGGGGGAGTCCTCGTCGGCCCGGTCGTCTTCTCCCCGGTCGGCCCAAGCCCTTCGTCGACCGGCTCGACGATGGCCCCCGTCTCCCCGGTGTTCCTCGGCGAGGTCGCCCTTGTCTTCGTCGGCGGGGTCGGAGGAATCGTAGCGCTCGTCTCCGGTGGCCGACCGCGTCCCGCCCGCGCTCGTCCGGGCCCGGAAGACGAGCTTCGCCGGCTCGCGGAGGGTCGGGAGACGGTGGTCGAGCTCGTGCGCCGAAAGGGGCCGCTCTCGATCGAGGAGATCGAGGCCGCATGGGAGCCTCCTCCGGCTCCTCCCGCCGTTGCCGACTGGGTCGCTTCGCTCGTGACGGACGGGACGCTCACCGCGACCCTCGGGGAAGGGGGAAAGGCGCGGTTCGCCCTCGCCGCCCGGGAGGAGGCGGAGCCTCGGGTCACTCTCGACGAGGAGGAGCTCGCGCGTGGGATCGCCCGACGCGATGCGGCTGTCGAGGCGGTCGAGCCGGCCGACGAGAAGAAGTCCGACGCTCCCTGACCGGCCCGCGTCGCTCGCCCGCCTAGGCCGGGTCACGTCCGACGAGGTCGTAGTACCGGTACGCCGCCTCGCCGGCCGCGAAACAGTACTTGAGCGTCGTGAAATCACGCTTCAGCTCGGAAGCCTCCCGGGCGACGTCGGCGGCGGGCTTGCCTTGGTGGAGGAGAGCGTCGAACAGCTCAGCGATCCGCCCCATCTCCTTCTCGCGCATTCCGACTCGGGTCACCTCGGGGGTCCCGAGGCGTAGTCCGCCCGGGTGCTTCGGGCTCTTGTCGCCCGGAAGGAGGTTCTTGTTCGAGATGATGCCGACGTCTGCGAGTCGCTTCGCGACCGCTTCGCCGCCCCCCTCCTTCTCGGCCCGGACCGCGATCGTGTGCGAACGCGTGAAGCCGAGGTTCGGAGCGAGGACGTCGAACCCGCGGTCGTGGAGCGCCTGCGCGAGCGCGCGTGCGTTCGCGACGGTCTGCCGAGCGTAGTCGCGGCCGAACTCGATGTGCTCGGCGAGGCTGACCGCGAGCGCTGCCATCGCGTGGAGGTGGTGGTTGCTCGTAACGCCCGGGAAGGCTCCTCCCTGGAGCCGTCGGACCACCTCGGTGTCCTCGGTCGACGCGAGGACGATCCCGTGCTGCGGACCGGGGAGCGTCTTGTGGGTCGAGGCGCTCATCACCGTGCACCCCTCGTGAAGCGGGTCCTGGAACTCGCCTCCGCCGATGAGGCCGAGGACGTGGGCCGCATCGTACCATCCGCGAGCTCCGATCTCATCGAGCGTCGGGCGGAGCTCTTCGATCGGCATCGGAAAGAGGAACAGCGAGAGGCCGAACAGGCAAACCTTCGGCCGGACCGCGCGCAGGATCTCCCGGGTGCGGCCGACGTCGATCGTCATCCGCTCGGCGTCCCAGGCGTAGTAGACCGGCTTCACACCCCTCAAGCCGAACGCTCCGAACGACGCGCTCGAGATGTGCGCCCCGTCCGCCAGCCGACTCGTTCCGACCAGGTCCCCCGGCTCGGCGAGCGCCTTCAGGACCGCCATGTTCGAGACGGTGCCCGAGGTCGGTCGGACGTCCGCGAACGAGCACCGGAAGAGCCGCTTCGCGAGCGCGAGGCAGATCTCCTCGACCTCGTCGACCTGCTCGTTGCCCTCGTAGTATCGCTCTCCCGGAAGCCCTTCGGCGTAGCGGGAGTGGAAGTCGCTGATCATGAGCTCCTTCGCGTACGGCGAGAGGAGGTTCTCGCTCGCGATGAGCGGGATCGCGTGCTCGAACCGGGTCGAATGGCGCTTGACCGCGTCGCGCACCCGTTGGACCGTCGCGGCCATTTCGCCGGGCGACGCCCCGACCGCCTCCCCCACCCCCCGGCTTCCACTGGAAACCGTCTGGACTCCACGTCTCGCGGACATCGATGACCGACCCCTCACACTTCGAACGGGTTGGCCGCCCCATCGGCTCGAGGCCATATATGGAGCGTGCACGTCCCCGCGACACGATGCCGTCCCCGACCCCTCCGGCGACCGCCGGACGTCCGTGGCCGGTCTCCCGACGGTTCTACGTCCCGTACCACGACCTCGACGTCCTGAACCACCTCAACCACGCGGCGTACTTTCCCTACATGGAAACGCTCCGATGCGACTACTACCTCCCACTCCTCGGCTCGACCGACCCGACGAAGATCGACATCATCATCGCCGAAGCGACGTGCCGGTATCTCGCCCCCGTCTCCTACGGTGCCGAGCTCGTCGGAGAGGTCGCACCGGCACGACCGCTCGGCCGTACGAGCTTCACGCTCCTCTACCGCTTCACGCTCGCCGGAACACCGACCGTCACCGCCCGGGGTCGCACCGTCAGCGTCGTCTACGACTATTCGACCGGCAAGAAGAAGGAGATCCCGGCAGCCCAACGGGCGGTCCTCGAGCGGGACGCGGTCGACCCGAAGAACGAGGGCTGGTAGGCCCGTCCAAAGTTCCAGTGGAAACGGGGGGGTGGGGGCCCCCTAGAAACCAGGGTGCTCGGGGTCCCGGCGTGGCATCGGTGGAGGCCACGGCATCGGGGGGACGAACTCCGGGTCCTCGCGTACGGTTTCGACCCGGTAGAGCACTCCGGTCCCCTTGAGCGCCTCGTGGATCTTGAGGAGCCGCTCCTGGAACTCGTGTTCGGAGTCCCAGTCGAAGACGAGGTCGTGGGGCCCGAGGATGAAGGAGAGCCCGGCGACCGAGCGGAGGCGCTCGGAGAGAACGAGGGGCGAGGCGCTGTCGGGCGTGAAGTAGAGGTCCACGTAGCTGTGCATACGAGCTCGAGCGAGAAGAAAACGCGAGGGACTGGTATTTAAACGGTTCTCCCGTTCGACTCGACGCCCTCTCAGAGAGTGCTAGGCCAGCAGGATTGCCGCTCGAGCGAACCGCACGGAGACCCCGCGTGCCCCTCGGCCCCGTCGCCCCGCCAGCGTCGACGGGTCACGGTAAGGCTGCTCCCGTCAGGACCTGACCCGATGCCCGTGATGGATAGCCGCTAGGGCGCTCCTCCGAG